>ERZ835980.743-NODE-743-length-42578-cov-6.437387_pt1 | contig 42578 bp, 39 predicted proteins | sample MGYA00519943_ERZ835980 | MGnify/ENA primary metagenome ERZ835980 (study PRJEB31850, sample SAMEA3708791) | human gut metagenome | biome: human gut; feature: human-associated habitat; material: faeces | place: China | collected 2014 ... | reverse complement strand
TCAACCTCTCAGTCCGGCTACTGATCGTCGACTTGGTGAGCCGTTACCTCACCAACTATCTAATCAGACGCGAGCCCATCTTTCTGCGGATTGCTCCTTTGACATACTTACAATGCTGTTCGTATGCTTCATGCGGTATTAGCACAAGTTTCCCTGTGTTATCCCCCTCAGAAAGGCAGGTTGCTCACGCGTTACTCACCCGTCCGCCACTAACTTTCTTCAATAGCAAGCTATCGAATCAGTCCGTTCGACTTGAATGTGTTATGCACGCCGCCAGCGTTCATCCTGAGCCAGGATCAAACTCTCTAAAAAAATATCTCCACGGTACTTGGTACCGCTTTAATCTCTTTCAGAGCTTGATTCGCTCTCTTTACTTTAAGTTTATTCTTTGGGTAACATCGACGTAATCGTCAATGTTCTCTTTGGAATTTACGAGATCCTTCAAGCTTTTTTCTCAGGAGATTTCTCTCCTTCGAGCTTTGTTTTCTCGTCTTTCGTTGTTCAATTTTCAAGGTCCGTTTTTCTTTCCGCTCTCGCGGACAGCTTATACAGTATATCACATCGCTTTCGTTTTGTCAAGAGGTTTTTCAAAACTTTTTTAAGTTTTTTCTTCCTCTTTCTTGCCTCAAGCTTTGCTCACTGCTTGCCGTCTTTTCGACAGCTTGTCTATTATATCACTTCGCCGTTCGTTTGTCAAGAGGTTTTTTCTAACTTTTTCAAGTTTTTATTTCCTCTTTCTTCATCTTCTCGGCCTTCGCGATACCGCTCTCTCAAGCGTGCATATATTCTATCACTTTCTTCCCTCTTTGTCAACTCTTTTTTGTCTTTTTTTACCTTCTTATCCCCAACTTCGTTGTTTTGCACACTTTTTGTCTCTTTTTTTCGCCCTCTTTTGTATGTGTGTTTTTATTCCTGTTTTCTGCCGCTTTTCTACCGCTTTTTTTCATATTTACACATATACTTACGCTACACTATTCGACTACCACATATTGGGGTTACCTATGTTTTTAATGCTCTTTTTATGCATATTACTTGTTTTTGGGCGGAAACGGATTACTTTCTTCAAAGTGCGACTTTGTACTGACGCTTTTCTACGGAGAAAATCCGAAAGATGTTTTGCGTTTGGCTGATTTTGGGTTGTTTTGGGCGGAAATGACTTACTTTCTTCAAAGTGCAACCTTTTACACCCTCTTTTCGGAATCGAAAAAGTCGCGCTCCCATTAAAGCGTGTATTCCTCGCGTCCCCGTTCTTCTTTTCTTGACTTTGTAATAAATAGGTAGTATAATATAAGGCGGACAAAAGAGAAAGGACGGCGCAAAACAATGGAATTTAACGTAATGAACATATTGTTTGATGTTGCGATAATACTGCTTGCAACCAAGCTGTTGGGAATGTTCACAAGAAAGATAGGCTTGCCGCAGGTTGTAGGAATGATAATTGCAGGACTTTTAATCGGGCCTGCGATAGCGGGACATTTACATCTAGGCTCATTCAAAGGGCTTATCGCACCGACGGACATTGAAATGAAAGTTCTGCAAAGCTTTTCGCAGATAGGCGTTGTATTCATACTATTTTCAAGCGGACTTGAAACAGACTTTAAAGAATTGAAGAAAAGCGGAGCCGCTGCGACGGCGATTGCCTCTGTCGGTGTGCTTGTACCCGTTGCGCTGGGTGCTTTTACATCACTGTTTTTCATGGGCTGGCCTAAAAATGCGCTTTCGCACGAAATGCTCATGAACGCCCTCTTTGTAGGTGCGATACTCTCCGCAACAAGCGTAGGCATTACGGTTGAAACTTTGCGAGAGCTTGGCGCGCTCAACTCAAAAGTCGGAACAACTATTCTCAGCGCCGCGATAATCGACGATGTGCTCGGAATTATAGCGCTCAGCGTTATCACCGGTCTCAACGGAGGCGGTCATGTCGGCGAAACGCTGCTTAAAGCTGCGATGTTCTTTGTATTCAGCGTGGGATTCGGATATATTCTCCGCAAGATCTTCGACAGGCTTGTACATACATATCCGCATAAGCGCAGAACCAGTATCTTCGCACTATCAATGTGCCTTATTTACGCATACTGTGCGGAAAAATACTTCGGAATTGCCGCAATTACAGGCGCGTATATGGCAGGTCTTATGCTCAGCGGTCTTGACGATACGTCTTTCGTTGACCGCAAAGTCGTCGTAAGCGGCTACATGATTTTTACGCCTATGTTCTTCTCATATATAGGAATAAGCGCAGATTTCAGCAACTTCAGACTTTCGGGACTTCTGTTTGCCCTCGTATTTGTAATTGTCGGCGTACTTGCCAAGATACTCGGCTGCGGAACCGCTGCAAAATGCTTTAAATATAACGCGCGCGATTCGCTCACAATCGGCTGCGGAATGATAGCGCGCGGAGAGGTCGCACTTGCGGTATACGCGGCAGGTCAGTCGCTTATCTGGTATGACAAATCGGGAAAGCTTGCCGGAATAGATCCGCTTGTCGCGACAATCTTCCTTATAATATGCTCTTCGATACTCTGCCCGATACTTCTGAAAGCCGTACTCAAGAACCACAATCACCCCGAAGTTACGGACAGAAAACACAGAGTTTCGATTTCAGCCGAGGCTCTCGAAAACACATTTCCCGAAAACAATTCTTAAAACAAAATTTATATATCCACATCAAAATACCCGGTACAGCAATGCACCGGGTATTTTCTTTATATCCGCATTTTTCAGATCAGCACAAGCGCCGCTATTCCGACGGTTATTCCGATTACGGTTTTTACCGTTATCTTTTCGCCGAATACGACAGCGCCCACAATCGCTGCAATTATCGTCGCACCGCCGTTTATCCAGGCAAACAGCACAGCCGACGAAAGCATAGGCGTAAGAGTTGTGGCAAGCTGCTGTATCACAAATACCGCAAACGCAAGCAGAACCGCGTACAGATACAGCGGTTTCGGAAATTCGCTCTGCTTTTCACTTTCCGTTTTTCTGCTTTTTAATCCGAGCACAATAAATGCTCCTCCGAGCATAATTGCCGGAATAAGAAATGTCAGCATAGAGAAAAACGCGACATTTCCGCCCTCAACTTTTAATCCGAAAACTTTCTGACAGAACATGACCGCGCCGTTTGCCGCAAACGAACCGAGAAGCCATAGCAGAGTTTCGGGCGTGAAGGTTCCCTTAACCTTTTTCGACGAATCTACAAGCAGTACTGCGGAAAATATCACCGCCGCAATGCAGAACACCTGTATAAGCGACATACTCTCGTTCAGAAACAGCGCACCGAGTGCGCAGGGGATAATAATTCCGGACGTGCTGAAAATAGAGTTCAGAACCACCGTTCCTCCATCAAGCGCCTTTATTCCGCAAAGCATATTGAACGCCAAAAAACACCCCGAACACGCGGCAACGGCAAGCGTCGGAAGTACAGTTTCTGACTTGATTTTTCCGCCGAACATGACAATCAGCGAAAAAAGCGACGACGACGCAAATTGCAGAAAAATATAATGTATGTACGCCGTTTTGCCGGACGGCAGTTTAAGCGAACCTTTCTTGCTGAATACGCTCTGGATTATTCTCATTAAAAGTATAACGAATATAAACAATGCAGCCATTTTGTGTCTCTCCGTTTCCTTGTACAGATCTGTTTTCACGGCTTTTTATGATTTCGGCTTGACGCCGCGGTTTAGCCGTGATATTATGTATTATATATAACTGCATTGCGTATTTCAACACATATATTGCCGAATAGTTGCACTATATTGCAAAACAGAGGTATAAAATGAGTACGATACAAAACCGCGAAACAATACGTTTCAATCTGCCGTCGCTTTTTACACGCATTACCGACATAAACACAAATATCAACAAACATATAAACTGGAACACTCTGCATCTGCACGACAGCATAGAAATCGTAAGGGTCAATTCCGGCAAGATCAACTGTTCGGTTGCGGGAAAGATAGCCGTGCTTGAAAAAGGCAGTATTATACTTATAAACTGCCGCGTCATTCACAGGATATTTCCGGGAAAATCCGTCGATATTACAATTATCCAATCCGAAACCGAAAAGTACACCGACACGGACACTTCGTTTTCGCAGAATTTTTCGGAATTCATAAGCAGAAACAAAAGGGCGCCGTACATAATATGCCCCTGCGGTTCCGAGCTTTGGGAAATTGCGGACAGCCTTATACGCGAGAGCCGCGAAAAGCAAAAGGGATATGAAAAGTACATCAAAGCAGGAATTTACAGGCTTTGCGCGTTTATGGAAAGAAACGGCCTTTCGCAAAGCGAGGACATAAGCGAAACCGATAAATTGCGGAAAATACAACCGGCAGTAGAATATATTGACAAAAATTTCCGCGACCGTCTGTCGCTGAACGACATCGCACAGCACTGCAACATGAGCCGCTTTGAGCTTTGCCGCGCTTTTAAAAATCTTTCCGGCACAACGGTATTCGATTATGTCACCTTTGTAAGACTGCGCCATGCCATAAGGCTTATAAAAAATAAAGATCACAGCATCTCCGACGCGGCTTTTGAATGCGGATTCTGTTCGGTACAGTATTTCAACCGCGTTTTCAAAGCCAATCTCGGCTGCGCTCCGTCCGAAATGCGAAAGTCCGGAATATAGCCGTGAAATTCGGATAAAAGCGCAAAAAAAATCCGGCGCACCGTATATGGTACGGCACACCGGAGCTGATTATTCAGCACGCTTTAAGGTTCTGCACCCGAAAGCTTTATTCAATTTCAAGTCTTCTCGATTCGGGAAGTTCTTCCTTCTTCTTGGGCAGCGTAATTTTGAGAACGCCGTTGTCGTATTTCGCCGTAATCTCGTTTGACTTTACGTTTGACAAATCAAACTGTCTTGAATACGAACCGTAGGAACGTTCGCAGCGGACGTATTTATCTTTCTTGTCCTTCTCTTCGTGTTCCGAATGACGTTCTGCGCTTACGGTAAGCACGTCGCCGTTTATGTCAAGGTGAATATCTTTCTTTTCAAAGCCCGGCATATCGGCTTCAAGCTCATATCTGTCGCCCTCGTCTTTTATATCGGTCTTGAAACTTTCCATTGCTCCGTCAAAGAATGAATACGGCGTTGTGAAGAAGTTCTTTTCAAATTCTTCCATTTCGCGGAAAGGATTGTAAACTTTATTGTTCTTATTATAAGGTCTGAGTTCAAACATGGTAAATACCTCCGAAATTATCTTTCTTTGTGCTGTGAATTAAAGCACATTGATTTGTGTTATGCGTTTTGTACTTCAAATCTACACATTGGAATCATCTCCGGTTTTTCTCTCAAGGTTCTTTAAACCTTGTTCTTTTTTCTTTTTACGTATACTATTATAACCAAAAGCCTTGATTTTTCAAGCATACGGCAGTATAATTAAAGTACAGTCTGTTGTGCCGACAGCACAAACAAAGAAACGGAGAAAGAATATGGACAGGCAAACGCTTACCGATATATTCATAAACAGCCCATCGCTGTCCGAACTTATAAAAAACATCGGCGGACTGTTCGGCGCGCCCATACTCGTAACCGACGACGCGTTTATGATACTTTCAAGCTTTACGCCGGACACGGTACCGCACAGCCGCGAGCTTAAAACCGCGCTAAATCACAGCGAGCTGCCGTTTGATTTAAGCAGTATAATATCGGCTCATACCGAAACCGACGCCGCTGTGCCGTTTGAATGTGAATACAACGGCAAAACACTTCGCATAAGCACGCTTTTCTACAACGGTACGTCGCTCGGAAACATGATACTCGTATATCCGAACCCGGATTTTGAAAAGCCGGACGAAGCTCTTTTGTCCTTTGCCGACAGCATTGTTTCAAAGCAGCTGTACGGAGAATACGGCAAAGATTCGGGATTTTCCGGCACCGCGGAACAGATTCTGCGCGAGCTTATAGACGGAGAGTTTTCCGACAGGCAAAAATTTGAACTGAAAGCACAGTCAACATATCTTTCGGGATTTAATCCCGAGCGCTTTGCACTGTGCGCACTCCCGCAAGGCGCGGCGTCCTCAGGCATCGGCGGCGAAAGGATAATGCAAAATTTAAACTCACTCTTTCACGGCAGCCACCCGTTTATATATAAAGGGAATCTCATTATATTTCTTCATAAGGAACACGGAATTTCAAAGCTGTGCCGTTTCTCGGAGGAATACGGACTGAAGACCGTAATTTCCGAAAGAATACAGGATCTTTTCACGCTGCCGCAAATGTACGCTTTTACCCAAAATGCGCTTAACTACCTTCTGTCTCACGGTCACTATGAATCCTTTACGGAACAATGCGAGAAATATTCTCTGATAATTCTCTTAAAAGAGCTTGAACAGAACGGTTTTCCGATGGATCCCGGTGTAAAAAAGCTGTATCTTGCCGACAAAGACGCAGGCACCGAGCTTTGTCTTACGCTTTACACGTACATATCCTGCCGCCATTCTCTCAAAGAAACCTGCGAAAAGCTGTTCACCCACCGAAATACCGTCCTTTACCGCATAAGAAAAATAAAAGAAGAATACATTCCCGACTTCGACGTTCCCGAAAACAGCTTCAATATACTGTTAAGCGCCGCGCTCGCGCTGACAAAACTCGGAAACGACGATTTATTCATTCAGAAAAATTCAAAAGGAGATATTGCACTATGATAAAAACGGTATCGTTCTCGGCACTGTCCGAACTTTCGTGCTGCATTGACGAAAAAGTTCTAAAGGGCATAACAGAGCCGCACACGGATTATTTCAAAAGCTTTGCGGACTATATTCTTATGACGTTTGACTGCTGCGACATACGCAAAAGCAGCGTCAGAAATCCGAAAGTCACGGTATATCTCGACAGAGAAAACCTTTTCTTTATCTGTGAGACCGAAGCTCTTGTACTCACGAAAAGTATCTTAAATTCGATTCTCGATGACGGCAAAGCCGACTGCGGACAGACTTTAGCCGGATTTTTTGAATATATGCTTAAATCCGACACTGTTTATCTCGACTCTCTTGAACGCGAGATTGACAACCGCGAAACCGCATTTCTTGAAGAACCGTCGGACAGCGGCAGGGTTCTTAAAAAAATATCGCACTACCGCCGCAAACTTCTTCGCATAAAAAGATATTACGAACAGTTAAATTCTATCTTTGACGAAACGGCGGAAAACAGAAACGGTCTGCTGTCCGAGACATTGTGCCGCAGATTTGAAATCCTAAGCTCACGCACGGACAAATATATAAACGCCGTAATTTATCTGAAAGAAGCCGTAAGTCAGACGCTTGAGGCATATCAGTCGCAGCTTTCGATACGTCAGAATGAGCTCATGAAGATCTTTACCATTGTCACGGCGATTTTTCTGCCGCTTTCACTTATCGCGGGCTGGTACGGTATGAATTTTCGCGGTATGCCCGAGCTTTCGTGGGAATACGGCTACCCTGCGGTAATTCTCGTGAGCGCCGCAATAGCAATTTGGCTTATATGGTACTTCAAAAAGAAAAAATGGCTTTGATACGCCTTTAAAATATGTAAAAAAATACAGCTCGGCATGAAAGATATTTTTCAATCGTACCGGGCTGTTTATTTTTATTTTTTTATACGGCGCGTAATTTGTTTTTATTACTGCTGGAGCAGTTCAAACTTATATCCTACGCCCCATACCGTCTTGAGCGTCCATTTGTCGGATACGCCCTCAAGCTTTTCTCTGAGTCTCTTTACGTGAACGTCAACGGTTCTCGAATCTCCGAGATAGTCAAATCCCCATACCTTGTCGAGAAGCTGATCGCGCGTGAATACTCTGTTGTAGTTTGAAGTAAGGAAGTAAAGCAGTTCAAGTTCCTTAGGAGGAATATCAACGGCTTTGCCCGCAAGCTTAAGCTCATACTTCTGAAGGCTTATTTCAAGGTTATCAAACTTTATAACCTCGCTGTCGTCGTTGTCATGACCCGAGTAACGTCTGAGCACTGCCTTTACGCGTGCCGAAACCTCTTTCATGTCAAACGGCTTTGTTATAAAGTCGTCGGCGCCCAGTTCAAGTCCGAGTACCTTATCGAATACGTCGCCCTTTGCGGTTACCATGATGATCGGCTTTGAGGACATCTCTCTGATCTCTCTGCACACCTGCCAGCCGTCTTTTCTCGGCATCATTATGTCAAGCAGCACAAGATCCGGTTCGTATATTTTAAATGCCGAAAGAGCCTTTATTCCGTCGTTTGCGGTAACAATCTCATAACCCTCGTTTTCAAGATAAAGTTTGAGCAGATCGCAGATATTGGTATCGTCGTCGGCAATGAGTATTTTAAGTCCCATTTTAATTTTCCTCCCTCTCAAAATGTCCTGATTGTAAAAAAGTTCAAATTTGTTTCTTACAGTGTTAATTATATTCTTAAAGTAATTGTATTTGGTTAACCAATGGTGTTATTTATGTAAACAAATTGTTATTTTCGGCAAAAATTTAACCCGAAACGGCAAAATAAACCGAATCGGGCTTGAAAATGTACGTTTTTAACGCTGTTTTGCGGCAGATTTGAACTCAATGCCGCGGTTTATGACAAAAGCAATCGACGGTAATATGGCGCACAGGCGTTTTCGCGCCGCGAACGGATCGTCGGGAAGATTTATGACAAGCGTATTGCCGCAGAACCCGGCAGTCGCGCGCGAAGGACAGAGTGTATCGTATGTTCCGGAATTCAGTGCGGAAGTCCCGTCGGTATAAGTGCCGTTATCCGAAGAAAATGCTCCGTCGGCACGGCTGAGGCAGTATGAAAAGTATTCGGCTTTTCTTTTGCACACGCTCTCGGTTATTTCGGGGATCACGTCGTTTTTGCCGAAGCCTTCCGCGCCCACCGTCACAACAAGGTCGTTCACCTCGCACAGCTGTCTTAATCTTGACTCGATGTTTTCTTTCTGAAGTGCCGGCGTCATGCACGAATAACAGCCTCCGACGGAATATCCGCCGCCTTTAAGTATCTCCATAAGTTTTCCTGCACAGCAAATTGCGCCCGACAGCTCAAGCGCGCTTTCTCCGACGCACATAAATCCCACATTCGGTATCTTTCTCATGTTTTATCATTCCTTTGATTTTGATTTCATGAAAATTATACCTTATTTAAAGCCGCACTTCAAGAACAACCGTTCGCCGCAAAATGAGCCGCTGCGATTTTTAACGCACAAAAAATACAAATTTCGCCGTCTGTATCAAAAGTTCGTCCGAATAAGCTGTACCTTTTTGATGTATCGCGCCGAAATGTGCGCTCAAAACAAAAGCGAAGCATACATATTGAATGTACACTCCGCATATTTATACTATTTGCAGCCGAAAACAAGCTTTATTACCGCAAATGTCAGCGGAACGCTTATCATGGCAGACAGTATGTATGTAATTATATGGTTTACATGAAGTCCGTTATACAAAATTATTACGCAGGCGTTCTGCACCACGAAATTGGGGATATACGAAAAGCAAAATCCCAAAAATCGCGCAAAGCTTAACGGCATTTTGAAATTATACTTTGTATTCAGCAGATACGCTCCGCAAAGGCTGATAATATATCCGATAATAAACCCGATATTTGCTCCGAAAACCTTGCTGAAAAGGTGCGCAAACACAACGCAGACCGCAACGTTAACAACGCCTATTGCGGCATACATTCCGAACTGGCGCGAAAATATATTCTTCAAAACGCGCTTTAAAAGCGGCGGTTTGTACGAATCCCAATCGACGAGCTTTCCGTCTGGTTTTACTATATATCTCTTATCCGAAAGCATTGCGAGCGGCGTGTCAGACAGAGAATCCGAGCAGAAAACGTCTATTTTTGCGTCGCCGAACTTTTCTCTGAATCTGTTTACCTTTTCCTGTCCCCAGCAGTTGGTTCCGGTGTATTCGCCCGTTTTTTTATCTACTCTTGACGCCAAAAGGTTCTTTATTCCGAGACGCTTGCAAACAGGCTCAAGCAGAAATTCGGGTGACGCCGAAATTACAGCGTCGCCGTCCTTATGATCTCTTTTATACCAATCGAAAACACGGTGTATATTCTTATCCCAGAAATCTTCAACAGCCGCGTCAATGTCCGGCACTTCGCGCAGAAACCTGTACATTACCTGCTTGAACGCTGTTTTATCGGTCTTTCCGATAATATACTTAAAAAATGCGGCGGCGGTCGCAGGCAGGTGTTTTAAAATTTTAGGACAGCGTTTTAAGCAATAGAAATAGAATTTTTCGGTACTGTCTGTGTTAAGTATAGTTTTGTCAAAATCGTACACGTTCAACAGCCGTCGCACTCCTTTCCGCTTTTAATGAAAAAATACACATTTTCAAACAGACTTAAAACCGCGGCCGTATAAGGTACCGCGGAAATTATTATCTTTGACTTTTACTCCGAAAACTTATGCGTTTTCAAGTTCCGTTATCATATCGACTCGTTTCTGATGGCGTCCGCCCTCATATTCGGCTTCGAGGAAACCGTCGGCGATCATCTTCGCCGTTTCTATGCCGATAACTCTCGCACCCATGCACAGAACGTTTGCGTCGTTGTGCTTTCTTGTCATTATCGCGCTGAACACTTCGCTGACAGCCGCCGCGCGTATGCCCTTTACCTTATTTGCGGCAATGGACATTCCTATTCCCGTTCCGCAGATGAGTATGCCGAGAGATCCTTTATCCGCAAGCACCTTATCGCATACCTTCTTTGCGTATACCGGATAGTCAACGCTTTCGGGAGTGTAAGGTCCTACGTCCTCAATTTCATAGCCTTTATCGTTAAGATAGCCTATAAGGTCGTTTTTCATGTGAAGTGCGGCATGGTCGCAGCCGATGTACAACTTTTTCATAATGTCATTCTCCGATAATCAGAAATTTTTTATTCGTGATCGCCGTGTGCGTCGCAGTGAGCGCAGGAAGCCGCGCACTGTTTTTCAAGTTCCGTCGTATCGCGTCCGGTCTTTTTATAATAGTCGAGTATCGCAGCCTTGACTGCCTCTTCGGCAAGCACCGAACAGTGAACTTTTACCGGCGGAAGTCCGTCGAGAGCCTCGACAACGGCTTTATTTGAAAGCTCAAGCGCCTCTTCTACCCTTTTGCCCTTTATGAGCTCTGTTGCCATGGAGGAAGTCGCTATTGCCGACGCACAGCCGAAAGTCTGGAACTTTATATCGACTATAACATCGTTTTCGATCTTCATATATATTTTCATTATATCTCCGCACTTTGCGTTGCCTACTTCTCCCACGGCGTCCGCGTCCGGAATCTCACCGACGTTTCTCGGGTGAGTAAAATGATCCATTACTTTTTCGGAATACAGCATATTTTTTCTCCTGTCTTGTATTTTAAGGATTATTCTCTGCCGAGAGGCGAAATTTCTCTCAGTCTTGTAATAACCTTTATTATATTTTCGGCAAGATAATCTATATCTTCCTGTGTTGTTTCATGCGACAGCGACACACGAAGCGATCCGTGGGCTATTTCGTGCGGAAGCCCCATTGCAAGCAGCACGTGTGACGGTTCAAGCGATTTTGACGAGCAGGCGGAGCCTGTCGATACACAAATGCCTGCCATATCCAGCATGAGCAACATTGACTCGCCCTCAACATACTCAAAAGTAAAACTAGCCGTACCGGGAAGTCTGTTTGTCGGGTGTCCGGTAAGTCTTGTATGCGGCAGCGCAAGCACTCTGTTTATAAGCTGATCTCTCAGGCTTACAAGTCTTAAATTGTCTTTCTTTATCTCTTTATCGGCAATTTCCAGAGCCGCAGCCATGCCCACGATACCTGGCATATTTTCCGTGCCGCTTCTCTTGCCGCGTTCCTGACCGCCGCCGTCGATAAGATTTTTTATGACAGTTCCGCTCTTTATATAAAGTCCTCCGACGCCCTTGGGCGCTCTGAACTTATGTCCCGAGAACGAGAGCATATCAACGCCGAGTTCTTTTACGTTTACCGGAATGTGTCCGACAGCCTGAACTGCGTCTGTAAAGATAAGCGCCTTTGATCCGGCTTGCCTTACCTTCTTTACTATCTCCGCAACGGGTTCTATTGTTCCGACCTCGTTATTTGCAAGCATTACCGCAACAAGGCAGGTATTCTCTCTCAGCGCCGCAACTATATCATCGGGATTTACAACGGCGTCGCCGTCAACTCCCACCCATGTAACCTCAACGCCCTTTTTTTCGAGAGCCTTGCAGGTATGCATTACGGCGTGGTGTTCGATAGTCGTCGTGATTATATGCGGCATTTTACCGCCGTTCTTTTCGATATAGCTCTCAACCGCGCCTTTAATTGCCCAGTTGTCCGACTCCGAGCCGCAGCCTGTAAAGAAAAGCTCCTTTGACTCGCAGCCGAGTATCTTTGACATACCGAGTCTTGCTTCGTCGATCATTTCCTTAGCCTGTCTGCCCTTTGCATGGAGACTTGAGGGGTTTCCGAAAACGTCGCCGAGAAGAGGCAGCATTTTGGCAAGAACCTCCGGGTGAACGCACGTCGTCGCTGCGTTATCGGCATATACGAATCTTTTTTTATCTGTCATATTTATATTTTCTCCTGCGTTTTAACTAAATTTAAGAGAATATCAAACATATTATACCCAAAATGAAAACGGGAATACAACGCCGTTATTCACCCAAGGCGAAACATTCCCGAAAACAGTTTGTTCATTTGGCGAAGAACTAATTATTTCAGATCTTCTTTTCGATAAAATCGGCTACATCTCTGATTGTCTTGAGCTGCATTGCCTCTTCGTCCGAAACGGTGATGCCGAATTTCTGTTCAACTGCCATAAGCATCTCGACTATATCAAGCGAGTCCGCGCAAAGATCCTCGACGATGTTCGTATCGGGATCGAGAGTGTTTACATCAACACGGAGCTGCTTTGCGAGCATATCCATAACTTTCTCTAACATTTCCAAACCCCCATTCTCATACAGAGCCATTAAAGAAAGCCGCTGTTTTCTGACCGAAATACATTATATTCCAAAGTATATTGCTTGTCAATAGACAAATTACAACATTTATATTAACGCGCGCCGCGCAAATTACCGCAGTTTGACAAACAAGAGCGGAAATCCGCGTCCGACTGCGTCTTTACATATATTATACGCCGGAAAAGCAAGGTTTAAAGACCAAATACTCTTCCGGCGCGCAAATTTATTTTTTTGCCGTTAAAATCAGAACTTTGCGACCTTTGAAAGTATCTCCGCAACGTCCTTTTCACTGGGTTTTCTGGGATTTGACGCGGTGCAGGCGTCTGCAAGCGCGCTTGCGATTATATGAGGCTCAGCCTTTTCAAAATCTGCCTTTGTAACTCCGGCTTCACCGAGAGTTGTGGGGATATTCAGCCAGCGCTGAAATTCCTTTATCTTGTGTATCATGTTTCTTACGCCTATATCCGGGCTGTTTGCGGGATATCCGAGTCTGCGCGCAAGTCCTTCAAGCTTATCCGCAGTCGGGCAAGCGTTCTTTACGCAGAATTTAATGTCAAGCTCCGCATTGTAGCGTATTACGTGCGGAAGCATTATCGCGTTGGCTCTGCCGTGCGGAATATGGAAGTGTGCGCCGAGAGCATGGGCGATACCGTGGTTCAGTCCGAGACTTGCTTCATTAAAGGCAATGCCTGCAAGACATGACGCTGTGTGCAGCTTTTCTCTTGCGACAAGATCATGACCGTTCTGATACGCTCTTACCATGTAATCCGAGAACAGCTCTACGGATTTTTCTGCAAGTGCGTCGGAAAATTCGTTAGCGTTTACCGAAACGTAAGCTTCAAGCGCATGGGTCAGAACGTCAAAGCCGGTATCCGCCGTAACGGACGGAGGAACACTCTCCGTAAGTTCGCTTGAAAGCACCGCCATTTCCGGCAGCAGCGACTCGTCTACAATCGGTATTTTTTTATCAGCCTGCTTATCTGTAATTACCGCAAACTGCGTAACTTCTGAGCCTGTTCCGCTCGTTGTGGGAACGGCAATAAGGCGTATATGCTTCTTTAAGTAATTTCTCGCAACGTGAATTGTGGATTTAGCCGCGTCTATCGAAGAACCTCCGCCGACTGCAACTACAACGTCCGCGTCGCAGTCCGACAAGAACTTCAGCCCCTGCGCAATAAGCTCGATAGGCGGATCGGGTTTGACCTCGGAATATACCGAAACGTTTTCGCACGATGTAAGCAAGCCTTTTATCCTGTCGGCAGTGCCGTTTTTCGTAAGAAATGCGTCGGTAAATACTACCGCATTTTTGCCTTTTACCGTTTTTAATACGTCAAGTGAATTTTCACCGAAACATATCTCGGTTTTTAATTTAAATCTCTGCATTGCTTTCCTCTGTCAAAATATGTACGTTAAATAATTGTCATATGCCTTTAAAAACAGCCGTCCGTTAAGGAAATTGCGGACGGCGTATAAATCAGTAATAAAGCTCAACGCTGTTTCCGGCAAAGTAGTTTTTCCATTCCTCGTTGGGTTCCGCATCGGTAACTACCGCGCTTATATCGGAAATATCCGCGAAACGGACAAACGAGGTCTTGTCGAACTTTGTGCAGTCAACCGCAAGCAGGACTTTTTTAGCCGAACGCATAAACGCTTTCTTTATCTGTGCGTTATAATCGCGCGTATCGGTAATGCCTTTTTGCATATCGAGTCCCTTGCAGGAAATGACCGCGAGATCCACGTTATAGTCGTCGACTATCGACTCAACCTGACGTCCGGCAAAGGAAAGGCTGCTCTGTGCAAATTCTCCTCCGGTGCAGATAACTCTCCAGTCGCTGTTCTGCGGAAGCTCAAGCAAAACTTCAATGCTGTTTGTAAGCAGCGTTATATTATGCAAATTAGCTATGCTTTTTACGGTAAACAGAGCCGTTGTACTTGAATCGAGAAGTAAATAGTCGCCGTCATGTATAAGAGTTCCTATAATATCTGCGATATACTTTTTGCCCTCGACATTGGTCTGCTTTCTTACGGTATACGGAAGCTCAACGTTCAGATTTTCGTTTCTTACGGCGCCGCCGTAGGTCTTTTTTGCAAGTCCCTCTTTTTCAAGTTTATCAAGGTCGCGTCTTATTGTTTCTTCTGTAACCTGATATTCCGCCGAAAGCTCGCTTACAATTACCTTGCCGTCCGACATGAGCCTTGACAGTATTTCATTTTTTCTCTCTATCGGAAGCATTCCGTCACCGTCCCGTATGTAAGTTTATTTCGTATCTTAAAGTATGCTGTCCCAGATACTCGGATCGGGATTGGGTATAACCGAGCTGTCAAGCAGCATTCCCTCATCTCCGACTTTTCTCTTTGCGTGTTCTATTGCCGCCGTAACCGAAGCAACGGTACCGGTAAGCAGCATATAGGATTTTCCGCACATACCGCGTGCGATTCTGAGCTCTATAAGCTGAACCTCGCTCGCCTTAGCCGCCGTATCCGCAGCAACTATAATGGACGGAGCCGAGAAGGTTTCGAGAACTCCGAGAGCCTTTACGTTTTCAACCGCAGCTCCGCCGTATATTGCCTTGAAAATATCCTCATGCGGATTTCCGAGAACGAACGAGTCGGTGAGCTGTTCGGGGCAGTTTTTCGCCGCCGCGTCAACGCTTGCTCTTACCGCACTGAGTTCGCCCGTAATGAGCACGATATATTTTCCGGGACAAACGGTAGATGCCTGAAGCACTTCGACCGCGCTTGTCTTAACCATGGTGTCGGCTGCGGTAATACCTGCCGAAACCGTCTTGTATTCTACCATTCCAATAGCTTTACTCATCTGTCTTTACCTCACTCACTGCGCCTTAATTACGACAAACTTATCGTTTACTTCCGAAACAACGCCGTCAATCGACGCGTGAATCGGCACTCCGAGTTTTTCGGGTGCATTTGCAACAACATCTCCGGCTTTTACCTTATCTCCGGGCTTTACACAGGCAACGCTCGGCGCGCCTATGCTCTGCGAAAGTTTAAGCTTTACGCTGTCTGTCTTGACAAGCGTTTCGTCGAGAGGCGCCGGAAGATCGTATTTGCGAAGACCGAGTCTTGCAATAAGTCTTGACATGGGAACGGTTCTGTATTCTCTCTGCTTATTGACGGGCTTTACTTCTATATCCTTCGGAACGGGTATTCCGTTCTTTCTGAGCTGTCCCTTTGTTATGCCTATAAGCGTTCTGGGATTTAAGTTCTGTCCGCAGGAATAAAGTTCGCACAGACCGCAAGCCGAACAGAAAAATGTGTTCAGATATGCGCTTGTATCCGTCGTAACTCCGCTGGACACCGCTCTCATGAATTTATGAGGCTCAATAGGATGTCCGAGAAGGTTTCTTGAACACAGGTCGGTACACATCATACACTGGCAGCATACGCTCATTGCGCGTTTCATGCTGATTCCGACAGGCGTCGTTCTCTTATCCACTATATACTGATGTTCGGGCATTACAAGTACCGCGTTCGAAGTCTTTGTAACAACGTCCGACGCATAGCAAATATTTCCCGTCATGGGTCCGCCTGCGATAAGCACGGGATTTTCAACCGTCGCGCCGCCTGCAAGCTCTATAAGCTCGCCGTAAGTAATTCCGAGAGGAGCTTTGAGCGTTACCGGGTGCTTTACTTCGCCCGCTATTGTTATGTACTTATATGTAACCGGCTTGTTTTCGTTAAGCATACGCGCAACGTTAAGCGCTGTTTCTACGTTGAAAACCGTAACTCCGACCGATATCGGAATACTTCCGGGAGGAACTATTCTGCCGGTGGTTTCATAAATGGTAATAACTTCGTCGCCTGCGGGATATATTTCGGGAAGAAGTCCTACCGACATATTCTTATAGTTTGAAATACACTTATTTACCGCCGCTATTGCCTCTTTATATCCGGGCTTGATTGCGATTATAACTCTGTCAGCCTCAACCGCCTTTGCTATGGTATCAAGCGCAAAGGTTATCTCCTGTGCGTGCTTTTCAAGCACCTGTCTGTGAAGCTTTAAGAGAGGTTCGCATTCCGCGCAGTTAAGTATAATGGTGTCTGCGTCCTTATTAAGCTTTGCGTAGGACGGGAATCCGGCACCGCCTGCACCGACAACGCCGCCGTCGCGCATTACTTTACTGAGTTCGGTCATTTCCATCATTATTCACGCTCCAAATCGTTTCCTTCGTCCACAATGCCCACGATTGCCGCGTCGATAGGCGAGCTTTCAAATCCGCAGCCTATTCTTGCAGCGCTTCCCGTAGCCACGAGGACTATCTCTCCTATGCCGGCGCCGATATTGTCCGTCGCAACGAATCTTGTCTGCGAACCGCCGAGGCTCTTTAAAGGTTCAATTATCATGAACTTGTTTCCGACAAGGTTTTCGTTCTTGCGTGTAGACACGACGCTGCCAACAACTTTTCCAATTATCATAAGTTTTATCCTTTCGCTCAAATCCCCGAAAAAAGTGCATACAAAATCGTTTCGGAGATTATTCTTTCGGACTTACGCCGCACTTTCAGAAAATCGCAAAAAAACATGCAAAGAGCCCCGAAAAGCCTTTTTCAAACTCTCTGAAAAAACCGCGTAAACCCGAAAACGTGCGCACGCCGCACCGGAAAAGCATAATTCGGAAAAATTGCAAAAAGCAAAATCCGTGCGATTCCGGTGCGTATGTACGAACAGCAAAAATTACTTGAGAGAAGGAAGAATCTTCTCGACGTCGGTGTGAGGTCTGGGGATAACGTGAGTTGCGATGATTTCGCCGAGCTTCTGAGCTGCTGCGAGACCTGCGTCAACTGCTGCGTTAACAGCTCCTACGTCGCCTCTTACCATTACGGATACGAGTCCGCTTCCGATCTTTTCGGTTCCTATGAGAGTTACCTCTGCTGCCTTTACCATTGCGTCCGCTGCTTCGATTGCTGCGGTAAGACCTCTGGTCTCTATCATTCCGAGTGCTTCGAGTGCCATGATTTTGTCCTCCTTTAAGGATTTATATTTTTATTTTTTCAACAGTGTTATTCGCTCTTACTTATTAACTACGGCAATCTTGAGTCCCTTCATGGAAAGGTTTGTTTCAAGAGCCTCGTTAATCTGTTCAAGCGGGAATTTATGAGTTATAAGCTCATTAAGCGGAATACCTATTGCCTTTGCACGCTTGAGGAAATCGAAAGTAGTCGCGTAATCTCTGAGAGTGTAAACCCAAGAGCCTACGGTTGTGATTTCCTTTGCGCATATATCGAAGTGAGGATTTATCGTAGCGTCGCCGCCGTTGATAAAGAATCCCAGTTCGCAAAGACCGCCGCCGTTGCGTATAAACTTATAAATATTGGAATGTGCCGCGGGAGAACCGGTGCACTGGAATGCGAAGTCTGCAAGATAACCGCCGAATGCGTCCTTGACAGCGCCCGCAAGTTCCTCTATACCCTTATGTTCCTTGAAGTTTACGGTCTTTGTTGCGCCCATCTTCTTGGCGAATTCAAGACGCATATCGTTTCCGTCAACCGCAACTATATTCTCTATACCCATTGTTCTGAGAACCGCAATACAGATAAGACCGATAGGTCCGCAGCCCTGAACCGCAACTCTCGAATTGAATCTGAGAATACCCGTTGTCTTTGCTCTTTCAACCGCGTGTACAAGTACCGCGCACGGCTCGATAAGGATTCTCGAATCAAGGTCAAGGTCGCTTACGTTGAATATGGTCGATCCGCCTTTTACGAGTATGTAATCCGAGAACCAGCCCTTTAAGTGGTTATTCTCGTCATCATCGGGAAGAAGTCCGTATACGTCTGCTCCGCCGACATTCTGCTTGTTGAGGTCGAACATTGTAATATCGGGGTTGTCCTTGAATATCATACAGGTAACAACCTTATCGCCGATATTGAGCGCCTTTCCGGCACTGTCCTTCTTTACGTTCTTGCCCATTGCGACTACTTCGCCCGTGCCCTCATGTCCGAGTGCGACGGGGATAAGTCCGAACGGGTCTCTCTTGAACTCATGCGCGTCGGTTCCGCAAACGCCGCAGCCCTCAACCTTGACGAGCACATCGTCATCGCCGAGAGGCGGAATCGGGAATTCCTTGACGTCGAAATGTTCAAGCTTTGTAAGCATTGCAACCCTTGCAGTCTTGGGAATAGCTCCCGCAGGCTTTGCCGCAGAATTTGCCGCACCGTTTGAAGGCGCGTCCTTCATGTTTTCAAGCACCTGACGTACAATGGCTTCAATATCATTAGCTTTAACGTCCATGATAAATCTCCGTTTCTAAAAAATATGCTTTTCAAAATACTCTTTGCCGTATGCGCCGAGCTTTGTATCCTGCTCTGCCGTACCGCCGCTTACTCCGAGTCCGCCGATTATGCCGTGCGTCGTTTCAAGCGGTTCTCCGCCGCCGAATATTACTATCTTTCCACCGTTGGTATGCTGTATACCGTAGAGAGATCCGCCGGGCTTTGCGAGTTCCGCGAGCTTTGATGTCGGCATTTTGAGTGCGACGACGGTATATGCCTTATTCAGCGCAATATCGTAGCTTGCAAGAAACGCGCCGTCCATACATTCGACAGCGACCGGATTTCCTCCGGCATCACTCACCGCGACCACCGCGTTTACGCCCATATCGCGCGCCTTTGTTTCGACCGCCTTTATAAGCTCACGCGCCGCAGCAAGCGTCATTTTTGAAAGAGTATTCTGTTTTACCGGCTGTGCAGACGAAACACCCGATTTTTCTTCGAGCACGCGTCTTACAACGCCGTCAACTATTTCTGAAAGCTCCTTGCTCATAGCTTTAAGAGTCGGTCAATTACTTACCGAGCTGAGCAAGTACGTTCTTTGTAATCTGAGCGATGATGTCCTCTTCGGCGCTGTTATGAGGAGCGCAGTTTCCGGAGCACGATCCGCCGCAGCTGTGGCAGCTGGGCTTGCCGAGCTTATTGTTCATGCAGAGATCTGCCGGGTGCTTGCCCTTCATACCAAACTTACGTCTGATCTCATAAAGTCTCTGTACCTGTTCTTCGGAAAGAGGCTTGGGTCCGCCGAGCATCTTGGACTGATAGAGAAGGCGTGCGTAGAATTCTACGGATTCCATCTTGTGATATGCGTTAAGAAGCGAATCAGAGAAAGTAAGTGCGCCGTGGTTCTCAAGAAGAACTGCGTCAAAGTAAGGAAGATACTTGGAAACAGCGTCCGGAATTTCCTCGGTGGAAGGCGTGCCGTATTCTGCTATCGGAACGCATCCGAGCGCGATTACAGCCTCGGGCATGATCGGCTCTGTAAGCGGAATGCCTGCGATTGCAAAGCTTGTAGCGTAAAGCGGATGTGCGTGAACAACGCTGTTTACGTCCGGTCTTTCCTTATAAACTCTCATATGCATTTTGATTTCGGAGGAGGGCTTGAAGCCTTCGTATGCCTGAAGTACCTTGCCGTTTGCGTCAACCTTGCATATGTACTCGGGAGTCATGAAGCCCTTGCTTACGCCGGTAGGCGTGCAGAGGAATTCATTATCGTTGAGCTTTACGGAAATGTTACCGTCGTTGGAGGCTACCATTCCCTTGTTATAGATACGCTTACCAATTTCGCAGATTTGCTTTTTGATCTCGTACTCTGTTGCCATTTTTCTGTTCTCCTTTGGTTTTATGATTTTTTATTACTTTTTTATTCAAAAGCGGCAAGAACAAAGTCCTGTCCTTTCTTTACGATATGATTATAACACCTGTTTTTACTTATGTCAATGGTTTTGAGTAAAAAAATGTGGTTTTTTGAAAAAGTTTTGTTGTTTTATGTGGTTTTGACTTTTTTCGGCAATAATTTATTAATTTTGAGGTTCTTTGGGAAGAGAAAGGTAGTCGAGAATTTCCTGAATACCCTCATTTTTATAGCTGCTGGTGAGAAAAATACGTTTACAGCCTGCAAGTTTAAGCCATTCGGAGGCTCTTACGGGCACTGCGTCGGGGTGGTCGCACTTCGTCACGATACCGACGACAGGTCTTGTGGACATACCGACGATATTAGGCGGGAAAAGCGAAAAAGGTTCGGTTGCAGAGCAAAGAAGTCCGACAATATCAGCCTCGCACGCATACACCGCAAGCGCGCCGCCGAACTGTCTGTCCTCGACGTATTCGCCCGGCGTATCTATGACACTCTCGCTATAATCAATATACTGTGTTTTATGATAATGTATTTCTTCATGCCGCAGAGCCTGTATAAGCGTACTTTTTCCGCTTTCGCTGCGGCCTATAAGGATAAGTTTTCGCATTTACCAGTCTTCTTTTTTAGTTTTTGGGGGCGGGATTTTGTATTTTGGGCTAAAACGGGAAATTTTCTTCAAAGTGCAACCTTATACACCCACTTTTCGGAGTCGAAAAGGCGGCGCTCTAAAGAGTGTAAAACAAAAGATTTTCGCGGCTCAAACGCCGCCGCGAAAGCGTGGCTACGTGGAGGATTTCACTCTAAAGAGCGTAAATGCCCTAAGTAAGATATTTTTCTCCTCCACAGCCTTTTACCAAAGTAACCGCATTGCTACTACGGTACGTCCGTGTAACTTACGGCAAAATCGCCGCGCGACAGGCGCGCGGATGGGGTTGGTATCTAAGCACAGGCTGGTTGACATAATGCTGGATTTTTATGCCATGTCACGTTGCGGTCTGCGTAAACTGCGTTTTAAGCTAAAAAGTACAATTCTTACGCGTTATTTCACAGTCAACAGGACTCGCTTTTCTGCCCGGCTCGCTGTCGCGAGATGACTTTTACAAATGTTAGTTTTTTGTTTAGTTGGTGCTTAGTAAAAATTCTGTTCTGTTTCGCCTGCACAAAGTAAAAATTTCAGTTTTATTTCATTTTGTTGCACAGCAATTTCCCTTTCCAAAACACCAACGGCACACAATTTCCATAGCTTGCTTCGGCACCTGTTCAGATTTGAGTCAGCCGCCCGACTTTTGGCGGCTGACGGCACAAGTTGGCGGCACAGAATACCCCATGACTTTTTTCTTATTTAGAGGGGCTATTAAAGTCTTTTGCAGCTTTTCTTCAGAAAAGCGCGTTCCACCGTTTTCTTTGCAGCTTTCTTTTTAAAAAGAAAGCGCGTACCCTTGTTCCATTGTTTCACGTGAAACATTTACCAGCTTTCGGGGAGATAATCATAGGGGTTTTGAACAGAGCCGTTGACGATAATTTCAAAATGGACGTGAACCCCGGTAGCCATACCGGTCTTACCCATAGCGGCTATAACCTCGCCTTGTGCAACTTTCTGACCGACCTCCACATAGAGTTCGGAGTTGTGAGCGTAACGGGTCTTTGTGCCGTCATCGTGTCTGATTGTAATAGACTCGCCGTAACCCGACTTGTCATATCCGGCAAAGATAACTTCGCCGCCGTCAGCCGCCACAACATCGTCGCCGTATTCTCCGCAGATGTCAATTCCCTTGTGAAACTCGTTGCTCGAGCCGTTAAGTCTCCAGCCGTATCCGCTTGAAACTTTGTCGCCCGAATGCGGCCAGATGTAATATCCCTTGGACGCAACGCGCTTTTCTTCTTCGCTCATCGGGCGCGTGCCGACATTTACGACCTCGGTAATCGGCTCGGAGATCACTCTTTCGGAGATAAGGGTGCGTTTTACCTCGTTGTTTCCGACATAACCGACGCTGTAAGTCAGCTCCTTGCTGCCATTCTCGCCCTTAGTTATAACTTTGGTCCTGCCTTCGACAAGATCAGGGTCGTCGATCTTTTGCGTATCATATTCTATCGGCACATCTTCCGTCAGCGTCTGTTCCACTACAACGTCAAGCACCGCAGAATTTTGTGTGTTTTCATCGGAAAATACCGGTGCATTGTCAAGATCCGTCATATATGCCGGGACATTGTTGCTATCGCCCGTCGGCATGCTGAGCACTACTGTACCGCCGTTTTCGGAAGAATTTCCTTCCTGTTCGGAAAGCTCATGACGGTACTGTTTTCCGTCTTCACTTACAAACGTGTCATACTTCTGCTCGCTGAAATAAGCAAGATCGGAGTTTGAAGCAGCCGGCAGCCCAAACATTCCGCGAAGCTCCGCAAGCGTAAACATCATTGTCTTGGGATATGTGCCTGCATTCACGGTAATATTATTATAATATGTAACATTGTCAGCATCTATCCCACTTTTTTTCAAAGCCGCGCGTTTATTTTCAAGACTGTCCGCAATCGCCGAATCTATCCACGATTTGTACGGTACAGCACCGGCAAGGGTGCCGTCGATGTAAAGTCCGTAGCCTTCTACCATATCTTCAAGCGCGCATTTTTCAAACACGCCGTTCAAGTCTTTCTGGCTCAGCACCTCTCCCGATTCTCCCGCGACCGTCGGCACGTACTTCAGTGTCGTGTCAAGTCTGTACGAACGTCCGAGATTGAGCGACATACTTTCATTGAATACGTTTTCCGCCGTCTCTACCTGCGATATGCTCGAAACAAGTCCTGCATAATCGCCGTCAACATATAACTCAAACATCGGCGAGAGTTTCATAGCGTCGCCTACCGACAACGCGCACATTACAAGACACGCCGCCGACGCACCATACAGAACGGTATATCCGACCGCCTTGCCGATAGATTTGACCGCCACATGACTGTATTCAAAATTTCTCCAAAGCGCCTTTTTTATTCTCGCCTCGGCACGTGTGACCTTATGTAAAACAAAGTGTCCGACTCTCTCAAACGTCGGCACAAGATCCAGCAGTGCAACCGCCGCAGACCATTTATTGTGCCGCCACAGCGCGCTCGCGTTTTTGTACCACATTCCCGGGTGGGCATATATGTTTTTAAACTTGCCCTTCACCGACACGCCCGACGAATAATATTTATCATTACAATACAAATATGCCGCATTGTACCAGCTTTCGACAGCCGACAGCTTATTTTCTCGAAATCTCTTGTACAGTTCTCCAAACGTCGGCGCGGCATTGTTATCCGCCGTCTTTTCTTCGGCATTATTACCGTCCGTCGAACCGTCTTTTCCGAGATCATATACCCTATATTCGTAATTATCAAGCCTTGCTTTTTTGCTGATTCTCTCAGCGTCGCGTTTTCTGCGTTCAAGATGCTCCTTTTCGCGCATTGCACGGCGTTCGGCGGTCTTTTCGGCGTCATCTTTTACTCTGTGCGTGTGTTTTACGGATTTATTTTTCGTATTGTTTCCGCCGTTCCCGTTTTTTCCCGACGTTCCTAATGTTCCCGTACAATCCGCAGCGTCGTTTTCGCCGACGTTCACAATGATTGTTTCACGTGAAACATTATCGTTTTTGCTTTCGGCAGCATTTCGAACGTTTGTTCTGCATTCGGGATTTTGCTCTATATCCGTTTTGCTGATATTGGTTTCCGGATTTTTCAAACAATCTTCTCCTTTCCGTGCCGCGGCAAACAAAACGTGCGGCGCATAAGAATACTATTATACAATTATATATTATACACGCCTTTTTAAAATAAATCAAGTGGCAGAATATGTACGCTCTGTGTGCCGCGTGTGATTATGACGGACAAAGTTTGAATAAAGTTTCGGGATAATTTTAAAAGTCGCGTCCGGCACGCGTATTTTCGCGGTTTTACTTGACTTTAGCTCAATAATTGTGTATAATAAAATGTAAAAATATACATGAGAGGATGACAAAACAACTATGGATATGTTTGCCGAAAAATTTGCAAAAGAGGGACTTACATTTGATGACGTGCTGCTTGTTCCGGCAAAGAGCGACGTCATGCCCAAAGCCATTGACCTTTCCACCGTACTCACAAAGAAGATAAAACTTCACATTCCGCTTATGACCGCGGCGATGGACACCGTAACCGAATCGAGAATGGCGATAGCCATGGCGCGCGAAGGTGGAATCGGCGTAATACACAAAAACATGACCGCAGAAAGACAGGCTGACGAGGTTCTTAAGGTAAAGCGCAGCGAATACGGCGTTATTTTCAATCCCTTTTCGCTCTCGCCGGACAATTACGTGTACGAGGCTGAGGCGCTCATGTCAAAGTACCGCATTTCTGGTGTTCCGATCTGCGACAAGGACAAAAAGCTTGTGGGCATCATCACCAACCGCGATATGCGCTTTTTAAAGGACTTCAACTGCAAGATCGGCGACGTCATGACCAAGGGCAAGCTTATTACTTCCCATGTCGGTACAACGCTCGATGAGGCGAAAGAGATACTTTGCGCGGCAAAGGTCGAAAAGCTTCCGATAGTTGACGAAAACGGCGTTCTCTGCGGACTCATCACGACAAAGGACATACTCAAAGCCGAAACATATCCGAATTCCGCAAAGGACTCCAAGGGCAGACTTTTATGCGCCGCCGCAATAGGCGTAACCAACGACGTGCTCGACAGAGCAAAGCTGCTGCTTGACGCAGGCGCCGACGCGCTTGTACTGGATTCCGCGCACGGACATTCAAAGAACATACTCTCATGTGTTGAAAAAGTCAAGAACGCATTTCCCGACGCGCAGCTTATTGCCGGAAACATAGCTACCGCAGAGGCAGCCCACGATCTTATAGCCGCAGGCGCCGACGCCGTAAAGGTCGGTATAGGCCCCGGTTCTATTTGTACGACTCGTGTTGTCGCAGGTATAGGCGTTCCGCAGATTACCGCAGTTTATGACTGCGCGTGCGAAGCCGCAAAGACCGGCACTCCCGTTATCGCCGACGGCGGTATTAAATACAGCGGCGACATTACAAAGGCTATCGCAGCGGGCGGAGATGTAGTCATGGTAGGTTCGCTTGTCGCAGGCTGTGAGGAAAGCCCCGGAGAAACCGAAATATATCAGGGCAGAAAGTTCAAGGTTTACCGCGGCATGGGCTCCCTCGCCGCTATGGAACACGGATCTAAGGACAGATATTTCCAGGCGGATCAGAAAAAGCTCGTTCCCGAAGGCGTCGAAGGCCGTGTGCCTTATAAGGGAACTCTCGCCGAAACCGTGTTCCAGCTTATGGGCGGTCTCAGAAGCGGTATGGGCTATTGCGGCGCTCATGATGTTCCGCACCTTAAGTCCGACGCTAAGTTCGTCCGTATCACGGGCGCAGGTCTCCGTGAATCTCATCCTCATGATATCTATATCACTAAAGAGGCTCCCAATTACAGCGCTCACCACGAAGGCTAATGGAAAGTACGCGCCGAAGAGTACGCGCTGAAGGTTACGCGCTTTCTTTTTAAAAAGAAAGCTGCAAAGAAAACGGTAGCCCCTAATTTAGAAAAGAATTCCGGGATACTCTCTGCCGCCGGCTTATTCCGTCCGCAGTCAAACAGCAGGACTGCGGACTAAGATATAAATAAGGTGCCGAAGTAAACTATGGAAATTCAGTACAAATGGTTGCTTTGAAAAGTGAAATAATTACGCACCCACGAAACAACAAACTAAAATCTGTAAAAGTCATCTCGCGCAAGCGAGCCGGGCAAAAAAGTTTGTCCTGTTGACTGCATAATAACGCATAAGAATTGCATATTTGAGCCTTAAATATAGTTTACGCAGACCGCAACGTGACATGACGTAAAACTCGGTATTATGTCAACCAAATTGCGTTCGGAAACCAACCCCATCGAGCAGCGCGGAGCGTCTGCGAGCGAAGATAGAGAATTTCGGAGGTGCAAGGAGACTTTACCGACAATAGTTTGATGTGTGGAGAAAGAAGCCACGCTTTCGCGGCGGCGACTGAGCCGCGAACGGTTTATCCTCGTAGGAGGACTTTTCGACTGCTTTTCTCCGTAGAAAAGCGTCAGTATAGAGTTGCACATGGCAGTGGATAACCCGTTTCCGCCCAAACCAAGCTACACTCCCCCAATGTAGAAGAAAGGAGCTAGAACACACATGAAAAAATACCTTAAAAAAATACTTTCCGTCCTGTGCTCTGCCCTTGTTCTCTGCGTAAATTTCACGTCCTACGCGTCCTATAACGATGAACGCTTTGAGATATACGTCAATATGAATAATAAGGTCACAAATTCGTATGTCGTGCCTAATCTCTATCGTCAGGACGCTGCATATACCTATGTAAAAAGCTTTCCTCTCGTAGTAAGCGGCGGCGTGGAATATGTCCCTATAACAGAATTCTCGCTCTTTTACTATATAACCGTAACGTATAGTAAAATCAATGATAATTTCTATATGACAAATACAAAAACCGGTTCGTATCTGTCTTTCGACGTCGAAAATAATATAGCCGAGTCAAATGACGGCGTCATAACCTCCATGAAAACCAAGCTGTATTATAAGACAAGATATGTCCCGGCACGCGACGTTGCTGATATTCTCGGACTTGAGTGCGAAAGTTATGACGATAACTCGTCGGGTATATACGCTTTCCGCGTAAAGGATTCAAGAGCCGAACTTTCGTTTGACGCCCTGCTTGAAAAGTATATCCCGCCGAAAAAACGCGAACGTCCCGATATACCTCTGCCCGAAATTAAAGATCCCGACGACGATAAAAATAATCCCGACGGTAATGATAATAAGGGTAACGCCTCCGATAACCCGGACGGTTCAAATTCCGATACCGGAAAACAAGATCCCGATAACAGTAAAAATAATCCGCAGCCCGAACCTGAAGATCCGTATAAGGATATAGCTCCGAGACAGATGTTCTTCGTTTATACGGATTTTAACGCCGATTGCGCTTCCGATATTGTAAAACGGTTCTCGTCGTATTCGGAAAACTGTACCTTTGCGCTGACGGAACAGAATATAAAGGATAATCCCGATTTTGTACGGCTCGCAGCGGTAAACGGCGACGGTATCGCACTTGCGGCAGACGATGTTAATACCGACGGTACGATAACGGATTCAAAACAGCTTGCAAATGAGCTTGCGGATAAATACGATAAAGCAAATGACGCGCTGTACGCCGCACTTAAACAAAAAATAAGACTGTGCGTTGTTCCCGACGGGGTTCTGACAGCGGCGGATAACGCAGATACACTGTATAATGAGCTTAAAGCGCGCGGATATGCCGCGGTAAAGTTCAACTGCACATCTCCCGAAAATTATAACAGAGCCTATAACGTGCTTTCTTCGGTAAGACGTGTAATAACGTCGTATTTCCCGAAAAATGCCGCGCAGAAACCGGTTCTGAAACTCAGCATGAGCGATAACAGCGCATATTATACCGGTCTTGTTCTCGGATTTATGAATGATTACGAGCAGTTTACGACCGGTATACCCGATGAAACAATGTTCGGATGAAATACCCGAAAGGAGCTTTTGAATAAAAGTGGAACAGAGAAAAAAACGTATTCTTATCGTCGAAGATGAGAGAGATATATCGGAAATTCTCATGTATAATATAAAAAAGCAGGGGTTCGACGCCGACGCCGCATTTGACGGCGAAAAGGGACTTGCTCTTGCGCTTTCGGGCAGCTATGACCTAATATTGCTGGACGTAATGCTACCGAAAATGGACGGTTTTGAAATATGCCGCAGAGTGCGTATGCGCCTTGATACGCCGATAATCATGCTTACGGCGAGAGAAGAAGAAAACGATAAAATAATGGGACTAGATCTCGGCGCCGACGATTATATGACAAAGCCTTTCAGCCTCGGCGAGCTTACGTCAAGAATAAAAGCAAATATAAGAAGATATTCCGGCGAGGCGGTAGTGCGCAATACCGAAGATTCCGATGAAGATAAAATTATAAAAATAGAAGATCTCGAAATAGATACCTCAAGCTTTTCGGTAAAGAAAGGCGGCCGCGAGATTTCCCTCTCAAAGCAGCAGTATGAGCTTTTGCTGTTTCTGGCAAAAAACCGCGGCAAGAAGTTCAGACAGGAAGTTCTTCTGGAGCAGGTATGGGGATATGACGACGGATTTTACGGCGATGTCAGAACAGTTGACGTAACCGTTGCAAGGCTCAGAAAGCAGATAGAGGATAACCCGTCCGAACCAAAGATAATCAAGAATAAACGCGGTCTCGGCTACTATATCGACTGAAAATAAATCGGATAAGAGAAGTAAAAAATGTACAAGACTTTAAATTCAAAGCTCGTGCTGATCTTCATAGTGTTTATAATTTCGGTAATGGCGACGGTGGGAATATTTCTCATGAACAGCGTTTTCAGCTTTTATACCGACGAATTCGTGTCGCAGGTAGACGAAGGCTTTTCCGACACCGTTGTAAAACAACTTACCGACGCTTTGCAGTACGACGATTTCGCAAGCTCCCAGAATAAACTGCTCGGCGCATACGCAAACGTGTTCGGCTTTGATTCGGGCAGAAGCTATTATATACTTGACGAAAACGCAAAAGTGCTTGCAAGCTCCGATCCCGACGCAAAAGACCTCGAAATAACACAAAACCTTATCTCCGCAATGAACGGTACGGACGGCAAAAAGCAGTCCTACGGCGCGGATTTTCTCGACTACGCAAGAGTGGTGAGCGACGGAGACCGTTCGTGCATAATATATGTAAAGGACGATCTTTCAGAGATGAGAAAGCTGTCCTTCATGCAGTTTTCCATAATCATACAGTCGCTTATAGTCGGACTTGTAATCGCGCTTGTAATGTCGTTCTTTCTCGCAAAGGCTATTACAAATCCGATAAAAAGCATTACCGGCGGTACTTTGAAAATTGCCTCGGGCGACTATTCCTACCGCATAACCTCGCGTTCGCGCGACGAGATAGGCATACTGTCAAATAACTTCAATTCCATGGCTCAGGTTATTGAGAACACTCTCGACGAGGTTTCGGGAGAGCGCGAAAAGCTCAAAAACGTCTTTAACCGACTTAATGCGGGAGTCGCCGCATTTGACGAAAACGGCAGCCTTATGCATATAAATCCGAGCGCTCTTTCAATGCTCTCACTTCCCGAAAATAACGCGCCGACTTTCAATGAGCTGACCGCGGCTCTCGGTACTCCCGAGGTTTCCATGCAGACGCTTAAAAACATAGGCAGTATTCATATAGACGAAAAGACGCTGTGCGATATTAAGACAAGAGAACTTGTGGTAAGCATAGATTTCGGCGTGTTCGGATATGACGGCGCGGCAAAGTCGGGCTTTATCGTCGTGTTCCAGAATATAACAGAAACGGCGCTGCTTGAAAAGAACAGACGCGAGTTTATCGCAAATGTGTCGCATGAGCTGCGCACGCCTCTCACAAGCGTAAAGGGCGCGACCGAAACCGTGCTTGAAGACGACGAAATGCCCGAAAACATAAGAAAGCACTTTCTGAATATAGTAATTAACGAATCCGACAGAATGACAAGAATAGTCCAGGATCTGCTTGTGCTCTCAAGGCTCGATAACCGCCGTATGTCGTGGAAACCGCATAAATTCGACCTGTACGACGCAATGAACCAGATGTGTACCGCTCTTCGTGCCGAGGCTCAGACACACTCGCATACGCTTGAATTTGTAACGCAGGAGGGCGAGCCTATGCCCATCTTTGCCGATAAGGAAAGAATCGAACAGGTAATTACAAATATAATCGGAAACGCAATAAAGTACACTCCCGACGGAGGAAAAATAACCGCGTCGCTCGAATACGACGAAAAACAGAGATATAAGATAACCGTAACTGATACCGGAGTCGGAATTTCAAAAGAGGATATTCCGCACCTGTTTGAAAGATTTTACAGAGTCGATAAATCGCGTTCGACCGACGCAGGCGGCACAGGACTCGGACTTTCCATAGCAAAGGACATAGTGGACGCACATAACGGCAGCATATCCGTAAGCAGCGAACCCGGAAAAGGCACAGACGTAACCATAATCCTGCCCAAAGATACGAGAGTCGGTGAGGATAATGGCGAAAAATAACAACGGCGCGGAAAGTACGCGCTCGGCAGGCTCCTACGGCGAAGACCTTGCGTCAAAAGAACTGCAAAGATTGGGGTATACCGTAATATGCAGAAATTATACCTGCCGCGGCGGTGAGATAGATATAATCGCGTCAAAGGGTGAATATCTTTTCTTTGCCGAGGTAAAAATGAGAAAACAGGGTACCGGAGACAATGCCGCAGAAGCTGTGGATAAAATAAAGGCGCAAAGAATAAGAACCGCGTGCCGAAACTTTATGAATGAGTACCGCGACAATCCGCTTATAGAAAACCTTGTTCCGAATGCAATGATAATCGAAGTGTATACCGGCAAAGAAACAAAAATCCATATTCTTGCCTGTCCGGGACTTCTGTCAGAAAGCTGAAAAATATATTTTCCGTAAGGAGAACAGTCATCATGGATTATTTTGACCTTCACTGCGACACGGCTTACGAGCTGTATCACAAAAAGGCTGATCTTTATTCAAACAACCTTGCCGTGTCGATAGAAAACTATTCGGGTTATGACCGCAAGGCGCAGATCTTTGCCGTATGGTGCGACAAAGACAAGACCGACGACGAATGTTATCTCGATTTTCTTCACATATCCTCGGAATTCAAAGAACAGATAAAGAAATATTCGGATCATATAACGCTTTGCACAGACAGCGCATCTCTTACAGACCCAGAGGATAAAAGATTAAAGGCAATACTTTCCGTCGAGGACGCAAGACTTGTCGGAAACGATATTTCAAGGCTTGAAAAAATGTACGCCGCAGGTGTAAGGCTCATAACTCTCGGCTGGGGAGGAAACAGCGTTATCTGCGGCTCTCACGATACGGACGACGGACTTACGAAATTCGGGTTTGAAGTTATGCGCGAGTGCGAAAACCTCGGAATTATCGTTGACGTGTCGCATCTTTCGGAAAAAAGCTTCTGGGACGTTGCTGGAAAAGCGCAAAAGCCGTTCTGCGCGACGCATTCAAATTCCGCAATGCTCTGCCGCCATCGCAGAAACCTGTCGGACACTCAGGCAAGAACCGTCGCGGCTTCGGGCGGAGTCGTGGGCATAAGCTTTGTGGGAGAACATCTTTCGGCATCGCTCTCTCCTTCGTCAAGCAGTGAAAACGAGGTTTATGAGGCAGTCGCAAGCCACATAGAGCATTTTCTTGCAGTAATACCCGAAAACGTCTGCATAGGCTCGGATTTTGACGGCACCGCACCTCTTGCCGGACTTGAAAACGCATCTCACGCGCAAGACCTCGCAAAGGCTCTCATCAACCGCGGCTGTGCGGAAAGCACGGTAAAACGGCTGTTTTTTGAAAACGCATATAATTTTTTTTCAAAATTGCTTGAAAATTAACACAGTTTTATATTTATATTCTTGCAACCGTATAAGAATTGTTGTAAAATAATTCAAAACATACCTCCCGGTGACGTATGGGAAAGGAAACATAAAAAATGAACTATTACAGCACGCGCGATCTTAACAGAACAAAGCCTCTCACTTCCGCAGAGGCAATAAAGAAAGGTCTTGCCGACGACGGAGGACTTTACTTACCCGAAAGCATACCGCAGATAGACCTCGATTTTATAAAGAGCCTATCCTCTCTTTCATACAGCGAGAGGGCGGCAAAAATATTATCGCTTTATCTTACGGACTACACCTATGACGAACTTCTCGACTGCGCAAAGGGCGCATATGAAAGCGGATTTGACGGATATGCCGCGCCCGTGAGCATGCTTATAGGAGACGATCTGCGCGTACTTGAGCTGTGGCACGGTCCTACCTGTGCGTTTAAGGACATGGCTCTCCAGATAATGCCTCGACTTCTTTCTCTCGCACTCAAAAAGACGGGCGAAAAGCGCACCGCGCTGATACTTGTCGCAACAAGCGGAGACACCGGAAAGGCGGCGCTCGAGGGTTACAAGGACATTGACGGCATAAAGATAACGGTATTTTATCCCGAAGACGGCGTAAGCCGTATGCAGAAGCTCCAGATGACGACCCAGGAGGGTTCAAACGTAAAGGTATGCGCGATAAAGGGCAACTTTGACGACGCACAGACAGGCGTAAAGAAGATATTCTCGTCTGAGAGCATAAGAAAAGAACTTGACGAAAAGGGAATATTCCTCTCCAGCGCAAACTCCATAAACTGGGGCAGACTTGCGCCGCAGATAGTATATTACATTTCGGCATACGCGGATCTTGTCGAGCAGGGCGACATAAAGCTCGGCGAGCAGGTTGACATAACCGTTCCGACCGGAAACTTCGGCAATATATTCGCAGCCTTTCTCGCAAAGCGCATGGGACTTCCCGTAGGACGTTTTATCTGCGCATCCAACAGCAACAACATACTTACGGACTTTCTCACCACCGGAACATACGACAGAAACCGCAAATTTTACACGACGATCTCTCCGTCCATGGACATACTCATTTCGTCAAATCTTGAAAGACTGCTTTATTTCACTGCGGGCGCGCAAAAGGTATGCGAATACATGAAATCTCTTTCGGAAACGGGAAAATACACGGTTGACGCCGAAGTATTCGACGCGATAAAGTCAGATTTCAGCGCATATTACTGCACCGAAGAAAACTGCAAAAAGACAATATCCGACGTATTCGGAAAATACTCGTATCTTATAGATCCTCACACTGCCGTTGCTGTGTATGCGGCGCACAGATTTGTCGAGGAGAACCGCACCGGAAGAAAGAACATAGTAGCGTCAACCGCAAGCCCCTACAAGTTTGCAATCGACGTACTCAAAGCGCTCGGACAGACTGCTCCCGAAAACGATTTTGACGTACTGAAGGCACTTTCCGAATACAGCAAGACCGACATTCCCGCTCCTCTTGCGGCACTTTCAGGCAAGACGGTGAGATTTACTCAGTCTATTGAAAAGAATCCGGAGGATCTTGCAAAGGCGATGCTGTGAGAACAGGGGGCGGTGATTTTTGACCGGTTTGGGCGGAAAAAGATAATTCACTGCCATGTGCAGCTCTATACACCGACTTTTCGGAATCGAAAAGCGGAAAGATACTTTGTGTTTGGCGGATTGTTGCTTGATTTGAGCGGAAAAAGGTAATTCACTGCCATGCGCAACCTTTTCGGAATCGAAAAGGTGCACAAAAGATTTTCGCCGCTCAAACGCCGCAGCGAAAGCGCGGCTTCTTCTCCACACATCAAACTATCGTCGGTAAAACTTTCCCGCACCTCCGAAGTTTTAAATCTTCGCTCGCAGATGCTCCGCACTGCTCGATGGGGTTGGTATCTATGCACAAGTTGGTTGACATAATCTTGGCTCTTATGCCATGTCACGTTACGGTCTGCGTAAATTTTATTTTGGGTGCAAAAAGTAATTTTCTCAAGTTATTACGCAGTCAACAGGACACACTTTTACGACCAGCTCGCTGTCGCGAGATGACTATGGCTGAATGTTAGTTTTATGTTTGGTTGGCGAAAGAGTGCAAGTCTGATAAAACTTAATACAAAAATATACTCTGTGCATTGTTCTACAACTTTGCACAGAGTTTTTCTATACATAAAAGTAGAATTTGAACCAAGTTTCTTGCCGAAGGCAAGCTAGGCAGAAAGACAAGTCCTGTTGACTGCGTAATAACGCATAAAAATTGTATTTTTTAGCCTAAAACACAGTTTACGCAGACCGCAGCGTGACATAGCATAAGAGTTAAAGCTGAGATAAACAAATCTTACTTAGATACCAACCCCATCGAGCAGTGCGGAGCATCTGCGAGCGAAGATAACAAATTTCGGAGGCGCTTGGAAATTTTACCGACGATAGTTTGATGTGTGGAGAAGAAGCCGCGCTTTCGCTGCGGCGTTTGAGCGGCGAAAATCTTTTGTGCACCTTTTCGATTCCGAAAAGTGGGGGAATAGGGGTGCAAGTGGAAGTGGATAATCTGTTTTAGCCAAAGACAGGCAAAAATCCGCCAAACACAAAGTATCTTTCCGCTTTTCGATTCCGAAAAGTCGGAGAATGGAGCTGCACATGGCAGTAAACTTATCTTTTCTCGCCCAAAATAAGCAACAGCCAGCCAAGCACAAAACATCTTTCCGCCCAACCTCCCTGCTCTCTTTTTAAAATAGAAAAACTCAAATTTCCCTTGACAAAAAACTAAAAAATAGTATAATGTATAATGTAAAATTGTATAGGGAGGAATATGCGTGTCAAAGAAACTGCTGCTTGTAATGAACCCATGCGCAGGTATAAAAAAGTCAAATAAATACTTGACCGATATACTGAACGTCTTCGCCGTAAATGATTATGAATGTACCGTTCAGCTCACCACACTTAAAATAAGAGCCGCAGATATTGTCGAAAAATACGGAAAGCATAAAGACCTTATCGTGTGTATAGGCGGCGACGGCACGTTTAACGAAACAGTATCCGGTATGCTTAAAGCGGATATTCATGCGAAACTCGGATATATTCCCTCAGGCAGTACAAACGATTTCGCGTCAAGCCTCGGCCTTAATTCAAATCCTGTAAAGGCGGCGGAGGATATAGCATACGGAGACGCGGTAAACTTCGACGTCGGACTTTTCAATTCAAGACCGTTTACTTATGTCGCGTCCTTCGGCGTGTTCACAAAGGCTTCGTATGCGGCGTCGCGCGACCTTAAAAATATGCTCGGACACCTTGCCTATATACTTGAAGGAATGAAAGAACTCGGCGATATAAAGCCATTTGACGTTACCGTAAAAACAGCCGATAAAACATATAGTGGAAAATATCTTTTCGGCGCGGTCTGTAATTCAACGATAGTCGGCGGCGGCGTAATTAAACTGCCTAAAGACCTTGTTGACATGAACGACGGACTTTTTGAAACCGTGCTTGTAAAAAATCCCGAAACTCCGACGGATTTCATGCAGCTGCTTATAGATCTTCAGACTTTTAACTATAAAGGCAATATGTTTGAATTTTTCACGTCGGATAAAGTGGAAATAACCGCAGACCCGAATATGAACTGGACTCTCGACGGTGAATACGAAAAAGGCTGTCGGGATATCACGATAGAAAATCTGCATAGCGCAATATCCCTTATGATAAAAAGAAAGTATGAAAGATAATGAGCAGTCTTTATAAAACAAAACAGGGCGCGCTTGTTCTCGATTGCTTTAAAAACAGCGGCGGAACACATCTGACTATCGACGCCGTGTGCCGTATTCTCGAAGAAAATAATACTCCCGTCGGTAAGGCTACCGTTTACAGACAGGTGCAGAAACTTGTCGATGAAGGAACGGTCAGAAAATACAGCGCAGATAACGCGGATTCGGCTTGCTTTCAGTACGTCGGAGATGATGAACACTGTAAACAGCACTTTCATCTTAAATGTACAAAGTGCGGTAAGCTTTTCCACGCGTCATGTCCATATCTTGACGGCATAAATAAGCACATTTTCGAGCATCACGGCTTTACAGTCGATAATACGCGCACCGTGTTCTACGGGATTTGCGAAGATTGCATGAGAGAGCAGAAAAAACTCTGAAATTTTAAGATTGTAATGAAAAAAGATAGAAAACTCTTTATAATACGCCGCGTTTTTTCATTATTGACGGTATTTTTGTTTACCGCGGCGATAACCGTAATCGGAGTATTGTTCTTTGTCGTACCTAAAAGCGAAAATTCCGAAATTGAGCGCAGAAAACTTGCAAAAATGCCGGAATTTACCTCAAAAGCACTTACCTCGGGTAAATTCACCGACGATTATTCAGTATATTATTCCGATAATTTCGCTTTCCGCGATAAGCTTGTAAAAACCTCGTTCGCACTTGAAGATCTTCGCGGAATAAGATACGGAAACGTCAAGGTCTACGGCTCGGATAATAATATAAATACCGATAAAGGCGAAATTTCAAGTATTGACGAAAAGCTGTATACACTGAAAAAATCAGCTTTAGATAATGTTTCCGTCAAAGTCGGCGAAGATAAACTTCCTGCAAAACCCGTTCAGACGATAATTCAGAACGAATCGGAATACGCTGACCTTACACAGGCTGATCTTGAGGGCGAAAAGCGCGGTTCGCTGTTTATGATAGGCTCAACGGCTCTTGAAATATTCTACGGAAATTCAAACGTCGCCGCCGATTACTCAAATACCGTAAATTCGTTCAGATATTCGCTCCCGGCAGATGTAAAAGTGTACTGCGAAGTAGTGCCGACGCATTTTGAGTTCGGTCTGCCGTCAAAATACAAGACAAGCGTCGGACGCCGCGAAAAGCCGTTTATCGACGATATATACTCAAATCTCGACGCAAACGTATACGCCGTTGACGCTTATTCAAAAATCGAACAGAGCTATAATAACGGCGATTACGACTATTTCAGAACCGATCATCACTGGACTGCACGCGGAGCATATGCCGCGTATACAGCCTTTGCCGAAACCGCAGGGTTTACGCCGAGCGAGCTTTCGGACTTTGAGTCCGGCAGGATAGATAAATTTCTCGGTACGTTCTATTCGAGTACATATGATAAAAACCTTGAAGATAACCCCGATTACGTCGAATATTTTCTTCCGTTTACCGAGTATGAAATGACAAATTATGAATCCGACGGAGTGACTCATTCTTCGGGTAAGGCTGTATATACAAATGTTTCGGGAGAATCTAACGGCTATCTTGCCTTTACCGGCGGAGATCACCCCATGTCCGTAATCAAGACAAAAAATGCGACGGGCAGAAAGATTATTGTTTATAAGGAAAGCTACGGAAACGCGTTTGTGCCGTTTCTTATAGCGAATTTTGATGAGATATACGTCGCGGATATACGGTCTTTCCCGTTTTCGTCGCTTAGCTTTATCGATGATAAGGGAATCACCGACGTGCTGTTTCTCAATAATATTATGAGCGCCTGCACGCCTGCGAGGGTCATGAACATAATGAATCTTTTGAAGTAAATGAATTGTGGTTTATTTTGGATTGAGTTATGCTTGGTTTGGGTGAAAAAAGATAATTCACTGCCATGTACAGCTCTATACACCGACTTTCCGGAATCGAAAAAGCCGCGCTCTAAAGAGAGTAAACAAAAGATTTTCGCAGCTCAAACGCCGCCGCGAAAGCGTGGCTACGAGGAGGATTTCGCTTACCACAATAAAGTACGCCTCCGTAATCTCAAAAATCCTCGTTTCGCACTGTCCACGAGACTGGGTTGCGAAATCGCTCGCAGATGCTACGCACTGCTCGATGGGGTTGGTTTCTAAGTGGTGACTGGTTGACATAATGTCAAACTTTTGTGCTATGTCACGTATTTTTAAATACGATTTTGTGCGGCATAGTAAGTTTTGGTATGTTTTAGAATAAACTTGCAATTTTATCCCACCAAACATAAAACTAAAATTCAGCAAAGTCATCTTGCCGTAGGCAAGCTGGGCAGAAAAGTTTGTCCTGTTGACTGCGAAATAACTTGGAAAAAATTACTTTTTTGCACCTAAAACAAAGTTTACGCAGACCGCAACGTGACATGGCATAAAATTTAAAGCTGAGATAAACAAATTTTACTTAGATACCAGCCCCATCGAGCAGTGCGCAGCGTCTGCGAGCGAAAATTGTAAACTTCGGAGGTGCTTGGAAGTTTTACCGACGATACAATTTTGTGTGGAAAATAAAGCCACGCTTTCGCGGCGGCGTTTGAGCGGCGAAAATCTTTTGTTTACACTCTTTAGAGCGCGACTTTTTCGATTCCGAAAAGTCGGTGAATAGAGTTGCACTTTGAAAAGAGTTACCCTTTTCCTCCCAAACAAAAAACATAAAAATATTTTTTCCACAAATTAACATCGACTTTTCCACAAAATCCACAGAGAGTTACACACATCAAATCCACAGGAAATCAACAGGTTACGCATAAGGTTTTCCATAGGGAAAAAATTTCGGAATCAAGGCAGGATAAGCACTTTGGGAGTTGTCCACAGTTTCCACACCCCCTACTACTACTACTGCTTCCTATAAACAATATATATTATATTATTTTTATATCGGATAAGAGAAAAATGAAAGGATATATAAATATGATTTTTACCGTAGATAAGGACGAATTTGAGAAAGCCATAATACCGGTAAGTATAGTGGCGCAGAATAAGTCGTCGGAGGCAAGCCTTTCCGGCGTTTATATGGAGGCAAAGGATAATAAACTCGTGCTGTATTGCTATGATATAGAGCGCGGTATAAGAACGGAAATAGACGCCGACGTAAAAAAGGAAGGCTGTATAATAGCCGATTATCAGATAGTGCCTATTATACATTCGCTTAACGGCGGAGAAGTCTGTATAGAAGTAGATGATAATTATATAATAAATATAAAGAATGATGAATCCGAACTCCAGATAATGGGCAGAGACGGCTCGTCGTATCCGAAAATTCCCGAAGTCAGAGGATTTTCAAGCTTTACAATAAGCCGCAGACAGCTTAAAAATGTTATATCAAAGACTATGTTTGCAGTGTCCGATGATGAGTCTAAGCCTATACTTAAAGGCTCGCTGTTTGAAATTTCCGACGGTAAACTCACCGTCAGCGCAATAGACGGATTCAGATTTACCGTAAGAACCGAAAAAAGTACCGTTGATAAGTCCGATCTTAATGTAAGCTTTATTCTGCCCGGTAAGGCTGAACAGAATCTGCTCAGAATTATTGATGACAGCGATGATAATATAAGCTGTGAACTTGCAAATAAACATATAATCTTTGTTATGGATAATCTTTATATACTTATCCGTCTGCTTGAGGGTGATTTTCCGTCTTATCAGAAGTTTATTCCGCAGTATGATGTTAAGGCTGTCGTTGATAAACAGGAACTTATCGCAAGCCTTGAAAGAGTTAATATTATTAACGCTAAAAAGAAAACCTCCGCTAAACTTACTTTCGTTAATGATCAGCTTAAAATTTTCTGTAAGACAGATCTCGGTCAGGTCTCCGATGTTATCTCTGTCTATATGGAGGGCGATCCTATCGAGGCTAATTTTAATCAGTCTTATCTCCTTGACGCTCTCCGCGCCTGTGATGATGAAAAAGTCGTCCTCAGAGTCGCCGGTCAGGGCAGAGGCCTCGTTATCGTTGCTCGTGAAGAAGATGAAAAAGATGATTCCTCTTATCTTCAGCTTGTCATGCCTGTCAGAGCAAGATAGGAATACGAAGGGGAACGCGCTTTCTTTTTAAAAAGAAAGCTGCAAAGAAAACAGGGTAACGCGCTTTTCTGAAGAAAAGCTGCAAAAGACTTTAATAGCCCTTAAATAAGAAAAAAGTTATGGATACTTACTGCCGCCGGCTTGTACCGTCAGCCACCAAAAGGCGGTCGGCTGACTCAGATGTAAACAGGTGCGTGAGTAAACTATGGAAATTGTGTGCTGACGGTGACTTTGGAAAGTGAAATTGCTCCGCACCGACAAAACATAAAACTAACATTTTTAAAAGTCATCTCGCGCAAGCGAGCTGGGAAGAAAAACGAGTCCTGTTGACTGTGAAATAACTCGGAAAAATTATTTTTTTGCACCCAAAATAACCTAAAGTCAGCCAAACAAAAAGTAACTTGATAGATCAAAAAAATTGAAAAAAAAGAATATAGGTGAAAAACTTGCCGAAAAAAAAGCAAATTGTAAAAGAATCCTTGCCGGAGGCAGTAATTTCCGATCAGAAAATAACCGATACGCTGAAGAATAATTATATGCCGTATGCAATGAGCGTAATTATCTCAAGAGCAATACCGGAAATAGACGGATTTAAGCCGGCACATAGAAAACTTCTTTATACAATGTATAAAATGGGACTTCTTACCGGAAACAGAACAAAGTCGTCAAACGTAGTCGGACAGACAATGAAACTCAATCCGCACGGCGACGCCGCAATATATGAAACTCTTGTAAGACTTACGCGCGGAAATGACGCACTTCTCTGCCCTTTTGTCGATTCAAAGGGATCTTTCGGTAAGGTTTATTCGGATATGGCTTTCGCCGCGGCAAGATATACCGAGGTAAAACTCGATGAGTTCTGCGAAACCGTGTTCCGCGGAATAGATAAAGATGCCGTTGAAATGGTAGATAACTATGACGGTACAATGAAAGAACCGACATTGCTGCCTACGGCTTTTCCGAATATACTTGTTTCGGCAAATATGGGTATCGCAGTCGGTATGGCGTCAAAATTCTGCTCTTTTAACCTCGGTGAGGTCTGCGACGCCGTAATAGAGTATATTAAGGACGAAAACGTAGATCTGACCGAAATTATAAAGGCTCCCGATTTTTCTACCGGCGCATATCTTATATATGATAAACAGCAGATAAAAAATATCTATGAAACCGGTACGGGTTCGTTTAAATTAAGATCAAAGTATAGCTATAATAAAAAAGATAACTGTATAGAAATAACCGAAATACCTTACGGCGCAAAAGTCGAGGCTATAATAGATAAAATTTCGGCAATGGCAAAAGAAGGTAAAGTCAAGGAAATTTCTGATGTCAGAGATGAGACGGGACTTGACGGACTGCGGCTTACAATAGACTTGAAACGCGGCGCAGACCCCGAAAAACTCATGAAAAAGCTCATGAAAAATACTCAGCTTGAAGATAGCTTTTCATGTAATTTTAATGTGCTTATAGCCGGAACTCCCAGAACTCTCGGTATAAAAAGTATAATTGAAGAATGGACAGCATGGAGAAGCGAGTGCATAAAACGCGAACTTTATTTTGATCTTGAAAAGATGAAAGCAAAGCTGCACCTGCTCTACGGTCTGAAAGAACTGCTTGTCGATATAGATAAGGCAATTAAGATAATACGCGAAACCGAAAAGGAAAAGGACGTTGTTCCAAACCTTATGAAAGGCTTTTCGATTGATGAAATTCAGGCGGATTATATCGCGGAAATAAAATTGAGATACCTGAACCGCGAATATATACTAAACAGACTGTCCGAAACCGAAGAACTTGAGAAAAAGATAGATGAAACCGAAAATATTCTTAAAAGCGAGAAAAAAGTCCGCGGCGTAATATCAAAACAGCTTGCCGATATTAAAAAGAAGTACGCAAAATCGAGAAGAACCGAAATTGTTTACGATAAACCCGAAGAATATACCGAAGAACCGGAAATTCTCGATTATCCCGTAATAGCCGTTGTCACCAAGGACGGATATTTTAAGAAAATTTTGCCGCCGAAGAGCGCAAACGCTAAGGTCGAAGAACAAAAGCTTAAAGAAAACGACGAGATCGTGTACAATGAAACAGTTACAAATGACTGCGATCTGATCGCGTTTACGGATAAGTGCCAGGCATATAAGGCAAGGCTTGATGATTTCGATGAAATTAAGCCTTCCGCACTCGGAGATTATATTCCGGCAAAGCTTAAATTCGATGACGGCGAAAATGTAATGTTTATCTGCGTTACTAAGGATTATTCAGGCTCGATAGCGTTCTTTTATGAAAACGGTAAGGCATTGACTGTTCCGCTTAAGGCTTATGAAACAAAAACCAACCGTAAAAAACTTGCCAATGCGTATAGTGCGGACAGTAAGTCCGTCGGTATATTCTTTGTTCCGCAAAATACCGGACGCAGCTCAAGCGTTGATTTTCTGCTTAAAACAAGCGGATCTAAGGCAATGATCATTAATTCTTCCCTGCTTACCGAAAAGGTTACGCGCTCCTCTTCCGGCGTTATCGTGTTTACTCTTAAAAAGGGTCAGATACTTACCGATGTATCACTTTTCACCGATGATGGCTCAGAAGAAATGAAAGAATTTTCCCGCTATCGCAAAACCAAAGTACCCAGCACCGGTACTACCATTACCTCCGGCAAACAACTTTCCCTTATATAAGGACGCGAAGGGGAACGCGCTGAAGGTTACGCGCTTTCTTTTTAAAAAGAAAGCTGCAAAGAAAACGGGGAAACGCGCTTTTCTGAAGAAAAGCTGCAA
>ERZ835980.740-NODE-740-length-42652-cov-5.537174_pt1 | contig 42652 bp, 36 predicted proteins | sample MGYA00519943_ERZ835980 | MGnify/ENA primary metagenome ERZ835980 (study PRJEB31850, sample SAMEA3708791) | human gut metagenome | biome: human gut; feature: human-associated habitat; material: faeces | place: China | collected 2014 ... | reverse complement strand
GTTATGAGGTGGCTATCGGCAAGGTCGGTGAAAAGGAGATCGACTTCATCGCAACAAAGATGAATGAGAAAAAGTATATCCAGGTCACTGACAACATGAACGCCCCCGAAACCCGCGCACGGGAGCTTGCGCCGCTGCAAGCGGTGCAGGACAATTACGAGAAGATCGTGATTGCCATGGACTGCGACCTTATCAGCGACGTGGACGGTATCAAAATCGTAAAGGCGCTGGACTTTTTGCTCAACGAAGGGTGATTCCATGCCAAAAAGGGAGGCTGCGCTTGTGAAGCGCAGCCTCCCTCTATTCCGTTCTATCCCGCGTCCTCCGGTTCAAAGGGGTGAAGGGCGTGGTAAAGCTTTTGCCGCTCTCCGGCGCTGCGGTACGCGGCAAGGGGGCGAAACGGCGGACGTTTTCCCGTCTTTCTCTGCTCACGGTAGCGCAGCACCAACACGGCAGGCGCGACAGGCAGCAGCAGGGGATGCTCCTTGCAGGCGGGCCAGTGGGTATGGCAGGTCTCCACGCCAGTGCGGAAGAAACTGACCAGTCGATTTTCCGCCCGTCCATCGGTAAAGAGCCGCTGCCCGTAGCGTTCTTCCTTGCAGCCGAAGTTCCCGGTACGCAGGATATCCGCAAGCAGCGCGCGGCACAGCGCCTCATCCGCGGTCATGCACCACGGGGCATCCTCCCGCGGCAGGCCAAGCTCCTCCACGCAGATGCGGGTAATGACCCGTGCGAAGGGAAGCAGTCCGAATCGGGACAGCTTTGGCAGCAAGTCCTCCCACCGCTCCGGCGTCATATCACGGTGGACAAACACCGCCCAATCGCAAAGCTGCCGCAGCCCCAGACCGCTGCTCGTGATATGCTCCAGCTTGTGGAGCAGCAGCAAGACAGCCTGACGCTCCGGCGGCAGGACGGGAAGACCGCCGCGAAGCACTCCTTCTCCCGCGGCATTTCGGAAATACTCGCGTAAAGGCGCGCCGCTGTCGCCCGAGGGGATGCCGGGCGGCTCAAAGTGCAGCTCCACGAGGAATTGCTCCCGATGCATCGAGCGGTGGAACGGATGCTCGTCCTCCGGCGGACAGTAACCCCTTGCGCAGAGGATCGCCTCCGCTTTTTTTACATCGGCGGGGAAGAGCAGCAGGTCAATGTCTCCGGCGCAGCGCAGCTCCGGCCGGGGATAGCACGCGGCAGAGGAGCTGCCCTTTAAAATCACGCAGGGAAACGCCGAGAGCGCCTTGAGCACCGTCTGCTGCTCGCCGAGGAGCTGCTCGTTATACCACATGGCGGAGAAGACCTCCTGCCGCCAGAGGGCGGCTGTCTCCTTTGGGATGGCAGCTCGCTCCTGTTCCGTCAGGCAGTCATAGACCAGCAAATGAACGCTGTGGCTGGCGGCCTCTTCAAAAATGCTCTGCCAGTCCACATCCGATGGCAGCGGCAGTTCACATCCAAAGAGGGCGCGGCGCAAAAGGGTCAATAAGCTCTGTTCCGTATCCGTCATCGGGCTGACACCTCCAAGCCGCAAAAAGTTGGATATAGTATAGCAGAAAACGGCAAATACCACAAGCACCTGCTTTTCCGCGTCTCCGACCATGGGCGTTCTATAGGATCGCGCGGAGGGGAACACGGACGAATCATTGAACAAAATCAAATTTTTGTTCAATGTAGGGAAGGGGCGCTTGCCGCAGTCCGGCAAGCGCCCCTTTTTTTATCCTCCCCATTCCGACAGACTGTGCAGCGTGATGTTCTCCGGCTTTTCCACCGCTTTCATCGCTTCAATGGCGGCAGTGCAGTCTGTGTAAACGTTCAGCTTCTCGCTGCGGTTGAACTGCGGGTCGACCGCAAAGCCTGCGTCCGAGGGCCGCAGCAGCACCAGCGCCGAAGCGCCGGGGATCACGCACTCTCTCAGCAGACGGGAAACGTTCGCGCCGAGGATCACCGTATGATACAGCCCGCTGCCAAGCTGCTCGTCCTTCGCCGCACCCGCGTAGGCCCCCTCGCCGGAAACGGTCACCGTTTTCGTGCCCGCGTTGTAGCTCCAATATGTCCCGGGGCCAGCGATCTTCGGGTTTCCCAGTTCCTCCGGCACGTCCATCCCCTGCATATTGTAGGCAGGCGCCGACGCTGCGGCATATTGGTACTCCGTGCCCGCCCTTGCGTTGATGTAGAAATAGTTGAAGCCCGCACTGTTTCCCGGCGAGACCGTGTAGACCATGACCGCGCCATTCGGTTTTGTGAAGGTCGCCGTCCCCTCCTCGATCGAGGGAAATCCGATCTTCAGCGTGACGCCGATCTCCGCGAACGCCTTTGTGAGCAAAAGCCCATGCTCTTTTATGTCTTTTTGCGGAATGCTGTTGCAGGTATACCAGCCCTTTTCCGCGCAGAGCGCGAGCTCGTCGTCCATCAGGCGGCAGAAGTTCTGATAGGCCTCCTCTGTAACGGTCACGGAATTGTCGAACAGCTCCCAGAAAAAGCTCTGTGTATACGCCCTGTCGTAGGCGTTGCCCATGGAAAAATGCCGCTGGAGCCGCTTGAGCAGCAGATACTTGTACTGATTGGATGTATAGCTCATACCTTGCCCCGCTTTCTTCTGATGCTGCCGTACATCTTGACCGCGTGGCGGAACTCTCCAAGGGAAAAGTCCGGGAACAACGTTTCGGTGAAGTAAAGCTCTGAATAGGCGGACTGCCACAGCAGGAAGTTGGAAAGCCGCTGAAAGCCGCCCGTGCGGATGATGAGGTCAGGCTCGGGAAGATCCTGATACAGCGCCGCCGTGATCTCCTCCTCCGTCCGCGCGCCCTTGGCAACGGCGTCCACGATCTCCATCCGCCCGGAGTAGTTGCAGCACAGATTCAGCGTCAGGCCGTCACAGTGGGCGGTCTCGCGCTGGATGCGCTCCATTTTTTCGATGCTCTCAGGCGGCACGCGCTTGTCCGTCCCTGAGATGAGCACGCGGATGTTGTTTGCCGCAAATTCCCGATACCGTTCAAAATACCGGTTCGCCATGGAAAAGAGCGCGTCCACCTCCTCCTTGGGCCGATTCCAGTTCTCCCACGAAAAGCAGTAGACGGACAGCGTGGGGATGCCCATGTCCACGCACCAGTGCATCATGTCCTCCACCTTGTTCAAGCCCTGCTCGTGCCCCAAGGAGCGCTCCAGACCGCGTTGCTCCGCCCAGCGTCCGTTTCCGTCGGCGATGACCGCAACATGGTTCAGCCAGTTCACGATTTCGCCCCCTTCTCGGCGGTCGCCGGATAAACGGCGGTCACAACGCCGCTGTTCGCAGCATTGCTGACGCTCGCCGCGCCCGCTGCCGTGAAGAAGTTCTCCGCCACGCCGTCAAAGGTATATCCGACCTTTGCCTTCAGCGTGATGGTCGCCGTGTAGACCGTAGCGTAGTTAAATGCCACAGCGCTCGGCGACCACGCGACCGTGCCGGTGAACTGTCTGCCCTCCCGGACGACCTTCGCGGGATATTTGCGCGCAACCGGCGCGGGGATGCCCTCGATGACGGGCTCTGTCACCGTGACACGCTCCGCCTCCTCCAATCCGAAGATAGCTACGGTCAGATCGCGGCTCGGCGCGTTCACGGCGGAAATGGTGATCTCGGTGAATCCGGCCACGTTCTTCTCCTTGTCCGGCGCGGTGACTTTGGTGTTCACAATGGTCAGCGCCGCTGCGATCACTGCTTGCGTGTTGACAGTGGAGGAATCGGACGGCAGACCGAGCTGCACGCCGTTTTCGCCGATCTTGTAGCCCTCGGCGGTCAAGGTGTAGGTCGTCCCCTGCTCGGCGGTGTCCCAGCCGGTGAGCGTGAACAATACCGGCGCGCCGACCACATAAGCGGAGCTGCCGCCCCCGCTCTCCTCCAGCGTGCCCACCAGCTTCTGCCCCTTGGCGTAGGCGGTCTTGCCCTTGCGCACGTCACCCGCCTCTGCCGTTGCGTCGCCCGTGTCCGTCCCGGTCTGGATCGCGGCGATCTTCTCCGGCATCTGCGCGAGCGTCAGCTTGTCCGCGCCGCCGTTTTTTGCGCGGATCGCGTCCGCGATCGCCGTCAGCTTGTCAGTAAGTGCCATTTTCGACCACCCCCAGCCGTCTGTCGATGTATTCCCGCATGGCGCTTACATCGTCCTCGGTCCAGTAGTCCACGCCGCGAATCGGCGTTTTGCCGTCCACGCCGTCCTTGCCGTCTGTCCCATTTCTTCCGTCTGTCCCGTCCTTGCCGTTTACGCCGTCCTTGCCGTTTACGCCGTCCTTGCCGTTTACGCCATCCTTGCCGTTTACGCCATCCAGTCCCTTCGGCAGTGGGAAAGCACTCTCCTTGTAGCTGTGGCTATCCAGTTCCCACAGCATCCAAAAGCCGTTTTCACCGGGGATGGGCGGGTGACCATTCATCTCCCGAACATTGGACTCCAACCGGGTGAACTCGCTGGGCGAGGCCGGCCAATCCCCGTCTGTCAGGCTTTCCGCCACAAAAACGCTGATCACATTGCTGTGCTGTACGGTCACGCCGTCGGTGCGAAGCGTTCCCACCAGCTGCAGGCTGTACCAGCCCCACAGCGCCAGGTGCTTTTCCGTCAGCACACAGCCCACGTCCCCCTCCATGGGGCTCAGGGGAATGACCTCGTACCAGTCCCCCTTCCGTACCCGCATCTCCCAGTCATAGCCCTGCGGCGTGCCGCGCACCAGCAGCACGCGGGAAAGATGGTCGTACTGGCGTGCCAGAATACTGCCGTCGTGTGAGATCTCCCAATCTGTGAAATAAATCATATTTGCTCCCCCCTATTCTTCTATTATTCATCAAATTTTGGAAGAACGCTTCCGACCTAACTCTCAGAATCACGACACGCCATCAATATGCAGTAAAAATTTTTTCGTTATGACATCATTTCGACCATTCTCCTCTTGACGGCATGACATTATAATGTCATAATGTTAGCAACGAGCGGTTGCTGCGGGCCAGCCCGCAGCCGTGCAAAATGATTTCATCTGGAATTTTCAAGGAACGACATCAAACGACGCACAAACGGAGGTTTCGTCGATGGAACAGGAAAAGAAGATCAAGCTGCTGGTCTACGCCACTGAGGACGAACGGGCACGCATCAAAATGGCCGCGGCCAAGCTGCACATGAGCATGAGCCAGCTGATCCTGGACAGTGTGCTGGAGCAGGTCGCCAGCATCGAGGAGCTGGAGAAGAACGGGGGTAGCCAGATATGAAAACGATCGCTGTCATGAACCAGAAAGGCGGCACCGGCAAGACCACCAGCGCCATCAATCTGGCAGGCGAGCTGGTCCGCCGGGGCAAAAAGGTCCTTATTGTGGACATGGACACCCAGGGCAACGCCACCAGCAACCTCCAACTGACGGACGTGTCCCCCTTCACCCTGACCGACGTGATCGTATCCAAAACCGCCGTCCTGGCGGACACCATCTGCCACACCAGTATCGAGCATCTGGATCTCATCCGTGGCGGCGGTCTGCTGGCGCCGGCGCTGGTAGCCATGCAGGAAATGCCCTTCGGCAGGGACACCACCCTGCGCCGCCTGCTGCCGCAGCTTCCCGATACATACGATTTTGTATTCTTCGACTGCTCCCCTTCTCTCGAAAGCCTTTTTAACATCAACGTGCTGGTCGCCGTTGAGTATGTTCTCATCCCCATCAAGGTGGACAAGAACTCCATCGAGGGCTATGACGTGATGCTGGAAACCATCCAGTCCGTCCGCGAGATCGCCAACCCCGACATTCGCGTGCTGGGCATCTTTATGACGGCGGTGGAGGTCTGCTCCAGTCTCGATAAGGAAATGATCTCCCACTTCCCTGCCATGCTGCCCGAACTCGCGTTCAAAACCTTCATCCGCAAGAATATTGACGTCAAAAAAGCGCCTCTGGCGCTTCAACCCCTTTGCTTCTTCTCTCCCCGCTGCGCCGCGACCGCCGACTATGCCGCTTTGTGCGACGAAATGCTTGAAAGAATGGGGGGCTGATGAATGGCGAGCAAGAAAAATCCCTCCATTTTCTCCACGCTGCAAAAGACCACCGCCAATGCCAGCGCCGTGAACGGTGAATTCACCCACCAGATCCCGCTGGACGCGCTGGAGGATAACCCCCTGAACCGTTTTTCCATGGCGGAGGATGAGGAATTCCTCTCCACCATGCACTCCATGGAGAAGGACGGCTTGCTGGAGGATATCATCGTCACCCCGTCGGACACGGAAGGCCGTTACCGCATCATCAGCGGTCACCGGCGCGTCCACGCCTCCCGAAAGCTGGGCCGCGCCACCGTGCCCTGCAAGATCCGCCATTACGACAGTAAGCTTTCCGAGCTGCGGGCGCTGATGGGCGCCAACATCCACCGCCGGAATATCTCCGCCTTCGACATGGCGCGCCAGTTGGAGACCCTGCGCAGCACGCTGGCGGAAGAGGGCGGGCTCCCCGATAATGTGAAGGAGCAGTCGGAGCTAATGGCATCTCAGGTCGATCTGAGCCGCGCCACCGTGGAGCGGTATCTGGATCTTCTGAATCTGGATGAGACCGTTACCGCGTGGGCGGAAAACGGGCAGATGACCATGACCGACGCCTATGAGCTGGCGCGTCAGAAAAACATCCATCTTCAGCCTGTCGTAGAGGAGTATGTTGCCCGGAACGACGCCAAGGGCGACCTGCCCGCGTTGGTGCATCGCGCCATCGCATGGGCAAAGACGGCTGAGCTCCCCCCTCCCCCGGCAAAGCCCGCCCAGAGCGCCAACCCCCTGCGGACGGTCGACTCCTTCGGAAGATCGGTCCGGCGCAGCATCGCCCAACTGAAGGAGCTGGATCTCAGCACGGACGTGGACAAGGACACCGCCAGGAAAAAGCTTGACACCTGTCTTGAAAATCTGGAGGAGCTGCGCCGCACCGTGGAGACGCTCAAAATGGTTTTGGACGACTGACCTTCTGAAAGCAAACTACATCAAAATCAGTTTTCATATAAAAGTATCCGCCTTGTGTCGGATACTTTTTTCTTTTCCGGCACCGCCTTTTTCGCCGCTGCGAGGAAAGTCGCTCCCCCCTCTCCCCTGCTGTCCGATGGCGAACGCGCTGGCAGTGACGGGGAGGACGCCTCCCGCAAACCGACGAATTCCGACATGATTTCGTGCAGCGCCCCTCCCCCGCTTTCGTCGAATTCCGACTCGATTTCGTGCAGCGCTCTCCCCTGCCTTCGACGAATTCCGACTTAGTTTCGTGCACCCACGCTTCCCTGTTCCAGCTGATTTCCGACTTGGTTTCGTGCAGACTTCTTTCGATTTCTTGCTGAAATCGGAACGCCTTCCCACAAAAACTCACGTGAGACTTGTCCAAATCCACTACATCTGGTGTTTTGCTCACACGCCGATATCCAATCGCTCGGAACTGATTTTTTTCCTATCTGCACGTTTTCAAGTCGTACTTTCCCAAACATCTGCCTAAAACATCATGCACGAGAGCACGTCGGAATTCCGAAAATTACACACAGCGAACTGCACGTTTCCAAGTCGGTCTTCCGCCCTTTTTCTCATCACTCCGGAAAAGCTCAGAACGGCAGCGGCGACACTTGGACAATTTTCTCTTTGTTTTTTACAAGCGATATTCTCTCGCGAAAAGGAATAAATTTTCCGCTCTGTTTGATCGAAGGATACAACGCCTCCCTCGGCGGCGCTGAATGGTAGAAACAGTTCTTTGGACAAAGCCGGACAAGTCACACGTGAGACTTAGGAACTCGTCCTGTTTCACACCTGATTCCAGAGAGGAGAAAAATGTTATGTCTACCACTTGCATCCCCCCTGCACGCCACATCCGCACGGACGATATCCCGGAGGAGTACCGAGACATCGTGGACGCCATCGGTATGGAGGCGTTCGTCCACCTGACGCTGCTGTGCGGCGGACAAACGCTGTACGTTCCCAAGCGGGAATCGCTGGAGCGCGGCGCCCGCGATCGGGACATTCGCGCCATGTTTAATGGCTCTAACTACCGAAGTCTCGCGGCCCAATTCCGCCTTAGCGAGCGCCAGATCCGAAAGATCATCAACGGCAGCCGCTGCTGACGGACAAATAACGCGCCGCTCGGACAGGTCTCACGTGAGACCTGTCCGAGCGATGAGAATATTTTCCTCGCGATTTGCAAAAAGAAAACTTTTTCTTTCCCTTTTTTTCAACTTATGCTATACTAAGGTTCTAAAAAAGCAATCTTTTCGCAAAAGGAGGGTCGCACCATGTCCCAGTTCCCCGAACCGGCAGAGCAATTGAAGGACACCCCCCTGCGTTTTCTGGAATCCGAACAGTTTCAGGAAATGCTGGATACATACAATAAGCTGAAGCCGCTGGAAAAAGAGCACCCCAGAAAGTTCAAAAATCAGATGAACGTCTTTGACTTCGGCGACATTTACCCCCTGATGGACAGTTATCTTCAGACACACGATCTGTCTTCGCCGGAGGCGGTAGCAGAGGCGGTGACCATCGGCGCGTCGGAGACCGTCACGTTCGCCGCCACGCTGCTGGATATTTTTGATAAGACCGTCACCGCGAGGGTGCAGGAATATGATGTGCTGGGCAACAGCCCCGCCACCTATTTCATCTGCGGCGTCTGGGCGAATATGAAGCGCGGCAGGGAATTTCATCCCTCCTCCAACGGCATCACCGTGACCTATTCCGAGCCTGACGCCTACGGCAACCAGAACATCCGCTACCGCAACAAGGATTACGAAATGACCATCATCTTTGAGGCCGTCGCGGAATACACGAAAAATCTCTCCTGGACGGCGCACCGCCTGCTGATCTACACTCTGATGCGCGGCAACGCTGACAACTGGCGAAACAACACCGCGACCTTCTCCATTGAAGAGTACATGGACTGGGCGGGTCTGCGATCCAGAGACGCCGCCTACCGCCAGATCAAGAAGGATATGCAGTCCATCACAGGCATGAAGATCACTGCGGAATCCTTCAAAAAGTATTTTGAATCCTTTTATATCACTCATCTGGCGACCGAGGCATCCATCAAAAAGTACACTGGCGAGGTGCGCATTTCCTTCGCCGAGAACGTGCGCCACTTCCTGACCCAGTATTACCAGCTGATCCCCGACTGGATGGGTCATCTGAGCGAAAATGCCTACCGCATGGCGTTTTATCTCTTCTACCGCGCGCGGAAAGCGCCCGTCGATGACGACGGCAGCTTCCGCGTAAAAATTCAGGACATCATCCACTACATCGGCCTGCCGACCAAGGAGGACGTCAAAAACCGCAACTATGACGAGGCGATCATCCGCCCGTTCAATAAGGCAGTGGAGGAGATCGAGGACGTCTCGGGCGGCTCGATCCACATGGATTTCGACTATGACGACATCAATACCTTCCTCGGCGGCAAGATGAACGTCGGCATTGACGCCACCATGCAGAGCTACATCCAGCAGATCGAAAAAAACAAGACGGTCAAGCAGATCGAGACGAAGAAAAAGCCCGCTAAAAAGCCGCCCCAGAGCACGCAGTGACCCCTCAGCAACTGCACGAAACCACGTCTGAATTCCTCAAATTTCTGCGCGGCCGCTGATTGGAAGACAAAACATCCGTGGAAAAGATATCCACAAAAAACGGAAATTTGACGACAAAAGTCCGATTTTCCCACCAAAACGCCTACTTTTCACGGAAGTTATCCACCGTCTGTGCCCATCCTGTGAAAAAAACGAGGGTCACAGCCTGTCCAATTCCGACTTCGAGCCGTGCTAAGACGACTTCATTTCGTGCAAAGCCGACCTCAAGTCGTGCAGGAGACCCAAAATCACCCAAGCCATTTTTCCATGTTTTTCAAACTTTTATACAGATATTTTCTGTCGAATCATACTTTTATATTTGTTTCATCTAATGTTTTTCATATTTTCCATTTTTACCGAAAATCCCCTTATTGATATCTTAAGATATCTTACAGACCTCGCGGGAATCGCTCCTCCGCGGGGTCTTATGCTATAATAACGACAAGAAAAGGAGGCGATCCTATGCCGGACACCTTTAACGACCTGCGCTCGCGCATCGTCGATTATCTCTACGACCGGGGCATTGACCCGCAAAAGCGCTTTCGCTGCCTAAATCCAAAGCATCTTGACCGCGATCCCTCCATGGGATACGACGCAAAGCGGCAGAAAGTACACTGCTTCGCCTGCGGCGCGGACTATGATCTCTTCGATCTGCTGGCGATCGACAAAAACCTCACCTCGCCGCACGACGCGCTGGCGCTTGCGAGCAAGCGCTACGGACACGGCGACGCAGGAGAGCCGCGCCCCGCTGACCGCCTGAGCAGGGAAACGCTGCCCGCCTCCTACCCCGAAAGCTGCTTTTCTCACCGCCGAAAAACCGATTATTTTGCCAAACGCGGGCTTTCCGACGCCACGGTGACGAGATTCCGCCTTGGCTACGACCCTGAGCATGACTGCGTGGTGCTGCCATGCGAAAACGGGCGCTGCGTGCGCCGCGCCGTCGCGGAAAAGCGCTATCTCAACGAAAAAGGACAGCCTTCGCCCCTCTTCCAGCCGGAGCTTTTGACTGCGGGCGGGGAAGAGCCGGTCTTCCTTTTGGAAGGCGCCTTTGACGCGCTCTCGGCAGAGGAGCTGGGCTATCGGGCCGCCGCGCTGAACGGCGCGGGCAACCGCGAAAAGGCGGCGGCTCTGCTGCGCGGACTGGATCGACCCGCGCCCATCCTGCTGCTGACGGACAACGACGCGACGGGCAACGCGTGGGCAGCCGCCCTCGCCGAGGAATTTCCGTGGCTGTACCGCTGCCCGGGCGTTCCCACCGGCAAGGATCTGAACGAATTTCTCTGCGCCGACCGCGAGGGCGCGGCGCGATTTCTGGCGCAGGCGGTCGAGGATCGGCAGGCACAGCAGCCGCCCCCCTATGCCGAGACCTCCGCCGCGGGGCAGATGGAGGCATTCCGCGCTTATATCGAGGCGCAGGCAAAGCGCCCCGCGCTCAAAACCGGCTTTGAGGGGCTGGATCAGACGCTGGACGGCGGACTTTACGACGGACTTTATGTGATCGGTGCGGTCAGCTCGCTGGGCAAGACCGCCTTTTGTATGCAGATCGCCGATCAGCTTGCCATGCAGGGGCGCGACGTTCTCATTTTCTCCCTTGAAATGATGACATGGGAGCTGATGGCTCGTTCCGTTTCCCGCGAATCCTTCCTGCTCGACACCTCCGCGCGCCGCCGCCTTGCCAAGACCGCGCGCGGTGTTTTAGACGGCAGGCGCTGGGCGGGCTACAGTGCGCAGGATCTCGCGCATCTGGAGCTGGCGCAGACGCGCTACACCTCCTATGCAAAGCACCTCTATTTCCGCGAGGGTGACCACGAAACGGGGCTGGACTACATCCGCGCGGAGGTCGCGCGCCACATAGCCGAGACCGGACAAAAGCCCGTGGTGCTCATCGACTATCTCCAGATCATCGCCCCGGTGGACGTCCATTTCACGGACAAGCAGAACCTTGACCGCATCGTCTGCGCGCTGAAAAAGCTCTCGCGCCAGCACGGGCTGACCATCCTCGCCATTTCCTCCTTCAACCGCGAGAATTATAATCTGGAAGTCTCCATGAACGCCTTCAAGGAATCCGGCGGCATCGACTACTCCGCCGACGTGCTGATGGGACTTCAGGCGCGCGGGGCGGGGCGGCCCGGCTTCAACATCGACGAGGAAAAGCGCAAGGACCCCCGCGAGCTGGAGCTCAAGATCCTCAAGAATCGCTCCGCCGCGCTCGGACAGCCCATCCCGCTGCGCTACTATCCGGCGTTCTCCTGTTTTGAAGAAGGATAGGGCGGTCTCACGTGAGACTTGTCCGAGCAATTCGCGGCGTTTAATTTTCGAATGTAAGACCCCTGGAAGGATATAGAAAAAAAAGCAAGAACTGCTTGCAAAAAGAGAAAATATCTGATAGACTTTATGTAGACTGTATTACTGTCAGTACGTGCGCCTATCCGCACGCCCGGACAGGGACAGGTTTTGGATGCTGCGAGCAGCGCTTGGGGCGGAAACGCTGACACCCTTTTGCGGTACTCGAAGATCATCAGTAAAAAAAAGGAGTGGTTAAGAAGATGAAAAAGCAGCGTATCTTGAGTGCTCTGCTGGCATTGTGCATCGTCTTTTCCCTGGTGCCCACAGCGCTGGCGGAAAAAGCTGACGATTTCACGGACGTCAGCAGATCCGACTGGTACTACCAGTTCGTAGACTATGTGACGTCGAAGGGTTACTTCAACGGCGTCGCGGACAAGACCTTCGCCCCCGCGGATAACATGACCCGTGCGATGTTCGTCACGGTCCTGTTCCGTTTCCACGGTGCGAAGGGCGACAGCAGCCAGAGCGCTTTCGTTGATGTGGCTCCCGGTGAATGGTACACCGCGGCCATCAACTGGGCGGCTGCCAACAAGATCGTAGACGGCGTGGGCAACGGCAAGTTCGCCCCGAACGATCCCATCACCCGTGCGCAGATGTGCACCATGATCGAGCGTTACCTCGACCTCTATCGCAAGGCCTGGAAGGTGACTCTGCCCGAGACCGGATCCGTCTCCGTCATGGTCGACGAGAGCGCGATCCCCGCGTATGCGCTCGCCGCGGTCAAGCAGTGCCAGCGTCACGGCTTGGTCAACGGCTTTGAGGACGGCACGTTCCGCCCGAACGATCTGTCCACCCGTGCGCAGGTGGCAGCGGTGATCTACCGTTTGTCTTACCTCGTGCAGAGCGCGAAGCCGGATAACACCCCGAGCGTGAATCCCCCGGTGAATCCCCCGGTGAACCCCCCTGTGACTGCCTACACCTATGCCCTGTATTTTGACGCCAACGGCGGCACGCTGATCGGTGCGTCTCCCGTCTCCACGACGACGACGAGCACCGCTTACAGCTTCCCCGTGACCGCTACCGCCACCCGCGACGGCTACAACTTCCTGGGCTGGGCGACGGAAAAGACCGCCACGGCTGCGACGTACCCCGCGAACAGCACCATCACGCTGACCGCTAACTATCCCATTATCACCCTGTACGCGGTCTGGCAGGCGAAGGCGCCCGTGGTCGTTTCCGAGGACATGATCGGCAATGCCGTTCTCAAGTCCGTCAAGCAGGTCAACGACAGATTCAGCGCCATGAAGAGCGCCGTTGTCAGCGCCGTTGATCAGGTCAACAAGGACAACAAGTACCTGACGGATGCACAGCTCCAGCAGGTCAAAGACGTTGTCAAGTCCATGGTCAAGGTCGAGGATGTGAAGGCAAACTTCACCTCCGGCGACAACAAGACCGAGCGCGAGGTCACCTGGAACGTCGCTCTCGAGGTGAAGGACGGTCAGGTCGTCTCCGCCATCGAGCAGGCGAACAAGCTCGCCGACGCGATCATCACCGGCACCACGAGCAAGCCCACTCCCGACGATATCGACGGTTTCCTGACCAGCGTTAAGAACGCTGTCGAGTCCGAGACCGGCATCGTGCTCACCAACAAGTCCCTGAGCGAGATCAAGACGCAGGTCGTCGACCTTCTCAAGAAGGAAGGCAAGAGCCTGTGGGCGAACTTCCGCGACAGCGAGAACAACTATCTCTGCGGCAATGTCGACGTCGTGTTCAACGGCAAGACCTACGCCACTGTTCAGGTCGGCGCAAGCAGCGCCTCTCTCTCCGCCGCCAAGTCCACGATTGCCAAGGAGCTCGGCACTGCCATCTCCAAGGAGATCTACGCGCAGATGAAGGCGCAGGGCGCCTCCTACACCGACAAGTTCGAGTTCAATATCGACCTGAAGGTGAAATTCGCTCCCGCTGCCAACGCGGACATCAAGGCGAAGACCGACAATTACACCTACAACTATAAGCTGGTCGTGAAGCCGACGCTCAACAGCAACGGTCTGCTGGAGTACAAGTATGACGAGGGCAACTATCTGCGTCTCAACATCAGCAAGGACATCCAGAAGGCTTATAACGACGGCCTCGACCAGATCGCCGCGCAGTTCACCTATAACGACGGCACCAAGGATAAGGTCGTCGCTGAGGCCAAGAAGGGTCTGCAGAAGGAGATCCCCGCCCTCTACACTGAGGTCACGGAAGCGCTTGACAAGTACGACATCACGCTGACGAACACCACTGCCGAGAGCATTGAAAATGCTCTGATGCCCGTGGTGGAGAGCTGGGTCGATACCAACTGGACGAAGATCGTTGCCTCTACCACCAACGGCGGCACCCTCAAGGGGCTTAACAACGACATCCTCATCAACGCCGTGTGGCCGCTGATTGAGCAGGACATCAACGCGCTCAATGTGGACGCTCTGATCCAGAAGCAGATCAAGGAGAAGCTTGCGGATGAGAACATCAAAGAGGCTTGGATCGTCGATAAGGCGAACAACAGCGGTACGCTGAAAGATGCGAAGGATCTTGTTAAGGGGTTTGATGCGGTCACCTTCGAGCCTGCCGGCGTAACGCTGGATATCCAGTCGGTCGCTGACATCAACTTCCTGCTTGCTCAACCCGAGATTAAGGCTCATGTTACCAAGGGAGGCTTTGGCGCCACGATTACGCTCTCCGGTAAGGGCGGTAAGCCCTTCAGCGATGCCCTCAAGCAGGAGATCGTTGACACTGCGACCAAGGAGCTTGACACTGCGCTGAATTCCTCCGCCACGCTGAAGGATCTGCTGGCGAAGAACCCCGGTCTGGAGAAGTATCTGATCTACAGCGCGCTCGTGCAGATGGGTCTCACCTTCGATACTGAGAAGGCCGCCAATGCTTCTGCGCTGGATAACCTGAAGCCCACCATCAAGGACGAGGGCAAGGCAAAGCTTGCCGAAAAGCTGAATAATAAGCTTGGCGCGATCGATGTTTCTTCCATCCTGAACGACGGCTCTGCTGAAAAGGCGGAGGCTCAGAAGAAGATCGACCTGCTCAACAGCCTGAAGTTCGATGCCGCCAATGGCATCCAGACCAAGAAGGCAAGCGAGCTTGCTGCCGCGCTCAAGGGCCCGACCATGATGGACATCGTCGGCAACAAGGGCGACACTTATGTTGCGCAGTATGTCGAAAAGCTCGTCAACAAGGTGCAGACCCTGCTGCCCGACGGCGCGAGCATCACCATCGCGGGTGTGACGCTTACGGAGAACGACCTCAACGAGCTCAAGGCCGCCACGACCACGCAGGCTGCTGTCACGGCTCTTGCGAACCTCATTGAGAAGTTTGGCGATCTGAGCATCAACGACTTCGCTGACCCTGCCGGTCAGAAGGTGACGGTCAACTACAACACCCGCAGCGCCAGCGCGAACCTCATTATCAACGTCAAGTAATTTGACAGCGTAAGACAAAGCAATGATTCGGACCACCTCTTCCCGGCGGGGCAATTCCGCCCCGCCGGGGGAGGGGGAGCATAAAAAAAGAGACGTTAGGCGCGTCAGCGGCTCATTCGCGTTTGAGAGCCTGGCGGGTCTGTCGTCTCACACTTTTGAAAAGCACTGATTCAAAAATAATTTCTGCCCCGAAAAACAAGAGAAAGGAGGGCGCGCATGAACGAAAAGCTCCTGCGATACCTGCTGGAACAGCAGCTTTTGACCGCGGAACAGGCGGACGAGCTGCGTCATGCACAGGAGGAAACGAACAAGTCCATCCGCGAGCTGATCTTAGAGCGCGCCATCCTGCCCGAGGAACAGGTCATCGAAGCCCTGTCCTCGCTGACCCGCACCCCCGTGGTGCACCTTTACGAAATGACTATCCCCATGGATGTCCGACAGGCGGTTCGCCCGGATATCCTGCGTACATATACAATGATGCCCTTCCAGTTCGATCCGGAGGACAGCGGCACGCTGTATGTCGCCATGAACGAGCCCATGAACATGAAGGGGCGCGACATGGTCGCCATTGCCAGCAAGTGTCGCATTAAGCCATTTTTAGCGACAACATCCGACATTCTCGTGACCATCGACCGCTGCTACGGCAGCGAGGAGATGCAGGAGGCTGCCGAGCTTTACACCCAGACCAACGAGCGGGAGAGCGCCTCTCTGGAAGATCAGGTCTTTCAGGAGGATGTCAACGCCTCCCCCGTGGTGGTGCTGGTGAACTCCCTTGTGGAGCAGGCGGTGCGCCAACGCGCTTCCGATATCCACGTGGAGTCCGGACCGGACAAGGTCCGGGTCCGCTGCCGAGTGGACGGCGTGCTGTACACCACCGCCACTTACGACCTGCAGCTGCTGCCCGCCATCATCGCGCGCATTAAGATCCTCAGCAATCTGGACATTTCCGAAAAGCGCAGACCGCAGGACGGCCGCTTTTCCATCCTGGTGGACCGCCGGGAATACGATGTGCGTGTTTCCACGCTCCCCACAGTCTATGGCGAAAAGTGCGTGATGCGACTGACGCAGAAAAAGGCGCTGCGCCGCAGCAAGCGCGCCCTTGGCCTGACGGGGTCGGAACTGGAAAAATTCGACGAGATCCTGCGTCATCCCAACGGGATCGTGCTGGTCACCGGACCTACCGGCTCCGGTAAATCCACCACGCTTTACACCGCATTGAACGAGCTGAACAGCGACATGGTGAACATCGTCACGGTGGAGGACCCCGTGGAGGCGAACGTGGACGGCGTGAATCAGGTGCAGGTGAATCCCAAGGCGAACCTGACCTTTGGCAACGCCCTGCGTTCCATTTTGCGTCAGGACCCCGACATTATCATGATCGGCGAGATCCGCGACCGGGAAACGGCGTCCATCGCGGTGCAGGCGTCCATCACGGGTCACCTCGTGGTGAGTACGCTGCATACCAACGACACCGCCAGCAGCGTCACGCGCCTGCTGGACATGGGCGTGGAAAGCTACCTCATCGCCGACGCGCTGACCGGCATCATCGCCCAGCGCCTTGTGCGCCGTCTTTGCCCCAACTGCAAGCGGCGGCACGTTCTTTTAGAGCATGAGTTGGAATATCTGGGACTGACGCCGGAGGAGAAGGACAGCGCCGAGGTTTACGAGCCGGTGGGCTGCCAGCGCTGCGCCGGTACCGGATATTTCGACCGGATCGGCATTTACGAGATCATGGAGATCACGCCCCGTATGCGCACGATGATCTCCCACCGCTGCGACACGGGCACGCTGCGGGAGACTGCCATCGCCGAGGGGATGCACACCCTCCGCGAAAGCGCCCGCCGCCTTGTGCTGGAGGGAACGACCTCCATCAGCGAGATGCAGCGCATCAGCGTTGAAAATGTAGCGGAAGAAACTCATCCTTTGGAGGACGGCGCATGATCGACCTGGAAACACTCATTCATGACGCGCTGGAGCGCAACGCCTCCGACATTCACCTCACGGTGGGGGAGCCCCCCATTTTTCGACTGGACGGCGAGCTGACCAACTTTGGGGAGGTCCCGCTGACCGAGGCGGATACCACCGCCTATGTGCAGGAGCTGATCACGCCCGGACTTCTCAAGGAATTTCATGAACTGGGCGAGGCGGACTTCGCCGTGACCTATCACGATTTGGTGCGTATGCGCTGCAACGTGTTCCGTCAGCGGGGCATGACGTCGCTGGCGCTTCGCCTGCTGCCGCTGCGCATTTCGAGCGCCGAGGAATTGGGCCTTCCGCCCGTGGTGGTGGCGCAGGCGGATAAACCCCGCGGACTGGTGCTCGTCACCGGCCCCACCGGCTCGGGCAAAAGCTCCACGCTCGCGGCGCTGCTCGACCACATCAACCACACCCAGCGCCGCCACATCATCACGCTGGAGGAGCCGATCGAATACCTGCACGCGAGCGATCAATGTATCATCAATCAGCGCGAGGTCGGCGCGGACACCGGCAGCTTTGCCGCGGGACTTCGCGCTGCGCTGCGTCAGGACCCCGACGTGATCTTAGTCGGCGAGATGCGCGATCTGGAGACCATTTCCACCGCCATCACAGCCGCCGAAACGGGCCATCTGGTGTTCGGCACGCTGCACACCAAGGGCGCCGCCAACACCATCGACCGTATCATCGACTCGTTCCCCGCCGAGCAGCAGAACCAGATCCGCATCCAGTTGGCGGACGTGCTGGAGTGTGCCGTGGGACAGACCCTCCTGCCGAAGATCGGCGGCGGCCGCACGGCGGTATTCGAGATCATGGTCGTCACCCCCGCCATTCGCAGCATGATCCTGCAAAGCAAGACCTTCCAGATTGTCAGCGCCATCCAGACCGGCAAGCGGTACGGGATGCAGCTTTTGGACGACGCGCTGGAGGATCTTGTCGACCGTCACGTGATTTCGCTGGAGACTGCCCTCGCCGCCGCCAACGAGCCTGATAAATTCAAGACAGGGCGGCAGACCTGAGAAAGGAGGGCGGCTCCATGCCCGGATTCAACTATACGGCGATCAATCGAAACGGAAAGCGCGTCCGATCCTCTCTGGATGCGTCGTCCATCGAGACCGCGAAAAGCTCCCTTCGCGGCGCCGGTTATACGATTTTAGACATTAAGGAGCAGACCACCCTCAACCGCGATATCGAGATCCCGTTCCTCGGCAAGCCCAAGGCGAAGGACATGGCGGTGTTCTGCCGTCAGTTCGTGTCCATCCTGCGCGCGGGCGTGTCGGTCGCGTCCGTGCTTTCCATGCTCGGGCAGCAGACCGGCAATAAAAAGCTCCGTGCCGCCATCCGCGAAATGCAGGCGGACGTGGAAAAGGGCGAATCGCTTGCTACTTCCATGCGCCGCCATCCCAAGATCTTCCCCGCCATTCTGGTGAATATGGTGTCAGCGGGCGAGGCCTCCGGCAATCTGGAGGAATCCTTCCGCCAGATGGAGCTTTATTTCGAACGCAGCAAGCGCACCAAGAGCAAGGTGACCAGCGCCATGATCTACCCCTGCGTGCTGATCGTGGTCATGATCGTCGTGCTGATCGTGATGATGACGAAGATCATCCCCAACTTCCTCAAAACCTTTGAGGATATGGACGCGGAGCTGCCCAAGCTCACGCAGGGCGTGATGGCGGTCTGCGAATGGTTCGAATCCTGGTGGTGGGTGCCGCTGCTGGTGCTTGTGGCGCTGATCGTGGGCGGCGTCCTGTTTCACAGGACCAACAAGGGCAAGCACTTTTTCGGCTGGCTCGCCCGCAAGACGCCCGTGGTGGGCAACCTGACGGTGAAAACCGCCTGCGCCACCTTCTGCCGCACGATGGAGGTGCTGATCGGCTCGGGCCTGACGCTGACGGACAGCATGGACCTCGCCGCCAGCAACATGGGCAACATCTACTATCTGGAGGCCATCCGCGACGCGCGCGCCCTGGTCGCCGAGGGCACGCCCCTGCGGGAGAGCCTCGTGCGGACGGGTATTTTTCCGCCCATGGTGTCGAATCTTGTCGGCGTGGGGGAGGAGACCGGCGACCTGCAAAGCATGATGGGCAAGGTCGCCGACTACTATGATGAAGAAGTAGATGAGGCCACCAAAAAGCTCCTGAACCTGATGGAGCCCGCCATCATCATCTTCATGGCGGTCTTCGTGGTCATCATCGTGCTGGCCATCTACCTGCCGATGATCAACATGACCAAGGCATTCGACAAATACCTGTAAATCCGTATATCCAAGCCGTGTATTCAGGAGCGGGAGATAGGGGCCCGTGCCGCATGGCGATGATATAAAATCCGACGCAAAACAAAGAAAGGAAGAAAACTCCTATGAAAAAGTTTGGTTCCAAGTCCGGTTTTACCCTCGTTGAGCTGATCGTCGTCATCGCGATCCTCGGCATCCTCGCCGGTATCGCCGTTCCCGCTTACTCCGGCTACATCAAGAAGGCGCACGAGGCCGCCGACTACACCCAGCTCGACGCCATCAAGACTGCTGTTGTCTTCGCTTCTACCGATGCGCAGCTTAAGACCAGCGATGAGTATAAGGACATTACGAAGATCGTTGTTACCCCTGCGGCTAGCGGTTCTGGTGATGCTACCGTTACGCTTGAGCCCTCTACTCTTACTATTACGGCTAACGATATTAGACCTTATTATGATCTGAAGGATTTCAAGTTCAAGAGCAACACCTCAGTGGCAACGTGGTACGCAACGGAGGATACCAGCACGACGGGTGGTCATCCTGCTGGCTGGGTGCTGACCCCGAAGACCACGAAATAACCCCCCCCCCGCACCATCCCAAGCACTTAGAAACAACGCCCCGTCCGGCGTCCCTATCACCGGGCGGGGGAACACCCCTGACCTGACCAAAAAGGAGAGTTTCCCCCATGACCTGTCTTTTGCTGCTGCTCTGGACGGCGCTGGGTCTGTGCGTCGGCAGCTTCTGCAACGTGCTGATCTTCCGCCTGCCGCGCGGAGAGGAGTTCGTGAAAACACCGTCGCACTGCATGGCCTGCGGCCATCGTCTGCACTGGTATGAGCTGCTGCCGGTCGTGAGCTACCTTGCGCAGGGGGGGAAGTGCCGCGCCTGCGGCGCAAGGCTCTCCGCCCAGTACCCCGTGGTGGAGGCGCTCAGCGGCGGCGCGTGGCTGCTCGCGGCGTGGCTGTATCAGGCCGAGCCGCTGCGCGCGGTGCTGTATTCGCTGCTTTTTTCCCTGCTGACGGTCGTGGCGCTCATCGACTGGCGCACCTTCGAGATCCCCAACGGGCTGAACCTTGCGATCTTCCTTCTGGGCGCGGTGCAGCTTGCAGGCGATACCGCACATTGGAAAACGTATCTCATCGGCATGTTCTCGGTGAGCCTTCTTTTCCTCCTGCTGTGGTTCGTGACGAAGGGCAATGGCCTTGGCATGGGGGATGTGAAGCTGATGGCAGGGGCGGGACTGCTGCTGGGCTGGCAGCGCATCCTTCTTGCGATGATCCTCGGCAGTGTTTCCGGCGCGATCATCCACTCAATCCGCATGAAACGCGGCGCGCCCCGCAAGCTGGCGTTCGGGCCGTATCTTGCCGCCGGGATCTGGGTCGCGGCGCTGTGGGGTGACCGGCTCATCGCGGCGTATCTTGGCCTTTTTGGGCTGTAACACGGGAGAGAAACAGGGCAGGCGCGGACCTGCCCGCGAGAGAAAAACAAGAGCCTGTGGGAGGGGCAGAACCGTTCTTCGGGACGGCTGTGCCATTCCCACAGTCCGGGAGGGAACACTTATGAGCAAGCAAAAGCTGAGCGGCAGGGCGCTGGTGGTGCAGATCACCGAGCGGGAGATCCGCATCGCCCAGATGACGCTGGGCAGCGACGTCATTTCCGAGCGGGTCATCCTGCCCACGCCGCCGAACGCGGTCGAGGACGGTCAGCTCGTGGGGCTGGACGCCCTGCACGACGCGATGGAGCCGGTTCTGCGGCAGGGGCTGTTCCGCCGCTGCCGTAAGGTGGTCTTTTCGCTCTGCTCCACGCAGGTCATCAGCGAGAGCGTCACTGTCCCCGCGGTGAAAAAGCAGCAGCGTCTCGGTCAGATGCTGCTGGCGAACATGGACGAGTATTTCCCCATCGACCCGGGCGAGTATCAGCTTTCGTGGGAGAGCGTGGGCGTCGAGCAGCGCGAGGACGCGCGTCTTCTGCGCGTGCAGCTCTGGGCGGTGCCGCGCGCGATGCTGCAGCGCTACTATGCCCTTGCCAACAGCATGGGGCTGAGCGTTGCCGCCGTCGATTTCTGCGGTCACAGCCACGCCACCGCCGTGGACGCGGACTTTGCCATGCCAAAGCACGCGAAGTCCTCCGCGGATACGGACGACGGCGTCTGCCTTTATATCAACGCCGAGAGCGAGCTGTTGCTGCTGACCTTCGTTCACAACGGGCAGGTCAAGCTGCAGCGCCTGCTGCAGCGGGGCTATTCCCAGCAGGACGACCTCAATGAGGCGGGCATCGTGCTCGACTACTTCTCCGCCATGCCCGGCCGCGCCCGCCTGACGAGCGCCGTGCTTTCCGGCGGTCAGGGGAAGGAGGCGGGGCTTGCCCCGGCGCTTGCGTCGCTGCTGAATGTCCCCGTCGAAATGGCGGAGACCGACTACGGCGCGCAGTGGCTGCTCTGTCAGGGCGCGGCGCTCACCGCCCTTGACTTCGGCGACCCGGAGCTGAACCACATCACCGGCGCGCGCGCACCCATCAACCGCGCGTGGCAGTACGGTCTTGTGTTCCTTGGCGGCGCGGCGCTGACGGCGTCCGTACTGCTGCTGCTGACCTCCAAGCTGTCGTGGAGCACGGAGCTGGACGGTCTGCGCGCACAGCAGGACCGCCTGACGGCGCTTGCCCAGCAGAACGCGGGCTGCGCGGAGAACTACCACAACTATTCGAGTATGTACGACGCTTACAGCGCCGACTGGGACACCGTGTTCGACTCCGTTCGGACATATAACGACAACCTTGAACTGGTGCTGGGCGAGCTGGAGGCAAAGCTCCCCAAGAAGTCAACAGTGACCGCTCTGAGCACGACCGAGTTGTGCCTTGCGGCGCAGGTCGCCTTCCAGAGCAAGGAGGACGCCGCTTATTTCCTCGTGGCGCTGCGCGACGTGCCCTTCATGACCCTCAACACCGTTTCCAGCCTGACCATCGGCCCGCGGGAAGCCTACTCCCCGGACAAAATGATCGCTGCGCTGTACGAGGAAGCGGGGAAGGAGTCCCCCGTGCCGGGCACGGAGGAAAGCGCAGCGGATGGCACCGAGGAAAGCAGTACGGAAGAACCTCCCACCGAGGGCGGCTATTCCCTCGATGAGCTGTTCCCCAACGCGTCAAACGGCATCACCGGCAAAATGATCAAGGACGTGCTCCCGCTGCTGCGTGCCGCGGGCGTTGACGAAGCGACCATCCAGAAGATCGAAAGCTACGCCGACATGATGGAGAAGGTCGGCATGACCATTTCCCCCGATAACCTTGATTTCCTGCAAGGTCTGCTCCCCGGAGGCGGCGGCAGCAGTGGAGGCGGCACCGGCGGCACGCCGAGCAATCCCGGCACGACGACGCCGAGCACCCCCAGCGTTCCGAGCCGTCCCGGCAATTCCGGCACGCCGGTCACGCCTGCCACGCCCAGCAGCGGCAGTACGTCCTCTGCTTCTGGCATTGAGTCTGCCGATATTGCAAAGCTGCGTCTCAGCCTGCAATACCTGAACTCCAACCAGCTGGACGCGCTGCAAGCCGTCTACGGCCCGGTGCAGCAGTATTCCTTCCCGCTCGACAGCCTGCTCAAGAGCGCCACTGCCGCGCAGGAAAAGGCGGCGCTGCGCTCGCTGCTGCAAAACGATCCTGCCGCCATGTATCAGTTTTTCCTGCTGATGCGCGAGGATATCGCCCGTGAGGAAAAGGACCAGATCCTGTACGACAAGATTTTTGACGACATTTGGAAAAACGCCGATCAGCACCGCATGTTCTATGAGAGCGACGATGTGATGCTGAACAAATATCTGCCGAACCTGCTGAATATCCTGACGGCAAACAATGATAATCTGAACGCGACGATCGCGCTCATTCGGCAGAATCAGACGCTGAGCGGCAAGCTTGCGCTCCATCTTGCCAAGGAAATGGGCGAGCTCCGCTCGGTCAACACCGCGCTCGACCTTGCGATGCTCCAAAAGGAGATCAACAGCGGCGCGGCGTTCCAGCGGGATGCCGCCACTGTGGCCGCGGTCAACGCGCTGCTGCGGAAGAATCAGCAGACCTCCGGTACATCCGGCACCTCCGGCAGCACGGGCATGGATGAAAACGATCTGCTGATGTGGATCCTGATGAATCAACTCAAAAATCAAACCGGCGGCTCAGGCATCCCGGATATCTTCAACACCGGCGCTTCTCAGACGCAGAAGCCTGCCGACAACCGCTATTACCTGACGGTCGTGCTGACCTATGACGAGTCCTTGATCCAGGCGGAGCAGACGCGCAAGGGTCTGGATCGCGACGCCAAGGTTGAGAAAGTGGAGGTGGGCCAGTGAAAGTGATCGGTAGAAACTGGAAGGCTGTCCTGTCAGTCCTGCTCTTGTTGGTCGCCGTTCTGGTGTATGTTCTGGGCTACCGCCCCCGCAGTGAAGCTTACGTCATGGAGCGGGATCAGTTAAATGCTCAGATCACCGCGCTGCAAACCACCATCGTCGAAAACGAGATGTACAAGGACGTGCAGGATCAGCTTGAGCCGGCAGAGGCCGCGATCGAGGAAAGCCGCGCCGCGCTTTATGAGAACTTCCCCGCGGATATGAAGGAAGAGGATCAGATCCTCTATCTGCTGTATCTGGAAAAAACGCTGGGGACCGGCAGTAAGGAGCTGGGCTACACCCAGAAACTGCACGATATTTTCCTTCAGCGCTTCGGGAGCGGCGGCGACATCGAGTTTTCTTTCGGTGAGATCACGCCGATGCAGGCCTTGAGCGATGGCGCACTCCTTGAGGGCTTGAACCTGACGGTGTACTATCACGCCTCCTATCAGGAGTTCAAGAACATGGTGCATGCGCTGGCAACGGATGAGCGCATCACCTCCATCCGGTATGCCACCTTCAACTACGACAGCGAAAAGAAGCTGCTGGACGGGCAGATGACCCTGACGCTGTATCTGATGCCGTCCGCTCAGAACACCTATGAGGAACCGGGCGTAACGCCGCCCGCGACCGGTAAGACAGACATTTTCAACTGACCCATTGGGAGAGACAAGGCATGAAAAAGATCGGGAAAGAGAGAACAGCGGGCTTTTCGCTGCTGGAGGTCGTCGTGGCGATCGCCATCATCGGCCTGATCTCCGCGCCCATCTGTTCCAGCCTGATTCTGGCAGGACGGATCAACGCCCACAGCCAGGCCGTAATGGAAGCCCATCTGAACGTCCGTACCGCCGTGGAGACCCTGATGAAGGACGGCATTACGGAGGCAAGCGATGACTACCGCCCAGGTGAGTTCCGCAACGTGAAGATCACAACAGAACACTCCAGCGACCCCTATTATCATGTCACGGTGTCGGATAAGCGCACGGAACCGCTCGTTACAGTGGAAACCTATGTCCGCGCCGTGTCGCCGGAAGGCGGTGGCACATGAAAAAACTCCGAATAGACAACGGCGGTTACGCGCTGGTGTATGTGCTCATCGTCGTTCTGGTGCTGTGCGCCGTCGCCGTGTCCGTCTGCACCGCCGCGCTGAAAAATTATCAGGCGCAGGAGCGCTCCATCCGCCAGACGCGGCAGCTCTATCAGGCGGAGGGCGAGATCGAAAAATTCGTGGCGCTGGCGGAGCACGTAAGCTCCTTGCAGGATTCCGCGGAATGCAACTCGGAAGATGAGGCAAAGGCTGAGGCAAAGGCTGCATACGTTGAGCACTTGAAGACTTTAGCGGGCGGCTGCACCCTGCCACCTGATGGCACCGATACCGACGTCGAATTCTGCATCTTTACCCTTACCTGCAAAAACGATGCCGTTCGCATCGAGACAAAGATCCGTATGGACCTCAAATACAGCGTGACCGAGATACCGCCTGACGAAACGTCCAAAACGACGATGTACACCGCCAAGGTCAGCAAGGCCACGCACCACTACATCACCTACACCATCACCCACTTGACAGCGGAAGGGGGGGCGAGCGGATGAAACGAAACAACAGCGGCTTTACCATGGTCGAGCTGCTGGTAACCGTCGCTGTCAGCTCCATCGTGCTGGCAGCCGCAGCGTCGCTGATGCTGCTCGGACTGCGGGTGCATCAAACGACGCAGAAAGAGGCGGGCGAGCAGCAGACCGTGCGCATCGTGCTCTCCGCGCTGGAGGATCTCTCCGCCAGCGGCAAGATCTACCGCGTGGAGCCGCTCTCCGACGGCTGGCAGCTACAGGGAAAGACTGCCGACGGCACTCCCGGCGCGGTGCTGCTGCGCTACAACAGCGGCACGCTCACAAGCGGCACGAGCGGCGATCAGGTGCTGCTGGACAACCTGCGCGGCGCGCGGGTCGATCTGGACGGCAGCCTCGTGACCTTCACCTTCGCGACCGCGGCGCACAGCTACAGCACCTCCGTTTTCTGCCGCACCGGGATCGAGGGCGACAGCGTCGGCAAAGCGGAGGCGGAAGATATCCTGACGAAAGAGCCCACCCTGCCGGACTCCACTACATTGTCCGAGGTGGAGAAAAAAGCGCGCTTTCAGTTTTTGCAGACCCTCGCTAACCAGTACGACAGCAGGGGAGAGATCAAGAGCGACGACAGCCCTTACACTTATTTCTCCGAATGGTACATCGGTAACTACGAGAGTCACCCCGGCTGGAACCAATACACCCCCTGGTGCGGCTGTTTCCTCTCGTGGGGAGCCGATCAGCAGAAAGCCTCCATCAACGGCGCGCCGCCCAGCTTCGCAGACGTGGATGAGGGCATGAAGGGATTCAAGGATAGCCGTATGTGGCGCGAAGGCGGCGAAACGCCCATCCCCGGCGACTACGTCTTTTTCGACTGGGACGGCCGCAACGACCCGGACGGCGGCAAGGACCCCGACCACGTCGGCGCGGTGCTGTGCGTGAAGGGCGATTACCTTTACACCATCGAGGGCAACAGCGGCGGCAAGGTCGCCGTCAACCGCTACCCGCTGTCGGATAAGCGCATCGTGGGCTACGGCGTGCTGAACTGGAAGACAGGAAAGGAAACCACAGAGTAATCATCTGTTCATATAATTCTCAAAAAGAAAACAAATATATTGAGGAGGAAACAACATGAAAAAGCAAGTGAGGAACAAGCTGCGCGGCAGCGCAGGCTTTACGCTGGTAGAGCTTATTGTGGTCATCGCGATCATCGGCATTTTAGCCGGCATCGGCACGGTGGGCTACGGCGGCTACATTAAGCGCACCAACGAGGGTCTGGACGAGACCCTGTATCGCAACATCCTGTACGCCGGTGAGATCGGCAAGTATCAGAACCCCGGCGTGACAGGCCGCGTTACTGTCACCAAAGATAGCAACGCTACCGTTACTTCTGACAGTGGTAATGCGGCGGTCGTTGAAAAGTGGCTGTCCGACGCCTTCGGCAATGACTGGGCAACCACGATGAAATACCGCACGGACAAGTACGCGGGCAACGACAAATACAATACGATCGTCCTGCCCGGCGTAAACGTTCCGCTGACCCCAGCACAGCAGGAGGCTGTTGCGAAGATCAACGGGTCGAATTTCGCGGGAAACACGGTTGAAATCGCGAATACCATCAATGCGCTTTCCAAGGCGTTTTCCACTCACGCGGAAAGTGATACGAATATTCCTGCGGCCATTAAACTGGCTTTGGGCGAAGACTCATATGAAGCATATAAAAGCTATATGGCGAAAAAAGGATATAACATTGAAGAAAAACCTATTGATAAAGAAAAAGCAACGGCCATTGGCAATCTGACGGCGATGTATGTTGCGAGTAAGATTGAAAATGTAACCAGTGATGACGCCCTTGCAGGCATGCAGAAATTATTCGGAACGTCTGACTTCAAGAGCGGCTTGCTGGCCGCCGGCGGCAACGATGGATTTGTTGGCGCTGCGCTGGCTTACGGTATGACCACGGGCCTTATGAATTCTTCTTTCGTGACCGACGAGCAGCGGGCACAGTTGCAGAGGGAAGCAAACACAGTGACCGGTTTCAAGACCATGCAAAATTATCTCACTACTGTTCGAAATATGGACGATGCCGAGGATCAGAATATCATGCAAAAGTACCTTGCCAGTGAAGAGGGGAAAAAGGACTTGAATGCCTGCATTGCCGCGCTTGGCTTGGTCAATGATTTCAACGGCAAGATCGATGTTAAAGTCGACAACGTATATAAGAGCGACTCCACGCTGGCGCTGCTGCAGGGGATCTTGAACGCTAAAAACTGAAAATGGAGCGTTTCACTTGGCTCACTGACTGCGCGCTTTTTATTCTGCTTGGCTGCGGGACGCTGTTCAATGTCTATTGGCTTCACCGCTGCCGTGAGCGGCTGCATCTGCGCTGGCCTTCTGTGCTGCTCCTTTCGGTGCTGCACACGGTTCTCGGCGTTCTCAGCGTGAAAGTGTTTGCCCTGTTTGAAACCGGAGATTTCAGCAATATGAGCCTGTTCGGTGGTGTATTCTTTATGCCTCTGTTCTATTGGGGCGTGGCGAAACTCGCCAAGCAGAAGGCGGCGGATGTGTTTGATGTGTTCACGATTTGCCTTGTGTTCACGCTGATGTGCGCCCGGCTGAACTGCATTATTTCAGGATGCTGTCTGGGGGCGCACATCCCCATAGCGGGGCTGACGCATCTGCGCTTCCCCACGCGCGAGTTGGAGCTGATCTTCTATGTCATCCTGCTCTCGCGCCTGTGGCGCAAGGTGCTCTCCGGCAGCGCGCGGGGCATGATCTACCCCATCTATATGATCTCCTACGGCATTTTCCGCTTCGTGACCGAGACGCTCCGCTTCTCAGACCGAACGGACAGCATCCTGCACATCTCCCACCTCTGGGCGCTGCTGTCGCTGGGGATCGGCATCAGCATTTACGGCGAATTACAAAAGAAAGAAAAAAAATAGGAGGACGACGGAATGGTTAAACGGATCAGCAGGCGCTTTGTGTCGCTGCTCCTGACGTTTGTCACAATACTCACGCTGCTGCCGGCGATGACGCTGCCGGCGCTGGCGGCGGACAACGGAACCGTGACCGGTTTAGCCGATGAAAACATCGGCTTGAGCTTTAGCAGTGAAGCGGAGGACGTGTGGATCGCCAACGGCGCGCTGATCAAAGGCGCCGCTACCAGCAAAGGCGGAGCCTGCGGTGATACGCACTACAAATCCACGCTGACCATCACCAACAAGAAGAATACGAAGGCGACGCTGTCCTTTGACTATGCCATCAAGCAGAACGGCGGCACGATTAAAGTGGACGGAGATTCGAAAACGGAGGGCAACAAGTTCTCCAAAGAACTGGCGCCCAACGCCAGCATCAAGGTCTACATCAAATCCAACAGCACCAGCGCCGCGACCACGATCACGATGACCAATGTGAAGCTGGTGGCTAGTACGACTGCCACCGTGACCTTCCGGCCTGCAGAAAACGGCAGCTACACCGTGGACGGAACGGCCATCACCGCGGAGTACCCCAAAACCCAAAGCTCCATGACCGACTATCAGGTCGTGGCAACTCCGGCGGACGGCTATCAGTTCATGGGTTGGTATGACACGACCAATGGCAGGTACATCAGCACCGCTGCAGAGACAGCGCTGAATATTGAGAGTGACTGCACCATCACGGCGCGGTTTGCGAGCAAAACGGAGACGCTCTTTGAAACCGCCGGTCAGCGATTTGTCGATCTGAACGATGCGATCGCAGAGGCACAGAAGAACCTGCCCGCTACCATTGTGCTCGCCAGCGACGGCTCAATCGCGGGGAACTATACGATCCCGTCCGGTGTTACCCTGCTGATCCCCTTTGATGAGGCGGGAACGCTGTATAAGGCAACGCCAACCGCCACACGCGAAAAAAACCCAGCAAACAAGCCCTTCCGAACGCTGACGATGGCGGCGGGCAGCTCGATCACGCTTGCAAGCGGTGCGGCCATCAGCGTCGGCGGACAGTACTATGCGGGACAAGGCGGTCAGAGCGGACAGATGGTCGGGCCCTACGGCTATATCAAAATGGAGTCCCGAAGCGCCATCACGGTCAAAAGCGGCGCGAGCCTGTATGCGTGGGGCTTCATCTCCGGCAGCGGCTCTGTCACCGTGGAATCCGGCGGCTCGGTGTACGAGTGGTATCAGATCCTGGACTTCCGCGGCGGTAACGCCACCCTCAAGATGGGAAACAAAGTGTTCCCCTTCAACCAGTACGCGGTGCAGAATATCGAGGTGCCGCTGACCGTGTACACTGGCGCGAACGAGAAGGCATATGCCGCAGTATACGCTTCGGATAAAACTTTTAATAGCTCCATTTCATTCATTGGGGCAGGGAGCTTATTCGAGCTGACCTCCGGCAGCCTGACCAAGGCGTATGACGGCAGCACCGACCGCATGATCTATACGATCGACGGCGTGGCGATGCTTAACACCCTGCGCTTGAAACTGGCTGACATAGACGTCGACTCCAAAGACTATGTCCTGCCGCTGACCAACAACATGACGATAGACCTGAACAGTGGCAGCAAGCTGATGTTGAACCAGACGGCGGCGCTGCTGCCGGGCGTGAAGGTATCGATCGCCAGGAACGCGGAGCTGGAAGTGCCGAATGGTCAAAGTATGTACATCTACGATAAGCAAGAGTGGGGCGGCTACTGCGGCAATGGTAAGAAATATATTCCCGTGGTCAACGCCCCCGGCAAAGCATACAACCGCACCGACAATGATCTCGTTGATGTGAAGGTGGATGTCAACGGCAAGCTGACCGCCATCGGCGGCATCTACACCACCGCAGGCGGTGCGGACATCTGCTCCAGTGAGGGAACCGGCAAATATGTCCAGCAGGGCGCGCCCGGTAAGGAAACAGAGACGTATCAGTACGATGGCGGTACGAAATCGCGCACAATCACCATCACCCCCGCCAAGCTGCAAAACGCCGCCGGCGACCCCACCCCAACCGCGGGTTCCGTGGCCAACGATACCTTTACCTACTGCACCTGCCCGCACTGCGGCGGTGGCAAATGGGTAAAGAACCTGCAAGCCGCGGCGATCATCGACAGCAACGGCACGCCGACGGAATATCCCACCCTGCAAGCCGCCGTGAATAAATTCTCGCAAAACAGCAGCGGCACCACCTACATCAAGCTGCTGCACAACACCACCGAGACGATCAACACCAGCAGGGATCTCTATCTCGACCTGAACGGCTGCACGGTGAAGGGCGATATCTCGGTAACGGACAATCACAAGCTTTACGGCATGGACAGCTCTGCAAAGGCGGACTATACTACCGCCCCGACGGGCAAGATCGTCGGCACGGTGAAGGACTACGCCCCGACCTACCAGACGCCGGGTGATACCAACGATCGCTATGTTGCCATTTCGGTGACGGAAAATGGTACATCAAATCTGTCCTTCCACCGCTTCAACATCTCCGTCAGCGGCTACCGCTTTGAGCTGAAGGCCCCGGAGTGTGCGCTGTTCTTCATCGGCAAGTTCCAAGGCGACGAAGCGGCAAAGAATCACCTGACGAAGCTGGGCTTTACCCTGACGGATATCGATAAGACGGAAAAGAAATACGGCTGTACAATAACCGGTAAGACGATTCCCTCAATGCCCACTGGGGGAGGGACGAGCACGAGCGAAGTCGTTCAAGATGCTGAGGGCGCCTATTTCTTCGAGGCATACCTGATGCGTTCCTTCGACAAGAACGACACCATTGCCTATCAGACGAAGATCTCTGCCATCGCGCAGGCAACGTTCCAAATCGGCGAAACGCAGAATAGCGAACCGAAACTGTGGAGCTTCGAGGATGCCTGGACGAACGTCGAGGGACTCGATCATACGCAGCAGGCGATCCTTGACAAGTTTTTGGACAAGTTAGGCATCAAGCAGCAAACGGAGTGAATCAGCATGATGAATAACGTAAAAAAACCTTATATCGCTCCGGTTGCCGAACTGATCCTGCTTGCGCCGCTGGAGGCGCTGGCCGCTACGGGCATATCGACTGAGGACGAGGTTGCCTTGAAGCAATGGGGCTACAAGCACTTCGGGACCTCTGCCAGCGTCACGAGCAAGCGCACCTACTGGGGTGAGAACGGAAAGATCAACAAAAAGTGATGCGTTACCGAATCGCCGACCTGATCGTAGAAATGTCCCCCAAGGGACGCACGGCTGCCCAGGCGGAGGTCTATCGGACCTCCGCCCGCGGCGGCGCAGCGGATATCACCATCCGCGTGGGCGGCGCGCAGGCGCTGTCGCTCTGTCCCGAGCTGGAAACGGAGGACCTTGCGGAGTACATCGCCACAGGCGACTGCTTTGCCGTGGGGCTTCTCTCCCACGAGGGGATGATGCTTCACGCCTCGGCGGTGGAATACGGCGGACAGGCCGTGTGCTTTTCCGCGCCGCCGGGCACGGGGAAATCCACCCACACAGAAAAATGGGTGCGCCTGTTCGGCGCGTCCATTCTCAACGACGACAAGCCCGCCCTGCGCCGCAAAAGCGGTGTGTGGCAGGTCTACGGCACGCCATGGTGCGGCAAGGAGGCGCTCAACCAGAACCGCAGCGCCCCCCTGCACGCGATCTGCTTCCTCTTTCAGGGGGAGGAAAACGCTTTACAGCCGCTCACTCCGGCGGAGGCTTTACCTCTGCTGCTGAGTCAGACCCCCTTCCGCCTGCATCGGGAGGACATGGACCGGCTGCTTGCCGCGGCAGACCGTCTCCTGCGGGAGACGAACGTGTTCCGGCTGACTTGCCGGAATGACGACAGCGCCGCCTATTTTGTCCGGGAGAAACTGTTCCCGGATCAAGCCAAACCCATCGATTGACAGGAGGCAGTACGCAAACGCCGTGCTGCCCGCTGCCAGTGGACGGAAGCGGCACAAAGAGTACCGATTGATATGCGGCTTTTTGTGCCGCCTTTAGACTATTCAGGCGGTCTCTCGCCAAAAGGGGCGGAAAGCCCCGCTCAAGATCTGTCCAAACGCAGACAGAAAGGGAAATACAACCATGAACGAATCCAACATCAACCGATCCAGCGACATTCTGGAGATCGACCTTTGGAAGCTGCTGCTGCTTTACCTCAGGCGGTGGCGGCTGATCCTGCTGTGCGCGCTTGCCGCCGCGGCGATCTCCCTGATCTACACCGCCAATTTCATTATGCCGCTGTATCGTGCCAACGTCACCATTTACGTCAACAATATAAAGGCGAATCAGCAGGTGGATTATATCAGCGCGGCGAACCTGGCGACCTCCCAGCAGCTCGTCAACACCTATGTCAACATCATCCGCAGCGATACCGTGCTGGAAAAGGTGGTAAAGAACGCGAGGCTCGATTGCTCGGCGGAGGAGATCCGCGACATGATGACGACGGCGCAGGTGGATGAGACCGAGCTGTTCTCAGTATACATCTCCCATCCGGATCCGGAAATGGCGGCGAAGATCGCCAACGCGGTGGCGACCGTCGCCCCCGGCGAGATCGAGGAATTCGTCGAAGGCAGCTCCACCAAAATCATCGACCATGCCAAGGTGCCCACGAGCCGCTACACCCCAAGCTATCGGAAAAATACCCTTTTGGGCTGCGCGGCAGGTCTGCTTCTCGCGGTCGTCTATGTCACGCTGCTGTATCTGATGGACGTTCGCATCAAGAACGAGGAAGACCTGACGCAGCTTTTCGATCTTCCCATGCTGGGGCAGATCCCCTCTTTTGCGGAGAATGAGCGGAAAAAGGCGGGTCTCAGCGCACAAAAAGCCGATGAGCACGGCGGAGAGAGGTAAGGCGACATGAAAAAAAAGCATTTTTCTCTTCTGTGGAGATCCCGGCGGCACGACGCGCCGGATACTGCCGCGATCATGGAAGTGGAGCGGAAAAACATCCTCTCGGAAAAGAGCGATTTTTTCATCCGCGAGTCCTATAAGACCCTGCGTACCAATGTGACCTTCTCCCTTGCCGACGAGACGGCGTGCAAGGTCCTGATCGTGACCTCCGCCATGCAATCCGAAGGAAAGAGCATCACCGCACTCAACCTTGCCATCTCCTATGCGGAGATGAAGCAGCGCGTCCTTCTGATCGACTGTGACCTGCGCCGTCCCAAGCTGGCGCGTCTGCTGTCCGCGAAGGAAAAGGTAGGACTGAGCAACCTGCTTATCCAGCCGGAGCTGCTGGGAAAGGCCATCCATGATTCCGGCATTGAGGATCTTGACGTCATTTTTGCCGGCGACGTGCCGCCCAACCCGTCGGAACTGCTCGGTTCCTCCCGCATGAAAGCGCTGCTTGACAGCTTGCAGGAGAACTATGATTACATCATTCTCGATACGTCTCCCGTCAATCTGGTGACGGATGCCTGCGTTCTGGTGCCTGAGAGCAGCGGCGTGCTGTTCGTGGTACGCGCGGGTCTTTCCGAGCGCGGGAGCGTCCTGCGCGCGGTGGAGCAGTTAGAGCGCTCCCATGCGAAGATTCTCGGCTTTGTTCTCAACGAGGTGACGAGGGAGAGCGGATACTACGGATATCGGAAATACGGCTATCGACGCCACCGCTACGGTTACGGCTACGGCTATGGGCACGGCTACGGTTACGGATACGGACAGGAGAAGCCGGACAGCGGGGAAAGCCGGCTCCCATGACCGATCTTCACACCCATATTCTGCCCCGCATGGACGACGGCGCACCGGACACGGCAGCCAGTCTTGCAATGCTCCGCATGGAGGCAGCGCAGGGCGTTACGGGTGTAGCGCTCACCCCCCATTTTCATCGGGACAGGGAGAGCATAGAGCAGTTTCTCGCGCGTCGTCAAGCCGCTTGGGAGCATCTTTCCGCAGCGATGAAGAAAACCGCCGAACCTTTTCCTGACCTTGTGTTGGGTGCAGAGGTGGCATGGATGCCAAATATGAACCATTGGGAAGATCTTGAGGCGCTGTGTCTCGGTTCGAGCCGTTATTTGCTGCTGGAGCTGCCCTTCACCCTCTGGAACAATAGTATGATCGACCAGCTTTACTCTCTGGCGGCACAGAGCGGCGTCACGCCGGTGCTGGCGCATCTGGAGCGGTATCTGGGGCGGCAGAAGAAAGAGCACATACAGGAATTGTATCGCCTGAACGTCCCCATCCAGCTCAGCGCCGGATGCCTGCTGCATCCCATGGAGCGGTGGAAGCTCCTTCGGCTGCTGAGGGAGGGACAATCCTTTTTCCTTGCATCCGACTGTCACGGCACACAGCGGCGCACACCCGATCTGGGCCCTGCCGCTGCCGTTGCCAAAAAGCGTCTGACGGGGGATGCGCTGGAAGCGCTCCTTCACCGCAGCGACGCGATCTTCACCGCAGCGCGCGCAGAACAGGAGAGGGAATATGCGAAGAAATGAGAATTTCATCCTGCGCCGGGTCGCAGATATGTCGGTCATCGTCCCCCTGGGGGCGGCTGCCGAAGCGTTTCCGGGAATGATCTCCGTAAACGAGACCGGCGCATTTTTATGGGACCTTTTGGAACTGGAACAGACGCTCCAAAGCCTTGGAGACGCCTTATGCGCCGTGTATTCGGTCGAACGGGAGCAGGCGGAGGCAGACGCAGCCGCCTTTCTCGACAAGCTGAGACCCGTCGGCGCGGTGGACGGTCTGTAAGATGCAGGTCCGGCAGATCCCCATGGCGCAGCTGCGCGAACTGCTCGATGAGCAGCTCGCGCACGGAGAAGCGCTCCTTCCGGTAACAGGAAACAGTATGTGGCCGCTTCTTGCCGATGGGCGGGACATGGTACGTCTCACGCGGCTCGATCGCCGCGTACAAAGGGGCGATATCGTCCTCTATCAGAGGGCGGACGGCAGTTATATCCTGCACCGCGTCATCCGCCTGAGCGCGTCTGGCGATTGCATCTGCTGCGGCGACGCGCAGTGGGAGCGGGAGCAGGTCTATAAAGCACAAGTCCTTGCCTATGTCACCGCCTTTCGCCGCAAGGGGCACTGGCAGGAGACCGCCAGATCCCGGCCCTACCGGTTTTATGAACGCTTCTGGGTCCATACCTTTCCCGCCCGTCGCCTCTTGCTGAGGCTGCTGCGATTCCTTCAGCGGGCACGGAGGGGACTGATACGCGGGAGAAGATGAGATGAGTCAGTCGAAGAAAAAGGCGGCGGGCGCGTATAAAGCGCCGCTCACGCTGCTGTATGCAGGCATCGCCGCGCAGGCGTTCGGCATCGCGGCGCTTGCCCTGGTGAGCCGCCGGGTGCTGGACGAGGGCGGCAGTCCGTGGGGCTGGGTGCTGTTGTTTCTGGCGCTGGCTCTCCCGCTGCTCGACGGCGGGCTTGACCTGCTTTCCGGCAGGACGGTCGACCGCGCGGCGGTATCGCTGCGGCGCGACACGCTTGATACGCTTTTGAGCAAAGATGCGGAGGCATACAGCCGCTACCACAGCGGGCAGGTCTTCAGCCGCCTGACGCAGGACGCTTACACCGTCTGCGAATGGCGGATCGTCGGCCGCCCCCAGGTGGCGGGGCAGCTCATCCGACTGCTTTGCGCCGCATCCGCGCTGTTTTTCGTCAATATCCCCCTTGCCCTTGCGGTCGTAGGCGCGGGCGCGCTGGCGATCGCCGGCGGGCGGCTGCTGCGAAAGTATCTGACGCGGCGGCATCTGCGCGTGCGTCAGGCGGAGGAAGGTCTGACGGGCTGCACGCAGGAGATCCTGGAGCATACGGAGCTTCTGCGCAGCATGACGGCGGGGGAGGAGGCTGTCCGCCGCTTTGAAGGACGGCAGAAGGAGTGGCTGCGCGAGCGCAAGCGCCTGCGCGTCTTCTCAACGGGGGTCGGAACCGGGTTTTCCGCCGTATTGCAGCTTGGATACGCCGTTCTTCTTGTCTGGGGCGGCATCGCCATTCGGGAAGGAAGGCTCTCCTTCGGCGACCTTGCGGCGCTCTTACAGCTCCTCGCGATGTTCCAAAGCCCGCTCACGGGCTTGTCGGGCGTTCAGTCCCGGCTGGCAGCCGTCCGCGCGGCGGAGGCGCGGCTGGATGAGCTGTATTCCCTGCCTGGGGAGGCGCCGGGACAAGCGGCGGCGGAGGACGACGTCTTTCGCGCCATCGTATTTGAAAATGTCACCTTTTCCTATGAGGGCGAGGAACAGCCTGTTCTGCGGAATTTTTCCGCGCGGCTGCCGCTCGATCGCTGGACCTGCCTCACGGGAATATCCGGGAGCGGGAAAAGCACGCTTTTCCGCCTTATTCTGGGGCTGTACCACCCGCAACAGGGCCGGGTATATCTGGAAACAGAGCGAGGGGACATTCCATGCTCCGCCGCTGTGCGGGGACTGTTCGGCTATGTCCCTCAGACGCCCTGGCTCTTTTCCGGCAGTATTCGCGAAAATCTGCTGCTGGCAAAGCCCGAGGCGGATGACGCCGCCCTTTGGGAGGTGTTGGATCGGGCGCAATGCGGCTTTGTCCGCGACCTGCCCGACCGCCTTGAAACCGTCCTGAGCGAAGAGGGGGGCGGTCTTTCCGCGGGACAGCGTCAGCGCCTTGCCATCGCCCGCGCGATGCTTTCCGCCCCGCGCTTTTTGCTGCTTGACGAGATCACCTCGGCGCTGGACGAGGATACGGAGGCACGGCTGCTGACAGAGCTGACGGGCGCGTATCCGGCGGCGGTATTCGCCACCCATCACAGCGCCCTGCCGGGCAGGCTGCACAGCGAGACGCTGCATCTTGAGGGCATTGTCTGAAAAAGTAGAAACGTGATTCTTACAACTTATTATACAATGGAGGATGAAAATGAACATGAAACGAAACATTGCGAGAACGCTGGCACTGATGCTGGTGCTGTGCACGCTGCTGTCGCAGACCGCGCTGGCAGCCACGACCTATTATGTCGATGTGACCATCACCGGTCCCGATGCCGACGGCGTGGAGCGGACGCTCAACGCCTCCTCCAGCCGGTATGGCACGATGAGCACGCCCCTTGCATCGGAACTGGCGTCCGTTGTCGACAGCGCATACCACGAAATGGAAACCGTCTTTTCCGGGACCGGTCTGCGAAATATCGTGGACACGGGCGCCCAGGCGTTCCGGGAAGGAGAGAGCGCGTGGAACCTCTACGTGGAGAAGTATTATGACAGCGTGGACAGCTCCTTCAAGGATACGCTCAAGAGCCTTTCCTCCACCTTCGCAAACCTCACGGTCGACCGCGTCAACCGCGTGACCTATCGGGACAACGGCCGTCTCTATACCGTGACCGTGACGCTCAAGGCCTACACCACCGGCTCGGACAGCGGCGTGAATCCGCCCGTCGCACCCACGCCCGACGGTCACAAGATCGTTGTGGAGCCTGTGCCGAACAACACGCTGCGCGCGGACAAGAATACCCTGCTCAAGGGTGAGACCGCCGTCATCCGGGACAGCGCCGCGTCGAACGGCTATGTCCTCTCCGATCTGGCGGTCAAGGATGTGAGCGGCAACGACATTCCCGTGAGCAAGCAGTCTGACGGCGTCTACACCTTCACCATGCCCGAAAGCAGCGTGTCCGTTCGCGCCGTGATGGTCGCCGACCCCAATGTGACCGGCATCGCCAAGCAGCTGAACACCGATCAGAATATCGCCTATATGCAGGGCATGGCGGACGGCAGGTTCTATCCCGCAAGCTCCGTTACCCGCGCTCAGGTCGCGCAGATCTTCTACCGCCTGCTGAAGGAGCAGAAGGTTTCCTCCAAATCCACCTTTACGGACGTCCCCGACACGCTCTGGTGCGCCGAGGCGGTGAATGCCCTTGCCTCTCTTGGCATCGTGGAGGGCGTCGGCAACGGCAAGTTTGCCCCGAATCAGTCCATCACCCGCGCCGAGTTTGTCACCATCTGCGCCCGCTTCACCCAGGTCTCCGCGAGCGGAGAGACCTTTACCGACGTGCCCGCCAGCCACTGGGCGTTTGACGCCATTTCTACGGCGGCGTCCTTCGGCTGGGTCAACGGCGTCGGCAACGGGCAGTTTGCCCCCAATCAGCACATCACCCGCGCGCAGGCAGCCGTTCTGCTGAACCGTCTGCTGGGCCGCTGCATGGCAGGTCAGTCTTACGAGAATGCCCGCCAGTACCCGGATGTCTCCCAGACCCATTGGGCGTGGAAGAACATCTGCGAGGCGTCTGACGGCGTCGCCCTCCGCTGAGCGGAGAATTCAAAAGAGTACGGTAAAAGGCAGTGGAGGGACTGCCTTTTACCGCAGATCCATGGGGGCATAGTATGAAAACGATTCAAAAAAGCGTCCCCGTCCAGACGGTGCTCTTCCTCCTGATGGACGCCATTTTCATCATTGTGGCGGGCGGTCTTGCGCTGCTGGTGCGCTTCGACTTCGACTTTGAGCAGGTGCCTTCCGGATATCTTGAGCCGTGGTTTCGTGCTCTGCCCTTTGAGATCCTGATCACGGCGGCGGTCTTCTGGCCGCGCCGGATGTACCGCTATCTCTGGCGCTACGTCAGCGCCCATGATGTCGCCGAGATGGTGATATCCGTCGTCCTCGCCTATTGCGCGTTCCATGTGCCGGCGGCGCTTTTCGGCTATCACCAGCCGAGGAGCGTGCTCTTCATGGAGCTTTTGTTCCAGCTGTTCCTGCTGGTGGGCGGGCGCTGCACCTTCCGCTTTCTGCGGATGTTCGCAAGCTCCGCCCGTCAGGCAAGGCAGGAGGAGGGCGAGCGCGTCATGCTCATCGGCGCGGGCGAGGCGGGGCGGATGCTCCTGCGGGAGATCTCCGTCACGCCGCAGCTAAAAAGCCATGTCTGCTGCATCATCGACGACGACAAGAGCAAGCAGGGCAAGTACATCGGGAACGTGCCCATCGTCGGCGGGCGGGAGAAGATCCCCGAGATGGTCAAAAAGGAGCGGATCACGCAGATCGTCCTTGCCATTCCCGCAGCGTCTGCCAAGGATAAGAAAGAGATCCTGAACATCTGCCAGAAAACGAGCTGCCGTGTACGGAGCCTGCCGGGGATCTACCAGTTGGTGAACGGCGAGGTGAGTATGGCGGCGGTCAAGGATGTGCAGGTGGAGGATCTGCTCGGCAGAGAGCCGATCAAGCTGGACACGGCGATCCTGACGGATTTCTTGCAGGGTCAGACCGTTCTGGTGACCGGCGGCGGCGGTTCCATCGGCAGCGAGCTTTGCCGTCAGATCGCCAAATATCAGCCCAAGCAGCTCATCATTCTGGATATTTACGAAAACAATGCTTATGATATCCAGCAGGAGCTGCGGCGTGTATGGGGCGATCGGCTGAACCTGCGGGTGGAGATCGCCTCCGTGCGAGATAAGGAAAAAGTTTACAGCCTGTTTCAGATGTATCGCCCCGACATCGTGCTCCATGCGGCGGCCCACAAGCATGTCCCGCTGATGGAGGAATGCCCAGAGGAGGCCATCAAGAATAACATTTTCGGCACCTATCATGTGGTGCGAGCGGCGGAGAAGTTCGGCGTCAAAAAGTTTGTCATGATCTCCACGGATAAGGCTGTGAATCCCACCAACTTTATGGGCGCAACCAAGCGCTTTTGCGAGATGATCCTGCAAAGCAGGACGGACAGCCCCACAGAATTCTGCGCAGTGCGGTTTGGCAATGTGCTCGGTTCCAACGGCTCTGTTGTGCCCCTGTTCAAAAAGCAGATCCAGGAGGGCGGCCCCGTCACCATTACGGATAGGCGCATCATCCGCTATTTTATGACCATTCCTGAGGCTGCCCAGCTGGTGCTCGAGGCGGGCGCCATGGCAAAGCGGAGCGAGATCTTCGTTCTGGACATGGGCGAGCCGGTGAAGATCCTGGAACTGGCGGAAAACCTCATCCGCCTGTCCGGACTGGAGCTGGATAAGGATATCACCATTCAGGAGATCGGCCTGCGCCCGGGAGAAAAGCTCTATGAGGAGCTGCTGATGCGCAGTGAAACGCTCTCCAAAACAAGCAATGAGAAGATCTTCATCGAACAGCAGCAGGACATTTCAAAGGACGTCATCATGGATGACCTGCTGCGGCTGGATGAAGCCGTCACCCGCGACATACCGCCTCAGGATCTGATCACCATGCTACGGGAGATGGTCCCGACATATACTTCCCCGGAGGAGATCAACGGTCGAGCAACGGCAGAAGTCTCATAACAGGCGTTGGAACTGGTGGATGAGGAAAATGGACCTCAAAAAAGTGGAGGAAACGGCTTGAAACGGCGTAAAACCATTCTCTGCACCATTCTTGTACTGCTGGCGGTATCGCTGGCGGGGCTTTTCTGGTGGCAGCGCGATAACTTAAAAGCGATCCATGCCGCGACGCAGCATACATCGGCCGAGCTGGAGGAAAAGCTGGAGGAAAACCAGCAGATGATCGAAGAGGCGGTGCGCTCGGCGAGCGAGGTCACGGTGCGCGAGGTCACGGAGGAGGAGCGTCAGGCGCTGCGCGACGGCTCGATGACGCAGGAGCAGCTTATGGAGCGCCTGACGGGCAGCGGGGGAGGGGAACCCTCCCAACCCGATGCGGAGAGCGCTGTCCCGGCAAGCCGCCCGGAAAGCGGCGGCAAAACGGACGCTGCACCTGAGACGCCGGACGCGGCGGCCGCGGGCGAGAAGAGCGAACAAAGCGCGGAAAGCGCCTATCAGAAGGAGCTGTCGGCACTCATCGCCAAAGTCTACGTCCTGCGCGAGGAGTACACGCTGGCACTCGACACGATGTATGCCGACGCCAAGGCGGAGTATCTGGCGCTGCCCGCGGAAAAGCGGACAACGACTCAGCTTGCGAAGATGGCAAAGGGCTATCTTTCCCGGGCGAACGCCCTGGAAAAGGAGTGCGACGGGAAGATGGACGAGGTCATCCGCGCCATGGAAACGCTCATCCGGGACAACAACGGCGATCTCACGCTTGTGGATACCGTGGTCTATACCTACGCCAACGAAAAGAGCCTCAAAAAGTCCTGGTATATGTCAAAGTTAGAGCAGAAGGGATTGCTTTGAGCAAAAAACGCGAAATCGGCAAGAAACAAACGGAAAAGAGAGGAACATGAGCCATGACGATATTGGTGACGGGCGGTACGGGTTTTATTGGGAGCCACACGGTGGTGGAGCTTCTGAATGCCGGCTATGACGTTGTCATTGCCGACAATCTGTGCAATTCTAAGATTGAAGTGATCGACCGCATCCAGAAGATAACGAACAAGCGGCCTGCTTTCTATCAGATCGACCTGTTGGACAGCGCCGCGCTTGAAAAGGTCTTTGCGGAGAACCGTCTGGACGCCGTGATCCACTTTGCGGGCTTAAAATCCGTCGCGGAGTCCGTTGAAGACCCCGGAAGATATCTCGACACCAACCTGACGTCCACCTTCCACCTGCTCAACGCAATGGAAAAGCATCAGGTGTACAAGCTGGTGTTCTCCTCCTCGGCAACGGTGTACGGCACGCCCGAGACCATGCCGAACCGCGAGAGCGATGTTGTCGGCAAGGTCTGCTGCCCGTATGGGTTCAGCAAGTATCTCAACGAGCTGCTCCTGCATGATTTCGCGCGGCAGCGCGACAACTTCCGCTTTGCCTCTCTGCGCTACTTCAACCCCGTCGGCGCACATCCCTCCGGGCTCATCGGCGAGGACTGCGGTCAGAAGGCCCCCAACAACCTTGCCCCCTACATCACCCGCACCCTGCTCGGGCAGTTCCCGTATCTGAGCGTTTACGGCGATCAATACGATACCGCGGACGGAACGGGGGTCCGCGACTACATCCACGTTGTCGATCTGGCAAAGGGGCACATTGCGGCGCTGAACTATCTTGAAAAAACGGACAGCAAATATGACGTTTTCAATCTGGGGACGGGCAAGGGAACGACCGTGCTGCAGCTGGTGTCCGCGTTTGAAGAGGCATCGGGCAGGAAGGTGCCTTACCGCATCGTCGGCCCGCGCGCGGGCGACGTGCCCCTGAGCTTTGCCGCCGTCGAAAAGGCAAAGAACATCCTTGGCTGGACGGCGGAATATGACTATAAGGACTGTGCCAGAGACTCCTGGAACTGGCAGGTGCAAAATCCAAACGGCTACATAGAGGAGGGCTAAGCGTTCCGCGCGGCGCTCTTCCCGCATCAGCGCAAAAAATCCCCCGTAAGCGATTCAAATGAATCGCTTACGGGGGTCATTTTTACCATGCGCCTGTCCGGTGTGGGGGGACGGTTTATTTCTATTGGGTGAACAGCTGGTCTAAGATCGGGGAAATGTTTCCGCCGTCCGCGCCGTCTTCGA
>ERZ835980.730-NODE-730-length-42814-cov-5.303071_pt1 | contig 42814 bp, 37 predicted proteins | sample MGYA00519943_ERZ835980 | MGnify/ENA primary metagenome ERZ835980 (study PRJEB31850, sample SAMEA3708791) | human gut metagenome | biome: human gut; feature: human-associated habitat; material: faeces | place: China | collected 2014 ... | reverse complement strand
TAGTGTTGGTTTTATTTTAAGATATACAAGAATTTATGATAAAATTTATGAAAAATCTTTAATATTAGCAAATACTAAATTAAATGATAATATTTTAAGTATATTTATATTATCAATTTTCTGTGGATTATTAATGTACTATGCTGTAAATGGTTTTAAAAAACAAACTGATTTTGGCAAGTATTTAGTTGTTTATTTAGGTGTTGCAGTATTCATACTTTGTGGATTTGAACACTGTATTGCTAATATGTATTATTTTTCTGTTGCGGACATCTGGTCACTTAAAACTCTAGGATATACTGGAATAATGGTCCTAGGTAATTCTGTAGGAAGTTTTATAATTCCCCTATGTAATTTAGTTATAAAAGATAACTAATCTATATTTTTATTTTTAATAAATTCTGTGAGCATTTTAGTAAGTGCTCTTTTTTCTATTCTAGAAACATAGCTTCTTGAAATTTTAAGATTGTCTGCAATTTCTTTTTGAGTCATATCTTTAGTATTATTAAGTCCATATCTTTTAATAATAATTTCTTTTTCCCTTTTATTTAATAATTTCAAATATTTTTCTAATAAAGAAATATTGTTTTTTAAATCAAGATCATCAAATAAATCAACATCTTTATCTTTAATAACATCAATTAAGTTAATATCATTTCCTTCTTTATCGTGTCCAATGGCATCGTTTAAAGATACTGTAGGTCCAATCTTCTTTTGACTTCTAAAGTACATTAAAATTTCATTTTGAATACATCTTGCTGCATAAGTGGTAATTTTAGTTTTTTTGTTATTTTTATATGTATCAATTCCTTTAATTAATCCAATTGTGCCAATGCTTATTAAGTCATCAGTATCAACATCTTTAACATCAAAACGTTTTACAATATGAGCAACTAGTCTCAAATTATGTTCTATTAATTTATTTCTTGCTAAATTATCACCATTTAACATTTTAGAAATACATTCTTCCTCTTCTTTATTTGATAATGGCTCCGGAAAAACATTATTTGAATATGAACCTGTGAAAAAAAGCATATCTTTAATAAGATTTAATAAATTAAAAAACATAAAAATTCCTTCTTTATAAAATTATATACAAAATATTATGTATTTATGTTATAATAAGTCCCATCGGGGGAATAATTATGGATTTTGATACAATTATAAAAGATATTGAAGAAAAATTGGAATCAGGTACAATGAAACTTGAATATTTAAGTCATATTCTAAATAAAAATAAAATTGAAGATGTTTTTACATTTATAAAAAAAATAATTGATAAGAGTTCAGTTATAGATAATTATTTATTTACTTATTTGCATGGAAAAAAACAATATAGCGAAGAAGAAATTTATAAAAAGTTTGGCGATACAAATGGAGATATAATTTTTTGTTATGCATCAATAAAAGATTTAATAGTTGAAGATAATCTTGATTATTCTTATGGAGATTCTACATGTTTATATTCTGATGACTTATTCTTTAGTGAAATCAGAGAGATTCCTATTATGGATAAAAGTGTAACGAATAACTACATTGAAAAATTTCAAAAATATAAAAAATTATATGAAGAAAGTGAAAATTTTTCAGAAAAAACTGCGTATGAAAAAAAATATGTTTTTTATCAAAATCAAGTTATTGAAGGAAACATTCGTCTTATTATAAGTATTGCTAATAAAAGACTTCACTCTAATATTGAATTAAATGAATTAGTTAACGAAGGTACCTTTGGTATGATTAAGGCAATGGAAAAGTTTGATCCGACTTTGGGTTTTGCATTCTCAACTTATGCTACTTGTTGGATTAGGCAAAGTATAAATAGAGCCATTGAAGAAAAAGGAAGAACTATTAGAATTCCATCTGGCCAATATCGAATTTACAATAAATATATAGCTGCTGTTAAAACATTATCAATTAAATTAAATCGTGAACCAACTTTAGAAGAACTAGCGGATTATCTAGAAATGGATTTAAAAAAACTAACAAGTTTAGTTATAAGTTTTAGTGAAAATCCTTCTTTAGATGCTACCCCAAAAGATAATAATGAAAATGAACAAGAAAATATGTTTAATTTTTTAAGAAGTGGGGAATTTGAAGACAAAGTAGTGGATGATATTACAATAAACCATTTAATGTCTGGCTTAAATGAACAAGAAAAAAAGATTATAATATTACGTTTTATTGATAATTACACTTTAGATGAAGTTGGTAAAGTTTTTGGTCTAACAAGAGAAAGAATTCGTCAAAAAGAAAAAAAAGCATTAAAGAAAATGTATGATTTATCAAAGGTCAGTAAAAAATCACTACTAGAATATATAAACATTCCTCAAAGCGAAATATTTAGTCTAGTGGAAAATCTAGATAATAGTTCAAAAAAAATAATTCATGAAAAATTTGGATACAGTTTAAATAAGAAAGTAGTTAAAAGTGTATTTGAGGAAAAAGAAATAAAAGCAATTTTAGATTATATAATTGAAGAATACAGAAAAAAGAAAATGGAAAGAATTATGCCAATTTTATATACTCTAGAAGAGTTGTTAAATCCTTATCCAAAAGAAAGTGAAGAGTACGAAAAAACAAATCATAGAATAAAAATAATTTGGGACGAAGAAGAGAAAAACACAATCATCAACAAACTATTGGTTCAAGCCTTCGGGGTAGATGGAGAAAAACCCTATAATAAAAGTGATTTTACTTCCGGAGAAAATAATTTAATTTTAAATAAACTTGAAAGATGGAGACATAAATTAAGACAATGGCCTAAAAATGTTGATAATAATAAAACTCTAGAAGAATTACTAAATAAAGCATATAATAAAGAAGAACGTGATGAAATAAATAAAAGAATTGCATATCTTTGGGAAAATCAAGATAAGACTACAATGATTTATGATATTATGGTAAAATCTTTTGGAATTAGTGGCAAGGAAAAATATAATTCTGAAAAGTTAAGTTCAAGAGAAAGAAATCTTTTAGATAGCAAACTTAGTAATTGGGCTAGTAAAATTCAAAGGATAAATTTTTGGCCTTTAAAAAAAGGTGAGAACAAAAATAAAAAAACATATGATGGCAAATATCTCTGGGAATTATTACAAGTAACAAAAGAAGAATTATCAATAATTGCTAAATCATTAAATAAAGAAACAAAATTTTACGAAGTATTAATAAGGGTTTTTGGAAATAATTTTGAAAAAGAACTAAACTTAAGCGCTTTAAGTGAAAGTGATTTAAAAGTTTTATATGCCAATTTACCAAATCTACGTAAAAAAGTTAATGAGCCTACACCATATTTACGTAAAACGTTAAAAGAAATATTAAACTGTGAAATACCAAATGATATCAAGGATGATTATTTACTTCAAAAAGCTTTTGGACATAATTTAGACGAACCATTTTTAAATACCTTAAATGTGATAGAAACAAAAAGGTTAACGCTTTTATTAAAAGACTTAAAAGAAAAATATAAAAATCAGAAAGAAAAAAAAGTCCCAGAAAAAGTCATGAGTCCTGAAGAAGTATTATTTTTAAATATAGTTGAAATGATGTCAGAAGATGTAAAAGAACCTTTTATGATGTACTTTGGTTTAAAAGATGGCAAAAAGTATTCCGAAGAAGATATTCAATTAACTTTAGGATGGAACCTTTGTAAAGTAACTATGAAAATAAAAGAAGGAATTAATTTTGTTAAAAACATAATAGAAACTTATGCAGTTAATTTTGACCAAAAAATTATTAATCCTGAAGAAATTTTAAAACGTTTAAAGTAAATTCATGTTATACTATATATAAGGTGATACATTTATGGTTAAAAAGTTGATATTAGTAGATGGTAATAATTTGATGTTTAGAAGTTATTATGCTACAGCATATACAGGAAATATGATGAAAAATTCTAAAGGTGTTCCCACAAACGCCTTATTTGGCTTTGTAGGAATGATTAACAAAATAATCGCTGAAGAAAAACCTTCATATATGGCCGTAGCATTCGATATAGGAAAAAACTTTAGAAAAGAAGAATATGATTTTTATAAAGAAGGAAGAATAGATACTCCAGAAGAATTAAAAATTCAAATGCCTATAGCACGGGAAATTTTAGATAAAATGGGGATCAAACACTTTGAACTTGCCCCATATGAGGCTGATGATATCGTAGGTACAATTGTTAAAATGACTGAAAATGATAAAGATTTTGCATCAGTGATTGTATCTAGTGATAAAGACTTACTTCAATTAATAAGTGATGAAACCGAAGTTAAACTATTAAAGCAAACAGGATTTATTAGATATAATCATAAAACTTTTGTAGCAGATTATGGTATTGAACCAATAAGAATGATTGATTTAAAAGCTTTAATGGGAGATTCATCTGACAATATCCCTGGAGTAAAAGGAATCGGGGAAAAAACAGCTTTAAAATTATTACAAGAGTATAAATCTTTAGAAAATATTTATGATAATATAGATGAAATTAAAGGGAAAACCAAAGAAAAACTAGAAGCTGATAAAGAAATGGCTTTTATAAGTAAAAAAATTGCTACCATATACCGCGACGTACCATTAAATATTATCTTAGAAGATTTAAAATATGAACCTGATAATAATGAAGAACTAATCAATCTATATAAAGAACTAGAATTTTTCTCATTTTTAAAAAATATGACCGAAGTAAAAAAAGAAGAAAAATTAGATTTTCAAACAGTCACAGATCTAAATTGCAAAGATTTAAGTGAAGATTTAGCAATTGAATTAATGTTAGATAATGAAAATTATCATATAGCAAATATCGTAGGCATGTCTATTAGTGATAAAGATAATAATTATTTTATAAAAAAAGATAATGTTATTACAATTTTAAACAAGATAAAAGATAAAAATATAATTACATATGATGCCAAAAAGATTATGTGTAATACAAAAGTTAATATTAATTTTGTTGATGACATTATGATAATGGCGTATTTATTAAATCTAAATATAAAAGATGACCTTGCATATTTAGCTAATCAAGATGGAAATGATTTTGCTTATTATGAAAACATGAAGAAAAATAATTTTTCTAATTTGGAAACTGAACTTGTTAAAAGAAGTAGATATCTATTTAATAAAAGAAGTGATTATAAAAACAAATTAGCATCTAGTGAATCCCTAAATTTATACTTAAATATAGAACTTCCTTTAGTAAATGTTCTAGCAGATATGGAAAACACAGGAATTATTTGTGACAATAGTGTATTAAAAGATATGTCTTTAGACCTTGAAGTAAAATTAGATTTAATAACCAAAGAAATCTACGAACTAGCAGGTTGTACTTTTAATATAGGTAGTCCAAAACAACTCGGAGAAATATTATTTGATAAATTAGAAATAGCTAAAGGAAAGAAAAATAAAACTGGATATAAAACAGATGTTAAAGTATTAGAAAAATTGGTTGATAAGCATCCAATTGTTGAAAAAATATTAGAATATAGAAATTTAGCAAAATTAAAAAGTACATATATTGAAGGACTTGCTAATTACATATTAAGTGATGGAAAAATTCATACAATCTACAAACAAACTTTAACAAGAACGGGAAGATTGTCATCAACAGATCCAAATTTACAAAATATACCAGTACGAGAAGAACTAGGAAGAAAAATAAGAAAAGCATTCTTACCTGAAAATGATTTGTTATTAAGTGCTGATTATAGTCAAGTAGAACTAAGAGTTATGGCCTCATTATCAAAATGTCCTAGTTTAATTGAAGCATTTAATAATGATGAAGATATTCATACCCATGTAGCTAGTGAAGTATTCGGGGTTCCTGAAGAAGCCGTAACTAAAAATATGCGTAGATGTGCTAAAGCTGTAATATTTGGTATTATTTATGGAATAAGTGGCTTTGGTCTTGGAGAAAATCTCCATATTTCTAAAAAAGACGCTGATGAATTCATTAATAAATTCCATGAATTATATCCAGAGGTAAAAAATTATACTGATAAATCAATCGAAGAGGCTAAGACTACCGGTGGTGTAACAACAATGTTTGGACGTAAAAGAATAATTGAAGAAATAAATAATCCTAACTATTTAATTCGTCAGATGGGAGAAAGAATGGCTATGAATACTCCGATACAAGGCTCAAGTGCAGATATTATGAAACTAGCTATGATTAATGTTTATAACAAGTTTAAAGAAATTGGTATAACTAGTAAAATTTTGCTTCAAGTACATGATGAAATAATTGTAGATTGCAAAAATAGTGAACTTGATATGATTAAAAAAATTATTAAAGAAGAAATGGAACAGGTTTGTAAACTAGAAGTCCCTTTAAAAGTTGAAATAGATACTGGAACAAACTGGTATGAAGCAAAGTGAGGTGTAATAATGCCAGAAATAGCAGAAGTAGAAACAGTAAGAAATACATTAAAAAGATTGATTTTAAATAAAAAAATAGTTGATGTAAAAATTATTTATCCTAAAATTATTGAAAGTAATATTAGTGATTTTAGAAAGATATTACAGGGAAGACAAATAAAAGATATAGATAGAATAGGTAAATGGTTAATGTTTGATCTAGAAGATTATTATTTGCTTAGTCATTTAAGAATGGAAGGAAAGTTCTTTGTTAAAAATAGTGATGAAAAAATCGTAAAACATGAACATATAATCATATCTTTTGAAGATCATACTGACTTAAGGTATCATGATACTAGAAAATTTGGAAGAATGAATTTAGTAAAAAAGAGTGATATAAATAATGTTGAAGCAATAAAAAAACAAGGTATTGAAGCAAATAGTAAAGATTTAAATAAGAATTATTTGTATGAACGTATTCATAATAAAAAAATACCAATAAAAACACTCTTATTAGACCAAACTATAATTAGTGGATTAGGTAATATATATGCTAATGAAGTATTATTCGCATCTAGAATAAATCCTCAAAGATTAGGTTGCGATATTAGTTTAGATGAATGTCAAAGTATTGTAAATTCTTCTATAAAAATAATAAATGAAGCAATAGAAAATGGAGGAACGACTATTAAAAGTTATACTTCATCCCTCGGAGTAACTGGAAGATTTCAAAGTCACTTAATGGTTCACAAAAAACAACACGAACCATGTAAAATATGTAACACTTTAATAGAAAATATTAAAATTGGTGGAAGGAGTACTTACTTCTGTCCAAAATGTCAAAAATAAGGAGTCGATATGAAAAAGAATAAAAAGAAAGTAATAATTATAATAAGTATAATAATAATCTTATTATTAATAAGCATAATAACTTTAGTAATACTAAAAAATAAAAAGAAAACAAATGATTTAGATATAACAAATAATGCTTCTTTATATAAAATTAATGATAATGCACTAGATGCTTTTGATTTATATTTTTTACAAAGTAATAACAAAAATAAAAATGTAATTTATAGTCCTTTGTCAATAAAATATGCTTTAAGTATGTTAAGTGATGCATCAACCAATCAAACACACACAGAAATTGCCAATATACTTGGTAACTTTAAAGCAAAAAAGTATGAAAATAGCCAAAATTTATCACTAGCTAATGCCATGTTTATAAAAGATTCATATAAAAAGAGTATAAAAGATACTTATATAAATTTAATAAAAAATAATTATAATGCCCAAATTATTTATGACTCTTTTGAAAGTGCTAATAATATTAATAAATGGGTAAAAAATAAAACTTTAGGATTAATTGATAATTTACTTGATGATACCGATGGTCTAGACTTTTTACTTATAAATGCTTTGGCAATTGATATGGAATGGAAAAATGTTTTACAACCAGTTAGTGGTAAAGAATTTTTTGATGAAAAACATACATATGATGGCACTGACTTTAGTGTTAGTTATGCCCATGAAGAATATGGAATGTACATAGGTCCGATTATGTGTGATATTTATAGTAAATTAAAATTTAACGATAAAACGGATGTCAAAGCTATAGAAATTGGTTCATCAATTAATAACTATGATATCATCGGAGAACTTGGGGAACAAAATATTAGAAAGACAGTCGGGGAGGCATATGAAGAATGGGTTTTAAAAGATGAATGTAATCAAGAAACATATGAAAGTACAAATTCCTATCTTGATCATTATATAAAAGAAATAGATAAAAATTATAAAGATGTTGCAACATCAACGGATTATTCATTTTATATAGATGATGATATAAAAGTCTTCCAAAAAGATTTGAAAGAATATAATGGTCTTTCTTTAGAATACATTGCATTTATGCCAAGAAAAACATCATTAGATAAATTTATCGATAATATAAATAAAGATGAGTTAAACGATTATATTTCTAAATTAAAAACAATAAAACTTAATAATTTTGAAAAAGGTAAAATAACTAGAATTAAAGGATTAATACCTTTATATAAATTTGTTTATGAACTGGATTTAAAAAATAATTTAAAAGACTTAGGAATTAAAAGTGTCTTTGAGCCTAGTTATGCTTCGTTAAATAATTTAACCAATAAAGATGCTTATATAAGTGAAATTTTACACAAAGCAAATATAGATTTTTCTAATGAAGGTATAAAAGCAGCTGCTGCTACTGAAGGCGGTGGAGCGGGCGATACAAATTGTGGATTTGATTATTTGTATGAAGTTCCTGTAGAAGAAATTGATATAACATTTGACCTACCTTTTATGTTTATATTAAGAGACAAAAATAGTAAAGAAGTATGGTTTATGGGTTCTGTATATGAACCAACAGAGTATAGTGAATCTAGTACATGTAGATAATGTGAGAGCATTATCTTTTTTTATATACACATTATTAATTTTTTTAAAAAAATAATAAATAAACTAATAATATTAAATAAAATATGTTATAATCAATGTATAAATACTATCATAGTTGTTATGATGATATTGTAAAAGAAAGAGATATGAAAAAATGAAATCATATTGATAGACAAATCAAAGTTATGATGCTAAATTAGCAAAATTGTAAAAAAATGTTGAGATATCAAGATCAAAAAGATGAATATTGGAAAAGTAAATATATATAAGAAGAAATAAATCAAAGAAAGTAAAGGGATGAAATATTATGCACATTGAAGAAGTATGTTTAACCAAAGAATATCTATTAAAAATTAAGAATATCGATGATACATTTTACAGAAATGTTATTCTAGATATTCAATGGTATTTAGAAAGATATAACGAGTATCATAAAGGGATCATTTTATTAGATAATAATGAAGTCGTTGGATATTTAGTAGCAGTTCCTATAAAAAAAGAGTTTTATGATGCAATTATAAATGGAGTAATTATTAATGATTTATATATAAATCCAAAGATGTTTATAAAAGATTCAAATTATAAGTATGTAGTATCTTGTGTATTATTAGAAAAATACAGGGGTAAAGGGTATGCAACACAAATGATGCAAAAGTTATTTGAAAATGCGATAGGAAATTACTGCGCATTAACAATAACAGAATATGGTTATAATTTAGCTAATAAATTTATGAACTTAAAACAAAAAATTAATAGCGATGTAAGCGTTTTTATAAACAGTTAGTTATGAGTGATTTAATCTAAAATCTAATAATATGTTACTAGTCATTAACTTACAAAAAAGTTTTATAAATGAAAATACAAAAGAATTACCAACTAAAATACAAAATTTCTTAAATAAAAATATGCTTGATGATGTTGTTTTTGCAAACTTATAAATGATATAGATAGTCAAATAAATCAAAAGAATGGTGAGAACAATGAGTAATAAATGATGAATTATCGAATTCATGCTGAACAACTATTTATCCCAGTTTTATCGGATTTTTAAATTGAGAAAAATAACAATCCTCAAATAATTTTATATCGAGAAACTTATTTGTAATGGGCAGACAGATTTTATAATACTTAAGTAATTAACTCAAAAATCAATTACAATTAAGCAATGAAAACTGGCTTGACCACATTACCAATAGAGGAATTATATTAAATTTAAATATGATGAAATGAATTTGTTTCGAAATTTCGTGTCTATATACCTATACTAAACCACATATAGTAAATGAAAAAACTTAAATCAAATTTATTTACTAATCAGTATTATACATGATATAATTAGTTTACACGAAAAAACAAAGAAAAGGAGTAAGTTTATATGCATGATATTTTAAATAGATATTATAATTTATTGTTTTTAATTGTTGTAGTATTTTATAATTTATTTCCTAAAAAGATTAGACCAATAGCATTGCTTATATTTAGTTGGTTATTTTTTGCACTATTAAGTAAATATTTATTAATATTTTTACTTTTAACAATAACTACGATATACATATCAGCCTTAATAATATCTAAAATTGATCACAACAAAAAAGAAGCATTAAAAGAGACTAAGGAAGAAGATAAAAAAGAAATAAAAAATAAGTATAAAAATAAAAAGAAATTGGTATTAATACTATGTTTATTAATTAATGTATCATTTTTATTTGTTTTTAAGTATCTAAAGTTTTTTACAATTAATACAAATTATATATTAAATTTATTTAATGTGGGTTATGAATTTAGTATAATAAAACTAATTGCCCCGATAGGAATATCATTTTATACATTACAAGCATTATCTTATTTGTTTGATTGTTACAGTGGTAAAATAGAAGCAGATAAAAACTATATTCGCGTTGCTCTATTTATGTCGTTTTTTCCAAGCATTATGGAAGGCCCAATTGCAAGATACAGTGATACTGCCAAAGATTTGTATCAAGGACAAAAGATAACATATGATAGTTTATGTTATGGATTACAAAGAGTATTATGGGGACTATTTAAAAAAATAATCATAGCAGATAGATTAAATATTTTAGTAAAAACAGTATTTGCGGGATATGAATCTTTTTCAGGCCCAGTTATATTTTTAGGAGCGCTATGCTATACAATAATGTTATATATGGATTTTTCTGGAGCCATGGATGTTGTACTAGGTATTGGTGATATTTTTAAAGTACGTGTTCCTGAAAACTTCAAACAACCGCTTTTTAGCAAAAATGTTTCAGAGTTTTGGACTAGATGGCATATTAGCTTAGGTACTTGGTTTAGGGATTATATTTACTATCCAATTTCTTTATCAAAACCAATGAAAAGTTTAACGCTAAAACTAAAAAAATATTTAGGTAATCATTATGGACCATTATTAAGCGGAACAATAGCCCTTTTAGTAGTTTGGTTACTTAATGGCTTATGGCATGGGGCAGGATGGACATATATTTTATTTGGCTTATATCACTTTATCATGATATCAATTGGCAATATTACAAGACCAGAATTTAACAAACTGTATGTTAAATTAAATATTTCTAAATCTAAAGTATTACATGTTTTACAAATATTAAAAACAACATTTTTAGTAATAATCGGAGAACTTATATTTAATTCAAGTACAGTACACCAAGCATTTGCTATGATAAAAAAAATATTTTTAGATTTTAGCATCAATACTTTAGAATTATCATCTTTAGGATTAGATTTACCTGATTTATTTATTCTTATAATTTCTCTAGTTGTTGTATTTGTAATTGGACTAATGCACGAAAAAAATATTAATATAAGAGAAAAAATCTCGCAAAAACCAATTGCGGTTAGATGGACAATATATTATATATTGATATTCTCAATTCTTATTTTCGGAGCCTTTGGGCCAGGATATGATCCAGTTGACCCAATGTATGCGGACTTTTAGGGAGGTAGTATGAAAAATTTATTAAAAAGCATATTATTTATTGCTATATTTATCTTTTTATATTATGGATTTTCTTATCTTTTACTACCTAAAGAAAATATCAAAGATTTTGGATTAATTAAAACCGCCCAATATGAGATATTAGGTGAAAGAAAAGATTCTATAGATGCCATAGTAGTCGGAGATTCATTAGTTTATTCTTCAATTATACCAATGGAAATATATAAGAAATTTGGTTTTACAGTATTTGACTGTGCAGAGGCTGCTTTTATTTTACCAGATGCATATGAGTATTATAAAGTGGCTCTAGAAAGTCAGCATCCAAAAGTTGTTTTAGTTGGTGCTAATATGTTTTTTCGAGATACTAGAAAAAGAAAATGGTACATCAAATATGAAAGAATGTTTAAAAATATAATGCCTTTATTAAACTATCATAATAATTGGAAAAATATTTTATTTTCAGAATATGGTATAATGAGTATTCAAAAGGGATATAAATTAAATAAAAAAGCAATTCCAAGTAAACCAAAAAATTATATGAAAAAAAATGATAAGAATTATAAATTATTAGAAACAAATATAGAATACTTAGAAAAATTTGTAGAGCTTGCAAAAGAATATAATTCTAAATTGATTATGCTAGGTTTACCATCACAAGATACATGGAATTATCAAAAAGACCAAGCAATATTTAATTTAAGTAAAAAATATAATTTTACTTATATAAACTTAAATAATTATGATTTGAATATTGATTGGAAGAAAGATACTAAAGATAAAGGCGGACATTTAAATTATTATGGTGCTATAAAAGCATCAGAATTTGTGGGTAATATTTTAAAAGACACAAATTTACTTACAGACCATCGTAATGATAAAAGCTATAAGCTTTGGAATAAGGCTTTAGAGATGTACGAAGAAAAAATTACAAAATAACAGGGAGGTTAAAAATGACAAACAAATGGCAAGGTTATGTATTAAATGTGCAAGGTATAGTTTGCTGGAGAAAAACTATAAATGAAGATAATCAAGAAGTATTTATAAAGGCAATGATTGATGAACCATTTGAACTTTATATAGAAAAGTTAAAAGAAAAGTTAAAAGATATGAATACATCTGGTAATAGTATTGATGTTGTAACAGGAAGAGTTTTTAAAATCATAGAACAAGAAGAAAGTATTATGCTACTTCCAAGTTGTATAGCCATGAATAAAAATAGTATGATAAAACATCATGATGTATTTACTAAAGGTTTATGTGTTTTAGAGGATGAAGAAAGACTAAGTAAATACACAGAAATATCTGAAGACATTATACTTAATTCATTCTTTTGTGAAAAAATAAGTAATGAATTAGAATTATCTATCATACCCGCGTATTTAATTGATAGAGTAATAAAAGAGTTTAGACAAGCAAATGAAAATGTTAGAATAAGAAGTAAGGAATAATTTAATTAGGGACTTGACTTAAGTAAATATAGTGTATTATAATTAAGTCACTTGGAAAGACCATGAATGGGACAAGTATAAAAATTGAATCTTAAAGAGAGTTTTTCATTTTGGTGCGAGAAAAATATTTGCAGATTTTTATATATCACCCAGGAGTTGAGTAATTGAATCAAGTAAATTACTACGTTAATCGCGTTAAGATAATTAAGTAAATATTAAGGATGGTACCGTGCATATGCACTCCTTTTGGTACCAGCCTTTTTTAATTGAAGGGAAGGAAAAATAATGGAAAAGTTTAAAAGTTTAAGTAAAGATGCTGTAGATGTAACTGAAGGTAGAATCCTTGAAAAATGGAAAAATGAAGATATATTAAATAAATGTATTGAAAATAGAGAAAATGCCCCATATTTCGTGTTCTATGATGGACCAGCAACAGCAAATGGACATCCCGGCTTACATCATATGGTTGCAAAGTTTTTAAAAGATACAATATGTAAATATAAAACAATGCAAGGATATAAAGTATTACGAAAAGTAGGTTGGGATACTCATGGATTACCTGTTGAATTACAAGTAGAAAAAGAATTAGGTTTTTCAGGTAAAAAAGATATTGAAAAATATGGTATCAAAGAATTTAATCAAAAATGTAGAGAGAGTGTATGGAAAAATGAAAGTACATTTACTGATCTTACAGAAAAAATGGGACAATTTATTGATATTAAACACCCATACGTTACATATGACAATAATTACATTGAAACTGAATGGTGGATTTTAAAAAAATTCTTTGATGAAGGATTATTTTATGAAGGTGTTAAAATACTTCCATATTGTCCAAGATGTGGAACTGGACTTGCATCTCATGAAGTAGCCCAAGGTTATGAAGAAACAAGTGTTGATACCGTAATAGTACCAATGAAGAAAAAAGATGAAGATGTATACTTCTTAGTTTGGACAACTACGCCATGGACATTACTTGCAAATGTAGCATTATGTGTAAATCCAGATTATGATTATTCACTTGTTTTAAGTAAGGGTAACAAGTTTATATTAGCAACATCTCTAGTTAGTAAAGTTTTAGGTGATGATGTAGAAATCCTTGATACATTTAAAGGAAGTACATTAGAATATACAGAATATGAACAATTAATACCAGAACTTTCTGTAAATAAAAAAGGATTCTTTGTATGTTGTGATTCTTATGTTACTGCTGAAGATGGTACTGGGATAGTTCACTTAGCACCAGCATTCGGAGCAGATGATGCCAACGTTGGTAGGAAATATAATTTACCATACTTAAATCCAGTAGGTGAAGATGGTAAATATACCGAAGGACCATGGAAAGGCACTAATGTTTTTGCTGCTGATGAATTAGTAATAAGTTATTTAAAAGAAAATGATAAATTATTTAGAAAGCAAAGAATAGTTCATAACTATCCACATTGTTGGAGATGTCATACACCATTAATTTATTATTCTAAGCCAAGTTATTATCTTGAAGTTACAAAAATTAAAGATAAAATAGTTGCTAATAATAAAACAGTTAATTGGTATCCATCTTATGTTGGAGAAAAACGTTTTGGTAATTGGTTGGAAAACCTAAATGACTGGGCAATTTCTCGTTCAAGATACTGGGGAACACCACTTCCATATTGGATTTGTTCATGTGGACATACTGAAATGATTGGATCTCGTAAAGAGTTAGTAGAAAAAGCAATCGAAGATATTGATGAATCTATTGAACTACATAGACCATTTATTGATGATGTACACTTAAAATGTCCAGAATGTGGCAAATCTATGACTAGATGTAAAGATGTAATCGATTGTTGGTTTGATTCAGGAGCTATGCCATTTGCTCAATACCATTATCCATTTGAAAACAATGATTTGTTTGAAACACAATTTCCTGCAGATTTTATCTGTGAAGGAATTGACCAAACTCGAGGTTGGTTTTATACATTACTAGTTATTTCAACATTTGTAAAAGGTGTAAGTCCATTTAAAAATGTTTTAGTAAATGACTTATTACTAGATGCTCATGGTAAAAAAATGAGTAAAACAATGGGAAATATTGTTGAACCATTTTCAACAATGAAAGAATATGGTGCAGACACAGTTAGATTTTATCTTCCATATGTTTCACCAGTCTGGGTTCCACTTAAATTTGATATTAATGGCTTAAAGGAAGTTCATTCTAAATTCTTTAATCCACTTAAAAACACATATAATTTCTTCTCAATGTATGCCAATATTGATGATATAAACATTTGTGAATGTAATATTCCATTAGAAAAAAGAGAAGATATCGATAGATGGTTAATAAGTAAATATAATAAATTATTAAAATATGTAACAGAATCATACGATGAATACGATTTAAATAAAGTAGTTAGAGCCCTAACAGACTTTGTTTCAGATGATTTATCAAATTGGTATATCAGAAGAAATAGAAACAGATTCTGGGGAAGTACATTAGATGATTCTAAGAAGTCAGTATATATAACTACTTATGAAGTACTAGTGGGATTATCAGAAATGATGGCTCCGATTGTACCTTATCTTTCTGAAGAAATGTATACTAATCTAACTGGAAAAGAATCTGTCCATCTAGCAGACTATCCAAAATATGATGAAACAAAAATCGAAGAATTACTAGAAGAAAAGATGGATTTAGTTCGTGAATTAATAAGTATTGGAAGAAACATTCGTGAAGAACAAAAACTAAGAGTTCGTCAACCTTTAAGTGAAATTTTAATCGATGGCAAAAATAGTATGGTAATTGGAGAACTAACTGAACTAATTAAAGAAGAATTAAATGTTAAGAAGGTTACATATGTTAAAGATACATCTGAATACATGAACTTTACAGTTAAACCAAACTTTAGAACTGTGGGTAAAGTATTTGGAAGTAACTTAAAAGAATTCCAAGATAAATTACTAAAATTACCACTAAGTGATATTAAAAAACTTCAAAATAATGAATCTATAAAAATGACAGTAGCGGGTACAGAACATGACATTTATAGTGACATGGTTGATATAAGAATAAACGCTAAAGATGGCTTTGATGTAGGAATGGAAAATAATAACTTTGTTATTTTAAATGATACATTAACTGATGATTTAATTAATGAAGGTATTGCACGTGAAATTATATCTAAAGTACAAACTATGAGAAAAAATAATAATTATGAACTAACAGATAGAATAACTGTTACTTATAATGCTAGTGATAAAGTTAAGAATGCTATTGAAGAATTTAGTGATTATATCAAAAAAGAAACATTAGCAACTAAAATAGAATTTAGCGAAAACGCCAATGAAGAATTCTTTATTGATAATGAAAGAGTATTAATAGCTATATCTAAAAATTAAATTTAAATTAGTTTGTGATTTTGGGTAGAAAGTAGTTAGATTTTTTACGAAGATCCATGAATATAATTAACTCGAATCCTTTTGGGGTTCGAGTTTTATGATATGAAAAATGGTTTGAAATAGTGCCTTTTTGGTAATGCGAAAATTTTGTGTTATTATTAGTATGTAAGCAAGTGAATTTGCATAAAATAAAAAAGAGGAACATTTGGTCTTGCAAGTGAATGCCTCCTCTAATTTAAAGGGTTTGACACTCTCGAAGTTGAAGAGTGTCTTATTTTTTTATTGCTAGCCCCAGTAAGGTAGAAAGTAACAAAATGATAGCAATGAGCTTTAGGACTTTTGTTATAAAAGTCTTAGTTTTCATCTTTATCTACCTCCTTTCCTTTTCAAGATTGGATGACGACACTCACATCAAATGATCCTGTTAAAATTATATAATCATTAAATTTATAAAACAAGCAAACAGATGAAAGCTTTTGTTAAAAAATACATTGTTTATTCAACAAGTAGAAGATAAAATGTTAATGCGGGAATCTACCGAAGATTTAATTTCAAGATTTATTGCTTCTTCCACTGGTAAAAAATTATAAATCCAATAATTAAAATTAAAAAATGTTGATTATTTTTGCTTATAAAATATGAAGATTGCTATTTCCAAAAATAAATGTTAAAATGTTTATGGGTCCTTGTAGCTCAGTTGGATAGAGCATATGCCTCCGACGCATAGGGTCATGAGTTCGATTCTCATTAAGGACACCAGATTGATAGGAAACTCGAACTTTTCGAGTAGTAATAAATATTAACTAGAAGTATCGTCTAGTTTTTTTGTTATTATAAGGAAAGTGAGGAGGTTTATGAAGGAAGTAAAAATATTAGAGGCTGAAAAGGAAGTTTTAAAAAGAATTGATATGATATGTAGATTTGCTTGTTGTAAGTATTCTATTAAACAAGGAAGTATTATTAATATTAAAGGAAGCAATATTGCTTATGTAAGTCCACATATTATAACAATCAAAAGGAATAATTATTTAATATTTAATGGAAGTTATAAAGTTTTTATAAATGGTTATTCTAAATGTGTTAAATTAAAAGATATGGAAGTTCATATTAAAAACAATTAAATGTTTTTAAACTAGGCGTACGAAAAGGAAGTGAAATACTTGAGGTTAAAAGTATGGACTTTTTATGCTTTTAATCTCTTTCAAAAAATAATAGAGAGAGATAAAACTATGAACGATGAAAAGAATAATTGGTACTTATATCGATAATATTGAAGTTAATAAAGTTGGAGATAAAATAGAATTATTAAATATTGAGTATAGAAAAAGTTTTCTGACTGATTTAGTAAATTATCATGATAACTACGGTGTACCTTATAACTTTAATATATTTAGTGATGAAAAAGGATTTAAAATACCAATGAATCACGAAGGTAAAACTAGTTTAGAAGCAAAAGAATATTTTAATAAATTACAAGAAGTTGTTTCCAAAAAGAGTTTAAAACTAAATTATTATGAAACTGAAACAGATAGTAAATTAGAAGATATTAGTTTTGAACCTAATGGAGATTATGAACAAATATTAAGATTAAAGTTTTATCAGATACAAAAAACTATAATGATAAAACATTAAGACTAGGAGTTATTACTTTAGATTTAGAAAGTGCATTATATTCTCGTTTAAATAGAAAAGAACAACCAAATGAGCTATGCAATATTTAGATGTAAAAGTATTAATACATTAGAAGATTTATCCCATATTGGTAGTCATAATAAACGAGAAAAAGATTCTTATAAATCTAATCCTGATATAAAAAAAGAAGATAGTATTAACAATATAGAATTAGTTAAATGTAATAGTAAATATAGAGAAAAGTTTTGTGAAATTACTAAAGAATATCGAAAAGAACACGAAGAAAAAATGAAAACTATTAGACAAGATAGATATAAAACTTTCAATCAGATGGTAGATGATTATAAAAGTTGTGTAGCAGATGAAATGATATTTACAAGTGGTCCAGAATTCTTTAAAGATATGACCAAAGAAGAAATATTAAAAGACTTTTTTAGAAGAATTCTACTTTCTAAAAATGAAAATGACAAAAATAAAACAATAAATATTTTGAAAGAATGTTATGAAAAAGATTTTTATAAACCTAGTGATTTAATAGAAATTTCTAAAGATACTGATAAAGAAATAGAAGTAAATGATTTTATAAAAGAAGAAACCTTAGAAAAAGAATACGACTACTTTGATTAGTCGTATTCTTTGCTTATACTAAATTTTTGATAATTTAGAAACACACTTGCAAATTGACATAATCAATTAGCGTATGTATTAAAATATTATCTTTTTTTTTGTAGTATCACTATTTTCTAAAGAAAAACCAATGTTTCTTAAATAATCAGAATATTTAGCAATATCTTCAATTTCTAAGCAATCAAGATCAATTATTACAAACTCGCCTGCACCTTTGATTCTTAAATTATTATTATTTTGAATTGAAGTAGTTACTTCATTTCCAACATCAAAATTAATTGAATCAAAATGAATTCTATTTTCTGATGTTAAAATGCCAATGTTAGCTGGATGCAAATCAGTTGATTTTAAACCAATGGCATGAAGTTTTTCTGCAATTTCATCTCTTATTGCAACAAATTTTTCATCGGACCAACTATCTTTTATGTTTTCACATACAAGAACTTTTTGAGTTACCTCAATGTGTATAAGATAACCATCAAATTCAAAATCGCGGTTTATAACGGGTTGCAATAAATATTCACAATACGGTATAGATGATTTTCTTCTAGGTTTTCCTATTTTAACAATCTTATCTCCAATACTATAAATAATTGAAGTTGTACCTTTACCTATAAGTTTTAAATTTGAATCAAGTCCATTATTTTTACAATAGTTAGTCAAATCTCTTATCAACAATTCAAAAAAATCAGTAAATTCTCTTTTTTGTTTTTCAGAGAAAAACAACTCATCATATTCAAAGGTAGACTCCTTTGCCTTATATTTTTGGATAAAATTTTCTCTATTCTCTAAATTTAAATCTATTTTTCCTAATAAACCTTGTTTTATATTTTCTGTATATCCTTTTTTTATATAAAATCCTTCAAATACATCTTTATTTACATACGGATTAAAATAAATAGGTTTATTAGAATTTTTGATTGTGATAGATTCAATCATTGCATCCATTCCAAAAAATGGTATACTTACTTTTCCTTCTTCATTTTCTACCAAAACATAAGAAAAACCAACAACATCTATTAACTTAAATTTTTTAGTTTCTTTATGACCATAACTAGAATAGTATGTTAATGTAATATCAGAATCTGTTTCCATTTTCAATCTAGTATAAATATCTAAAAAATCATTCATCGTGCTCACCACCCTATGGTAATTATATCATATTTTCCTCAATTTGTCTTAATTATGTAATAATTTTATATAAAAATATGATATACTAGATGTAATTGACTTTAGGAGATGATAAATTTGAAAACATATATTGTATTAGACGAATCAGGAGCAATGCATTTAAAAAATGAAAGATATTTTGTTATAGCAGGTTTTATTACTAGAGAACTACATAAAGTAACATCATCTCATAAAAGAGTTGAGGAAGTTGTAAAACAAAGAAAAAATATACCTATTAATCAAAAAATTGAATTAAAATCATCTCATATAAATGATAGTCAACAAGCATTATTTCTTAACGAATTATACTCTTTATCAGATGTAGTACCGATAGCAATAGTTGTTGATAAAGAAAATCTGAAAAAATTTGGTGCTTCTGAAAATGTTGCTTATAACTTTTTTGTAAAAACTTTATTAAAATATTTATTTAAATGTAATATTCCTATATTACAAACAAATCAAATTGAACTAAGGGTTGATAATAGAAATACTTCTGTAAAAACCTTAAAAGATTTAGAAACATTTTTACAATGGGAATTTGAATTAATGGATTTAGAGGTAGAAGTTAAATATTTAGATTCAAAAGATAATAGAGACGTACAAATGGCTGATTATGTTGCTAATTTAGTATGGAAAAAACATAATCGACCAAACGAAGATTTATCAAGAAGAGTTCCACAATATTATAGAACTTATATTTCAAAATTTCCATTTAAATTATTTGGACATAATCCAAGTATAAAACAATTAGAAGAAGAAAAAGAAAAAAATTTAGAAGAATTAGTTGTAAATTCATAAAAAAATGATATAATATTATCAGAAGACCTTTAAGGTGTATCGAACCAAGCACTATATGTGCGAATGTTCTAATCGTATGTTAAGTACGGGATCCCTTGGGCAGAAAAGTAATCCGAAAGGGTTACTTTTTCTTTTAAAATAAGTTATACTTGTATTAGTTAATAGTTATTACTAACGATTTCTTTTGATCTAGAAGTTGTTATACTTCCACCAAAAGGGCACCATAAAGTATTAAACTCCGTATTTACGGGGTTTTGTTTTGGCAAACACATTTACTTATACTTTGGGGTTTTTATCTTGAATAAAAATAAAAAAATAATTATAATAAAGTTAGAGGAGCTTAAAATGAAGTGTCTGAAAAAAATCATATTCAAGCTAATAAGTCAGCCAATGAAACTATTAATAAAACGTATTCAAAAAACAAGAATGGAATAATCATAAAATAGCAACAAATACTTGCATAAAAAGAATGCATATGATATTATTTATATAGCAACAAGTACACACTTACCAAAGTCGTTTTTCGTCTTGTTGCTTTTTCATATAATTTAATATTAATTTTTTTAAAAAACTATGATATAATTTTAAAAGAAAAGGAATGATTATATGCTTGATTTATTAATACCTGATGTATATGCCCAAAGTATTTATACAATAAATTATAAAAAATTAAAAAAGAATGGAATAAAATGTTTGTTATTTGATTTAGACAATACTATAGCATCTTATAAAGCTAATATACCAGATCAAAAGGTAAAAGAATTGTTTGCTAGACTTGAAGAAGACTTCAAAGTAATAATAATATCTAACAGTGGAAAAAATAGACTAAGACCATTTAAAGAAAAATTAAATGTTGATGTAGCCTTCAGTAGCAAAAAACCTTTAAAAGGAAAATATAAGAAAATATTAACTTTATATAAATTTAAAATTGACGAAATAGCATGCATTGGTGACCAATTATTTACAGATATTCTTGGTGCCAATAGAATGGGCTTTACTAGTATATTAGTTAATCGTATATCTAAAAATGAAATATTTCCGACTCGCATTAATCGTTTCCTTGAAAAAATAGTATTAAAGAAATTAGCAAAGAAAAACATATTAATAAGTGGTGAGTATTATGACTAAATGTGTTGGATGTGGTATAAAACTACAAGAAAAAGATAAAAATGAGTTAGGTTACACTCCAAATTTAAATAATGAATTATGTGAAAGGTGTTTTAAATTAAAAAATTATAATATCTTAACTAACAAAGGAATAAATATAGATAATGATAAACTAATAAACAAAATTAATGAATTAAATACATGTGTTTTATTTCTAGTGGATTTTATAAATTTGGATAGTGAAGTAATTGATGCCTATAAAAAGATTAAATCAAAAAAGATTTTAATTATTACCAAAGCTGATATAATACCTAAGAATATAAAATATCAAAAATTAATTCAAAATATCAAAAATATTTATGATATAAAAGAAGATCTTATTTTAACAAGTAGCAAAACAAAATTAAATATTAAAACAATTACTAAATTATGTTTAGAAGAAAAAAATATTTGTCTAGCAGGTTTTACAAATGCTGGTAAAAGTAGCTTAATAAATGCTTTAGTGGGTAGTGATATTACAGTTAGTAAAAAGTCCAATACAACTCAAGATTTTATTAAATTAAATGTTGATGGTATAAATATTTATGATGCTCCAGGTTTTATGAGTAACATAAATAGAGAAAATATTCCCAGAAGTATTATAAGACCAATTACATATCAGTTTCCAAGTAAACATTATTTACTTATCCAAGATATTAAATTAAATATTTTAGAGAATTCAAATTTTACCATATATGTTGGTAATGAAGCAAATATTATAAGAAGAAAAGAAAATGAAAATGTTGAGTGTAAAATAATTGTTCCTAAAAATAGTGATGTCATAATTAAAGGTATTTGTTTTATAAATTTTAAAAATACATGTATGATTAGTCTAAATACTAAAGATTATGAAATAAGACCATCAATAGTAGGTGATTACAATGACTAAAATCAGAGTAATGAGTGAAAATTTAGCCAATAAAATAGCAGCTGGTGAAGTAGTTGAAAAATGTGCATCAGTTTTAAAAGAACTTGTAGAAAACTCAATTGATGCTGGAGCTAGCAACATTAAAGTAGTGTTAAAAGATGGGGGCTTAAAAGAAATATCTGTTATAGATAATGGAATAGGTATGGATAAAGAAGATGCAACACTAGCATTTTATAGACATGCCACTAGTAAAATATATAAAGATGATGATTTATATTTTATTGAAACTCTAGGGTTTAGAGGTGAAGCTTTAGCAAGTATTGCCAGTGTATCGGAAGTTGAGTTAATTACTTGCAATAAAAATGTAGGAACCTTTGTACATATTAAGGGCGGAGAAACAATAAGTGTAAGTGATGCTCCTTTAAGAGCAGGAACAGAAATTCATGTCACAAATCTTTTTTATAATACTCCAGCAAGACTTAAGTACTTAAAAAGTGAAGTAACTGAACTTAATAACTGTACCAGTTTTATTGAAAAATTAGCCTTGTCAAAACCAAATATTGCTTTTAGTTTAAGTAATAATGGTAAGATGATTGTTAAAACAAGTGGAAGTAATAATTTACTTAAAACGATTCATGAAATATACGGTTTAAATGTCTCAAGTAATATGTTGGAATTAAAATGTTCATCAGATGATTTTTCTGTATCAGGATTTGTTTCAAAACCCAGTATTTTAAAGAAAAATAGAAATCATTTTAATACTTTTGTAAATGGGAGGATTATAAAAAATATTGAAATAAATAGAGCTATAAATGATGCTTATAATACATATAAACATGAAGGATTCTATCCGATTATAGTAATAAATATTGAAACAGATCCTACACTTGTGGATGTAAACATTCATCCTACAAAACAAGATATAAAAATGAGTAAAATGGAAGTATTAACAGATTTACTTTATCAAAATATTAAAAAAGTATTATATAATAATTTGCTTATTCCAAACGCTATAATGGATGAAGATAATAATAAGATAAAAGATAATTTTATAGATTTAAGTATAAATTCTGATATTGAGACTAAAGAAGAAAGTGATAATTATACCATAGTTCAAACATCACTAGATATCGGAAGTAAAAATATCGAACCAGTAAAAAATGAAGAATTTAAAAGCTTAAAACTTTATCCAGTTGGACAAGTACATGGCACTTATATCATCGCGGAAAATGAAGATGGGATGTTTATATTAGACCAACATGCTGCCCATGAAAGAGTAAATTATGAAATGATTACAAAGATGTTTCAAGAAGAAAGTGTAAGTATTATAGATATGTTAGTACCTATGAAATTTGAATTATCTACAAGTGATTATTTAGCTTTCATGGATAAAAAAAGTGTTTTAGAAGAGTTAGGGTTTAAGATTGAAGAATTTGGTATAAATACAGTAATTATAAAAAGTCATCCAACATGGCTTAAAAGTAATTATGAAGGAGATAATTTAAAATATATAATTGATTTAGTAATAGACTCAAGCAAGAACTTTAATAAAGATAAATTTTTAGATAGTTTAGCTAAAATAGTTAGTTGTAAAATGAGTGTTAAAGCCAACGAACACTTAAGCATGATAGAAATGGAAAAATTACTCGATGATTTAGTAAAGTGTGATAATCCATATAATTGCTGTCATGGAAGACCATCAATAATGAAATTTACTAATTATGAACTAGAAAAAATGTTTAGGAGGGTATTATAATGTTACCAGAAAAGAAAAAAAGATTAATAATTGGAATAATTGCTACATTTGCTATAATTATAATTGTTATATTATTAGCTTTACTTTCAAATTACATAAAATCTAGGCATGAAAATCAAAATCATGAAAGAAGAAATGATGCATATCCTGAAAAGTATGAATATTTTGGTATAACAATGGATAAAGATGGAATTTATAAATTGTATGGTATCAGTGGTGATGAAGAAGAATATTTAAATGTTAGAACATTTTATAATGTTGAAGATATGATAATAAAAAATAATAAATTGGTTATATATTCAGATGCTGTCAATGAATTAAGGTATGATAAAAAGACTAAGGAATTTTATTTTTATGAAATAGATAGCAATTATAGTAATAAATACAAAGTGTTATTAAGTAAAGACTATATTGTAACTAAGGAAGATAAAATAATAAATTATAGAAAATATAATAGCGAAGAAATAAAAAATATAACTAATGAAGCAATTGATTATGAATTTTTATTATATAGTAATAAAGTATATTATGTATCAGAAGATGGCATATACGAATTCAATTTAAATAATGAAAAAACAAATAAAATCACAGATAAAACACTAGAGGATCAAGTAAAATTAATTAGCGTTAATAATAAATACGTATACACAATAATAAATGATGAATACATAGTTTATAAAATTGATTCTGCAGAAAAAATTAATGTTTCAGAATATATAAAAGAACCATTTACGTATGTAGATGAAAAAGATGAAGCTTTAATATTTAAAGATTCCGAAGGAATAAAAACGTTTTCTCTAATAACTAGAAGAGTTTCATCTAAAATATACAATACTAATGGTTATGAAGTAGAAAAGAGTATAAATATAAATGATAATTATTATTACATGAATTTAGTACTAGGTGATAACAAAAAGTATGTTATAATAGATTTAGAAGAAGTAAAAGATGTAAAAGAATTTAATAATAAGTATTTATATATTTGGAAGGTGAAGTAATGAAATTAAATTTAAATTTATTACCAATTAAAATAGATGATACATTCATAATACCTGAAAGTTTTTATAAAAATACAAGTATTAAAGGATTAGATGAAGTAAAAGTAAATGGTACTATAAAGTATAATGCGGCAGATGAAATACAAATTAATCTAGATGTAAATGGTAATATGAAATTAATTGATGCAGTAACAAATGAACTAATTAAATATCCATTTTCATTTCAAATAGATGAAATTTTAGAAGAAAATGATGAAAATTTAACAAAATATTTTGAAAAAAGTCAAAATATACTTGATATAATTGAATTTTTATGGGAAAATATTGTATTGGAAGTTCCCATTAGGGTTACAAATACAACTGGTGTCCATTTAAAAGGTCAAGGTTGGGAATTAAATAGTGAAAAAAAAGATGATGGGTTAGATCCAAGATTCGAAAAATTAAACGAATTATTTAAAGGTGGTGAATAAAGATGGCAGTTCCTTTTAGAAGAACAAGTAAGACAAAAAAAAGAATGCGTAGAACTCATTTAAAGAAAGAAGTTGGAGCATTAACAAAATGTTCAAAATGTGGTGCAACACTAAGACCACATAGAGCATGTACTAAATGCGGAAATTACAATGGTAAAACTGTAATTAACGTTGCAAACGAAGAAGAATAAGAAATTTATGCAATGTATATTTACATTGCGTTTTTTTCTTGCAATTTCATATGTTTTGTGATAATCTAATAATAGAAGGGAAAATGAATTATGACAGATGAAGAATTAAAAAATATTGAACAAACAACATCTTTACTTGTAGAAAATGGCTTTGTAATAAAAAATACAGATAGTTTTATTCGTGCTATAGATAATACAAATTTAGAAGATATAATTAATAAATTAAATGTATTATCCGCAAGTGCTAGTGAAGGGATAAACATAGGTGATTTTGTTAACAAAATTACTGAAAGATTAAACAGTATTGAAGGATTAACAAATAGTGATCCATATTTTAAAAGTAGTATGGGTGCTAATGATTTTCAAACATTAGTTGCTAGTATGAAAGATAAATTTGCTTTATCAAAAAATTGTACTAGAGCTTTAGAAATTTTGAATGAAAGAAGAGAAAATTTAAAGGACGTAAATAAACGAATTATAGAACTAAAAGCAGATAATACTCTAGATGATGTAACTAGAACTAGTGAAACAATTAAATTATCTGTTGCTTTAAATCATGCTAAAAATGCTACAAAAGAAGCAGAAAAATTTTATGATGAACAAAAGAAATTATATGATGAATCATTAAAGACATTTGATGTAGTAGAATATAAAAATGAATTATTAAAATCAATTAATGCTTTAGATGATTCATTTAGAAAACTCTCAATGGAACCAACAACAATGGATAAAATGGCATCACTTATCCGTGATACAAGAGATGAAATAGTAGTATTTGGTTTTGAAGCCCAAAAGAGTCAAAGAGAATTTGATGAGTTATGTAAAAAATTTGGTTTAGAAAAGACTAACCAAAAAATTGAAGTAAAAAAAGAAGATAGAACTCCTGAAAAAGTAAATGAAACTAAAGATAATTCTACTTCACAAACTATAGAACCTGAAAAAACAAATGAAACAGTAAATATCACTACTGTTGAAGAATTAGCTAAAGAAATGAAATTGTTAAATTCTCATCTAGAAATATCTACAGATGAAAAAGGATTTATTGAAGGTATTATTTATGATGGCGAAAGTAAACTTGTATTACCAAAAGGATTTAGTTATGATAAAGTACTTGGTATAAATAATAAAATTGATGATAAAACACCATATATTAGTTTACCAGTTAAAGTTAAAGAAAAAATTAAAACAGCTGATGAACCTTCTAAACCAGAAGAACTTGTTGAACCAACAAAATCTAGTAAAGAAACTAGAAAAGTAGAACCTGGTAAAAAATATAAAGTTAAAAAAATTCGTCGTGCTGTTGTGGCACCATATGTTAAATCAGTCTTAGGCTTTACAGGACTAGGTGTAGTTTTAGGAATTGCCGCTGGTGTAGGTGTATCACCATTAATTCCAATCGCAGCAGTGGGAGCTGGTATCGGAGCAATTGGCCAAAAGATATATAATAAAATGGCAGCAAATGGAATGGTTGATAAAGAAAATCAAGATAAAAGAGAAAATGATCCTAATTTTGAAGAAGATGTTTGGGGTTTAGCAGCTATTGATGCTTTAATAACAAAGGGAAAAAATTTATTTAAAAATTTAAAACAAGCAAAAGAAAGAAAAAAAGAGAGACAACAAATAGAACAACCAGTTGAAACGCCTGTTGAACCTGAACCAGTAGCTAACGAACAAAAGGAAGAAACATTAGATACTCCGAGTGAAAGTCAAAATTTCGAAGAAGTATTCAATCAAAGAATAAATGAAATATTTGGAGAACCTGAACAAGCACCGGTATTACCTAATATAAGTGGTGAAGTATATCCACTTGAACAAGAAAGCAAGGGAGGAAGATAATATGACAGTTGATAGTGTGATAACTCTTGATAATGATGTAAATTGCTTATTACTTGAAAAAGTCAATTTTGAAACAGATAACTACTTTTTATCAGTAGTTCTTAATGAAGACGAAGAACCAAGTGATGAATATGTAATTTTTAAAGAAATAATTGAAAATAACGAAAACTATGTTGAAGCTGTTGCAGATCCAAATCTTCAAGCTAGACTTGTTGAGCTATTTACAAAAGAAGTTGGAAAACTAGTAGATAGTATTCCTGAAGAATTTTAGTCATAATTCAAAAGAAACTTAAAAAAGTTTCTTTTTTTCTGCATAAATTTATAGTATAATATAAATGAAAGGAAGTTTTTATGAATTGGATTTTTTGGCTAGTTTTAGTAATTGTTTTAAGTTTTGTTGAAATAGCAACAGTTAGTTTAGTTTCTATTTGGTTTGTAGCAAGTGGTATAGTAGCGATGATTTTATCATTTTTTATCGAAGATACTGCTATAATTACAACAATATTTATTTTATTAGGAATATTTTTATTAGTTATATCAAGACCAATAGTAAATAAATTAAGAAGTAAAGATAATGAAAAAACAAACTTAGATCGCATCATTGGTGAGACTGCCATTGTTACTGAAGACATTAAAAAAAACGTCGTAGGTGAAGTAAAAGTAGATGGCAAAAGATGGAGCGCTGTATCTAAAGAAAAATGTTTAAAAGGTGATACAGTAAAAGTTTTAAAAATTGATGGCGTTAAGCTAATAGTGGAAAAGGAGAGTGAAAAATAATGCCACAAATATTGATAGCTATTTTAGTTATAATAATAATCATCATTATACCTAATATTAAGATTGTACCTCAATCAAAGTGTTATGTAATTGAAAGACTTGGGTCATATCATACAACATGGCAACATGGACCACATTTTAAAATACCTTTTATAGATGCAATATCAAATAAGGTAACATTAAAAGAAATTGTTAAAGATTTTGCACCTCAACCAGTGATAACCAAAGATAATGTTACAATGCAAATAGATACTGTTGTTTATTTTCAAATAACAGATGCAAAACTTTATACTTATGGAGTAGATTATCCAGTAAGTGCTATTGAATCTCTTACTGCAACAACACTAAGAAATATTATCGGAGAATTAGAACTTGATCAAACTCTTACAAGTAGAGATATTATCAATACTAAAATGAGAGCTATATTAGATGAAGCAACAGATCCATGGGGAATTAAAGTAAATAGAGTGGAAGTAAAAAACATTTTACCACCTAGAGATATTCAAGAAGCAATGGAAAAACAAATGCGTGCAGAACGTGAAAGAAGAGAAAAAATACTTCAAGCTGAAGGAGAAAAGAAATCAAGTATTTTAATAGCTGAAGGTGAAAAAGAAAGTGCTATCCTAAGAGCAGAAGCACAAATGATGAGTGAAATAAAAGTTGCTGAAGGTAAAGCAGAAGCGATGATTAAAATAAAAGAAGCAGAAGCTAAAGGAATTGAACTTTTAAAAGAAGCTGGAGCTGATGAATCAGTGATTCGTTTAAAATCATATGAAGCTTTAGAAAATATTGCTAATGGTAAATCAACTAAAATTATAGTTCCTGCAGATTTACAAGGCGTTGCAACATTTGGAACAACTTTAAAAGAAGTAATAAAAGAAGATAAAAAGAAGTAAAAGTAATATGCAAACCATATTGCTTTTTTATATATTAGGAAAGTTATACTTTCTCTGCAAATAAAAGTCTTGATATATGGCTAAGCAAATGTTTTGATTAGATTATGGATATAAGCAGGGGCGATCGTCCGAAATTGGTCTGTGGAGAAACCCAAGGTTTCAATGAAGCAGAAAAGCGTTATTGTGAAGGTAACACAGTTATTTGAATTTCGTTAGAAATTTAAGTTTTGTGCGTTTGTATATTTACATTATAAAAATAATATAGTAAAATTAAATAGTAGAGTAATTTAAATAAAGAATAAGAAAGATGGTTATTGCATGAAACGAAAAATAATATATGTTTTATCATTTTTAATAATAGTTTTAACAATTGTTTTGTGTTTACCTCCGAAAGATGAAGAAATTTTAGAAAATACGAGACAAATAAAAAAACAAAATATATTAGCTATAATGGTGGAAACTGGTAAAAAGACTCAAGTTTATAAAGAATATACATCCGATTCATGGCCAACAGATGGTTACAAATTTAATAGTGAATTATCTGGTTGCAAAAACGGTGGAGAACTTTCTTGGGATTCTGATAAAAAAATAGTTAATTTAGTGGGTAATAGTGAAGATAAATGCTATGTTTATTTTGATGCGCTTAATTCCGATGTTATGATAAATATTAGTAATAATCCCATAACCTATGGTAAGTTAGGCAGTTTAACTTGTGATAATAGTACAACATTATATAACCAACAATATAATAGAATAGAAATTTCAGCAATGAGTAGTGACCATATAACATGCAGTTTAAATTATACTGATAGTACATCAAAAACTAACCTTGCAAAATATATTATTGGACTTTCTGGAACAACACAAGGAACAGGCCAAGTAGTAAATGAAAAAGGATATAGATATGAGGGTAAAAACCCAAATAACTATGTATGGTTCAATAATGAATATTGGCGTATAATTGGGGTATTTGATAATACTTCACATGGCCAAAGTGGTAAAAATTTAGTTAAAATTATTAGAGAAGAATTGTTATCTGGTTTAGCTTTTGATAAAAACAATAGTAGCAACTGGACAACATCATCACTAAGAAGTTTATTAAATGAAAATTATTATAATGCAACAAACGGAACTGAGTCTGGATATTGCTATAATTATTCAAATGTAATAACTAATAATTGTAATTATACTAAAATAGGAATTCAAGATAAATATAGAAAAATGATAGCAAATGTAACATGGTATCTAGGTGGACACACAACATATAATGTTACTACCGATGCTTTATATGGATATGAAAGAGGAAGTAATGTAGTTTCACCGGCTCCTACAAGCACAACTGGTTATATTGGCTTAATGTACCCAAGTGATTATGGTTATTCAGCACTAGCTAGTAGTTGTGCAAGAACAACAAATGTAAGTTCTTATAGAAGCAATAACTGTTCAGGTAGCAGTTGGTTATATGGAAAAGGAATTGAGTGGACAATTACCCCTGGTGGAACAGCTAATTATGTCTATTACATAGATAATTATGGTTTTGTTGATCGTTATTATGCCATATATGGTAATGGAATTAGACCAGTAGTATATCTTGATTCAACAGTATATAAAGTTAGTGGTACTGGAAGTATCGATTCACCATACATAATTGGAATGTAATAGGAGGCTAATATGAACAAAAAGATTAAATTGATAAGCATTTGTATTATATTTTTATTATGTGTTATTGGCCATATTTATAATACAAATAATAATATAAGCTTGCAAGATAATAATGTAACTTATGCAATTTCTCTTGACGGAGAAAAAACTTCTTCATTTCCTGCCAGGGGTAGTTATAAAGTGCAAGTTGAATGCAATAATGCTGTAGGAAAATGGTTATATGACGAATGGAAATTATCAATAGAAGATATGCTGGGCACAAGTACTAGTTGTGATATTGATTTTACATCTATAACTACAAAAATATTACTATCTGATTATGTAATTAGCCTAGTCGGTAAAAGCCAAGGAACTGGAAAAGTGATAAATGAAAATGGATATAGATATGAAGGAAAAAATCCAAATAATTATATTTGGTTCAACAATGAATATTGGCGAATAATCGGGGTATTTGATAGTGCCACCCATGGACAAGCAGGAAAAAACTTGGTTAAAATTATAAGAGATAAACAAATAGGTTATCAAACTTGGGATAGTGCAGGCACAAATAATTGGAGTACTTCAAGTTTAAAAAGTCTTTTAAATGATTACTATTATAAAGCAAAAGATGGTACAAATAGTGGTAAATGTTATGGCTATTCAAATACGGTTACATCAAATTGTAATTACACAAAAAATGGGATTCAATCATATTACAGAAATCTTATACAAAGTGTGACATGGCATTTAGGTGGTTACAATTCCATAGCAGTCACAGCAAATAATTTCTATACATATGAAAGAGGAACTACTGTTAACGGTTCTAATCCAACAACTACAACAGGATATATAGGACTAATGTATCCGAGTGATTTTGGCTACACAGCCTTAGAAAGCAACTGTGCTAGAACGACTTTACTAAGTGAATATATTACTGTTGCATGTGCTGGTGCCAGTTGGTTATCTGGTAGAAGTTTTGACTTAACATTAACGCAATACACAACAAATGCAACACAAACCATATCTATAAGCAGAGAAGGAAAAATAGCTGCTAGAGATGCTATAGGTAATTTTGGAGTTAGTCCAGTATTATATTTGAACTCAAGTGTTTATCTTGTAGATGGAAATGGATCTTTAGATAATCCTTATATTATTGCAAGTTAGTTTTACACTAAAAGTGTAAATAATTGTAAATCAACAAAAATAAATTTAAAAAGTAGATATTTAATATTTACTTTTTTTGTGTCTTTTGATAGTATATATATAGGACAGTGGTAAACTGTGGGAGAAAGTGGGGGATAGTATGTTACTGGGTGAATATCATCATAATATCGATGATAAAGGTCGACTAGTTATTCCAACTAAGCTTCGAGAAGACCTGGGCGAAGATTTTATTCTAACTCGTGGTATTGAAAAATGTTTATATGTTTACTCGAAAGAAGAATGGACCAAATTAGTAGACAAATTAGATACTCTACCTTTCACTAAAAAAGTCACTCGAACATTCACACGATTCTTCTATTCGGGGGCTACTGCCTGCGAGTTCGACAAAAGTGGTCGAATAAGTATTACCTCCCCGTTGGTTAGTTACGCCGGTTTAGCAAAAGAATGTATTATAATCGGCGTTAATGACCATTTAGAAATTTGGGATAGTAAAGCATTCGAAGATTTCATGAGTGATAATAGTGATATAATTGAAGATATCGCAGAAAATTTATTTGATGGTGATAAAAATGCATTATAGTGTACTAAAAGAAGAATTGCTTGAAGGCTTAAATATTCAAGATGGGAAAATATATGTTGATGCAACGATTGGTTATGCTGGAGATTCTAAAGAAATATTAAAGCAAATACCAAATGGCTTTCTATATGGTTTTGACCAAGATAAAAAAGCTGTAGAATATTCTACTAGCGCATTAACTAAAATAGGTAATAATTTTAAAATATTTAATACCAACTTTGTAAATATGGATGAAACGTTTGAAAAGATAGGCATTAAAGAAGTTGATGGTATTATATTTGATTTAGGTTTTTCATCACCTCAAATAGATGATGAAAAAAGAGGATTTTCATTTATGCATGATGGTCCATTAGATATGAGAATGTCTAGTGAAGGAAAAAGTGCAAAAGACATAATAAATGAATATAGTGAAAATGAACTAGCAGAAATATTTTTTAAATATGGTGAAGAGAAGTTAAGTAGAGTAATTGCCAAAAATATAAAAAAAGAAAGTAAGGATATTTCAAGTACTTTAGAACTAGTAGAAGTAATAAAAAATGCTACTGGTGCCAACTACTTTTATAAAAATCATCCTGAAAGAAAAATATTTCAAGCATTAAGAATTGAAGTTAATGAAGAATTAACAGTATTAGAAAGCATTCTTCCAAAAGCTATAAAAAGACTTAAAAAAGGTGGAAGAATAGCAGTTATAACATTTCATTCTCTAGAAGATAGAATTGTTAAAAACATATTTAAAAAATATAGTGATATTGATCCACTTGTTAAAGGTTTAAAAGATATACCTGAAGAATACAAACCATTAATAAAGTTAGTAAATAAAAAACCAATACTTCCAAGCCAAAAAGAATTAGAAGAAAATTCAAGAAGTAGAAGTGCAAAATTAAGAATAATCGAAAGGATATGATAAGATGACAAAAAAGAGTAAAAAGGTAAAATTGTTAAAAGGAGAAAAAATGATGTATGCATTATTAGTTTTCTTACTTTTAGTAATTCCAATATTTAATGTTTTTACTTCGTCTTTATTATCTGAAACAAATAATGAAGTAGAAAAAATTACTAAAAATATTGAGCGTCAAGAACTAGTAAATCAAGGCCTTTCAATGCAAATAGATGAATTAGCTAGCCTAGAAAATATTCAATCTATTGCAGAAAATCATGGATTATCGTATAATAATAGTAATATTAAATCAGTCGGAGAATAAGAGGAGATAATAGTATGAAAAAAAGAGTAACAATTAAAATATCAAAGTTTATTATTTTAGTTGTTGCTTTTTTATTTGTGGCTATAATATGTAAATTATCATATGTCGTTTTAAGCGATAAAGTAGATGGAATAAATTTAAAAGACAAATCAGCAAGTATAAGTACCGTTAAAAAAACACTTTATGCTAATCGAGGAAATATATATGATATTAATGGTGAAGAATTAGCAAGTACAGTTAATTCCTATACAGTAATAGCATATTTAAATTCTAATAAAACTAATGTTTCGGATAAAGAAAAAACTGCTAAAGAATTAGCACCAATATTAAATATGACTGAAGAAAAGTTAATAGAACTTTTAAATAAAAAGTTATATCAAGTAGAATTAAGACCTGGAGGCTATGGAATAACTGAAGTAGTAAAAGCTAGAATTGAAAAGTTAGAGTTACCTGGCATAGATTTTATTAAGAATTCTAAGAAAAGATATTATAATAAATCGACATTTGCATCATATATTATAGGTTATGCAAAAGTATTAGATGATGGAAAAATATCTGGTGAACTAGGTATTGAAGGTTATTATGATGATATATTATCCGGTACAAATGGATATACAAAATATTTAAAATATACATCAAGTAACTATAAGATTCCTAATACTAATGAAGATACTAAAAAAGCTAAAGACGGTTCTGATATATATTTAACAATTGACAGTAGTATTCAGCTTATTGCCGAAAAAGCAGTATCCAGCATGAAAGAAAAATTTAATACTGACTGGGCAGTATTTACAGTAATGGATGCTAAAACTGGAGCAATCGTAGCAAGTGCCACAAATCCAAACTTTAACCCAAATGATACAAATACAATTAAAGAATATATGAATCCCTTACTAAGTTATCAATATGAACCAGGATCAGTTATGAAGGTATTTTCCTTTGCATCATCAATGGAAGAAGGAAAATATGATGGGGAAGAAACATTTAAATCAGGTTCATATACATTGGATGATGGCACCGTTATTCGTGACTCTGAAAGAAAAGGCTGGGGAACAATTTCTTTTGATGAAGGTTTTGCTAGATCTTCAAATGTTGCAGCCACAACTCTTGCTTTACGACTTGGAGTAGATAAATTATCAGAATACTATAATAACTTAGGTTTTGGTAAAAAAACAGGAATAGAGTTATCTAATGAAGCTATTGGTGATATTGAAATGGTTTATCAATCAGAACTTGCAACAGCATCTTTTGGTCAAGGAGTTAGTGTAACAGCTATTCAAATGCTTCAAGCTCTAAGTGCTATGACTAATGATGGAACGGTAATAAAACCATATATCGTAGATAAAGTTGTAGACCAAAACGGAAATATAACTTATCAAGGAGAAAGACAAGTAGTAAAAAAAGTATATTCAACTAATACAGTAAATAAAATGCATGAAATAATGAAAAAAGTAATTGATATAAATAAGTATTGGCAAGTTAATAATGTAAGCATAATGGGTAAAACCGGAACAGCTCAAATTGCATCACCTAAAGGTGGTTACTTAACTGGGACTTATGATTACATTAAATCATTCGCAGGTATTTTTCCAGCTGATGATCCAAAATATATTGTTTATGTAGCGGGTAAAAAACCTGAAACAAATTTAGGCTCATGGGCTAAAGTTATTACAACAGCAATCGAAGAAATTGCAAGCTACGCTAAACTTACTGAATCTAAAAGCGATGCTGACCCTTCAAAAATCATCACACTAGATAATTATATAAGTAAATACCTAGATACAACTTTAGAAGAATTAAAAAATAAAAAAATAGATGTTATTATATTAGGTAATGGAAAATATATTATTAATCAATATCCTTTAAAAAATAAAACACTTTTATCAGGTGAAAAATTATTTCTTTTAACAAATGATAAAGAAATAAAGATGGAAAACTTAAAAGGGTGGAGTCTAAGTGAAGTAAAAACTTATTGTAATTTAATAGGCTTAAAATTAGAATATAATGGTTATGGCTATGTAATAAATCAAAGTATTGAAGAAAATGCTATATTAGATGTAAATAATATGACATTAACTATTGAATTAGAAAAATAAAAAGATCTCAAATTGAGATCTTTTAATCATTTTGATGTCTTTCTAAAAATTTTTCTAAAGCCATATTAAATTCATTTCTATCATTTAAACCAACCAAATATTCATTACCATTTATAGTATTCATTTTTCTTATACAAAATGATGCGATATCATTTTCATTTGACAAATAAATGTATTTTACTCCATCAATTTCAAATTCATCAGTTACAATATAGTCTAAGCCATCATCTAATGTAATTGTTTCTAATTCTTCGCTCATCTTGAACCTCCATCTCTAGAACCATTTAATTGATCTAATAAATCATTTATTTTTTCTTGACTAATATCTTCTTTAGCATATTCTTTAATAACTTTTTCCATTATAGTTTCATATTCATCTAAAGTAATACTTTTACTATCTAAATATTCTTGAAAAGAACTATGTAGTGCTGATCTTATTTCATCTTCTGTATATTCCTCTGGTTCATCCGCGATTAATCTAGACATTTTCGAGAATAATTCATTCATATGTTCAGTTTTATCATATTCATTCAAGGCTCTAAAACATCCATATATTCTTGTATCAATATCATACTCTTTATTATTATTTAATACATCACTAGCCATTTTGTTCATATCATACCACCAGTAAGGTCTTTGTTCAGCATGATTATAACCATCAACTGATGTGTTTTGGCTAACAGCTGTTGCTAAAGCGTCTTTAATTTCATTAGCATTTTCTCCAACTTCCATAGCTTGTTTTAATTCGTGAATACCAACTGTTAAACCAGCCCCTAAAGCAACCATAATAATTATTTTTTTGCCAATGTCTTTAATACCAGCAGGTTTTCTTTTTTTATTTCTCAAATTTTTAACCGGAGGTCTTTCTACACTAAGTCTATAAGCCTCATCATCTCGAGCAATTCTCTCATTAATCTTATTTATAGATTCTCTTCGTGTTCCATCACTATTAAACATTTTACTAACTGTATAATCTAAATCATTTATATTTGCACCCATCATTATACCTTCTTCCTATTATTATTTTAACCTAAAAAAGAAATAATGGCAATAATTTTTTAAAAATTTTACAAGTCTTATTGCAATGTAATTTTTATTTTGGTATAATTTATAAAGAATAGGTTGGTGAGACGAATTGTGAGCTTAAGTGTTATAGATAAGTATGTGGTAAAAAAAGAAAAAGACTTACTTGAGTACGCAAAGATACTAGAATCGATTATTAGTATTGATAATAATAAAATGTGGCAAACCAAAAAAGAATTTGTGAGTTTTGCTAAAGAAATAATTGAAATATATGGAGATGCCTATTATTTTCAAAATAATAAACATAAAGACAATCCTATAGAATATTCCAATGACAATATAAATTTTATATTAAAAGCAATTATTGAATATTACAGATTACATGACAAAACGAATTTGATAAATACTTTAAAAAATGAAACTTTTTTATTGTCAGTAATAATTTGTACTGCATGTTATGTAGATTTTGCTTGTAATGTTGTAGATGGTGACTATCAAGATACTAAAAATAAATTTAAATATTTATTAGGCTACTTAAGAAAAACAAAATTATTAATAGTAAAAGATAACAAGTATTTTATAAATGATTTATTTGAAGCAATAAAGAAAAATTGTGTTGAAGATAAGAAAATAATTGAAGGATTTAACAATCCAAATTATCGAAATGAATATAAAATGATTAGTAATAATCCAATATATTATGAAGTTAAATTTAGCTATGAAATACCAGGTATAGAAGAATTTGATGAATCTTTAGTAAAAGGCGTATTAAAGGATTATGAAAATAAAATTAAAGAAATATCATATGACATATTAGCAAGTAAAGTACTTGAAGAACTAATAAGTAATAAAGAAATGGATAAATATGTTATTAAAATAGATAAAGGATTAAAAAAAGCTGGATTATTAAGATTATTTGATAATAAGTATCTAAAAGAATTTGTTAAGATATTAGTTCCTTATGAAGAAGAAATAAAATATCAAAATCTTATTAAAGATTATAAAGAAATTGGTATGAGTTTTATATATAAATATGATAGCAATGAAAATGTTAATCCTACAATGTTTGTAAATGATATGGAGTTATTAGTAAATAAAGAATTTATAAATAATAACTTAGATAATCAAATTAGTTTTGATAAAATGAATATTAAATTAGTTGTAAAGAATAAGGAGGAAGAATAATGAGTACATACGGGGAATTTTTTACAAAATTTATGGAACCTTTATTTGAAGGATTTGTTACAATATTTAAAGGTCTAGGCCAAGGATTATTTCAAATGTTTAATATTGTAAATTATATAACGGTAATAAACGATTATAAGAGTGATTTAACTGGGGTAGGTTTAGTAATAATGATCCTTTCCATAGTATTTTTACTTGCAATATTTGCTTTAATAGTATTCCTAATATATAGATCAATTAGAGTATATGTAAGATACAGAAGAAATGTTAAAAAAGAAGATATGTTAATTGAAGAAATTGATTCTTTAAATAATGAAATCTTTAAATTAAAAAGACAAAATGAAAAATTTAGTGAACTAACTAATGAAGCTGGTGAAATTGAATACAATGAAGATGGTACACCTAAAAATGAACTTAAAGAAGGAGAAAGCAGATTCTTCAAACTTAGTAATGTTGATACAAAATATGAAAATTCTGCACCAGAAGAAATTACTAATACATTTACACTAGAAGAGTTTTGTAACCAATTTCGAAATTATTCAGCATCAAGATTACATCTATACTATGATATAAACTTAATTAGATTATTTATAGCATCATTTGCATCAAATAAACTAATTATTCTTGAAGGTATATCTGGTACTGGGAAAACATCTTTAGCATATGCTTTTGGTAGTTTTGTAGATAATGAAACCACTGTAGCATCTGTTCAACCTTCATGGAGAGACTCAACAGAAATATTTGGATACTTCAATGAATTTACAAAGAAATTTAATGAAACTGAAATTCTAGAAAAAATGTATGAAGCTCAATACAATGATGAAGTTTACATTACATTATTAGATGAAATGAATATTTCTCGTGTTGAATACTACTTTGCCGAAATGTTATCTATTCTAGAATTACCAAATAAAAAAGACTGGGTTGTAGAATTAGTGCCAAATGTATGGCCAGATGATCCTAAGAAATTAGAAAATGGAAAATTAAAAATTCCTGAAAATATGTGGTATATAGGTACAATAAACAATGATGACTCAACATTTATGATTACTGATAAAGTTTACGATAGAGCAATGCCTATAGCAATAGATGATAAATGTGAAGTATTTGAAGCTCCAGATACAGATAAAATTAAGACAAGTTACAAACATCTAGAAGGGTTATTTGAAAAATCTAGTGAAGAACATCCAGTAAGTGAAGAAAACTTAGAAAAGATTGCCCAATTAGACAGATATGTAATAGATCACTTTAGACTTGCATTTGGTAACAGAATTGTTAAACAATTAAAAGAGTTTGTTCCAGCATTTATTGCCTGTGGTGGAGATGAAGTAGCGGGAATTGATTACTTAATTGCTCACAAAATATTAAGAAAATTTGAACAATTAAACTTAGCTTATATCAAAGATGAAATTGATGGATTAGTTAATTACTTAGAAAAACTATTTGGAACAGGAAAAACTCCAGAATGTAAAGCATATTTACTTCGTCTTAAGAAAACAATTTAGGTGATTTCTATGGATATAGTAGAATACATAAATAATATAAACAAAGATAATGCTAACAAATTTATCGCATCAACATCATCAAATATTACTGTAAAGCGTGATATTGATGCGTGTGTTAGTGACACATCTTGGATAGATATGGTGGAAGAATGTATACCATATCTTGATAATATCATAAGAAATCCAAGAAGATTCATTGTTCAAGAAGAAAATATTGTACCAATTGAAAAAGCAAAAGTTGTAACTGAAGAATCTATTAGGCATTTAGCACAACATACAAGTATGATTCAAGAAGTACAAGAAGATGGTACCGTAATACCACTTAAATTATTAAATGTATATCGTGAAGAAACTGTAGACCTTTATGAAAATAGATTTATAAAGTCACTCGTAGATAACCTATATACATTTGTAAACAATAAATTAAATGAATCTGACCAAAGAAGTTATGCTAAAGTAGAAAGTACAGTTTCTTACTCGGGTTTAATGAAGAAAAAAGGTGAAGAAGTTGAGGTAAACCTTCAACTTAAGAGCAAAAAAGATACTGAAATAGATGCCTCAAAAGATGGACATAGTCTAGAAGAAAGAATTTCACATATCAAAGATATAGTTTCAGCTTTTCGTGGTTCAACATTTATAAAGAGCTTAAAGGAATCAAGTCCAGTAAGAAGTCCAATTAGAAAGACTAATGTTATTTTAAAAGAGCAAAACTTTATTAAAGCTCTAGAATTATGGGAATATCTAGAAAAAAATAATATTAAACCAATAACAAGCATTGATAAAAGAACAGAAATTGTTAAAGATGCTGATATAAAGACAAAATATGATTTAGCATTCTTTATAGATAATGATGCTATAGATTTGAATGCAGCCTCTAATAAGAGTGAATTTAATTCCGCTATTATTAGTAAACTAGTAAATGATTTTGTTTTTACCGGAGATATAACAGAAAAAGAATTTAAAAAATTGATGGAAAAAGAATTTAAGGAAGCAAAGAAGAGAAAAGATAAAGCAACAAATGCAATTAGAAAGACAATTGAAGATTTCTTAAATGATTATAATACTAAAAAGAAAAAAATAATTTCAATAATAAAATAAGTGAGGGATAGTAATGGCCAAAGAAAAAAAGGATAATAAAGAATTTTTAAGAAATAAAGAGGTTATTAATATTAAAGATTTCATGCTTTTAAAAAGTGGTGAACAAGATAAGCTAATTGAAGAAAGTTTAAAAAATGTTTATGAAGGACATGTTGATGTAACTAAAAAGCATTTAGAAAAAGTATTAAATGTAGCTTTTGATAATAAAGATAATGAAACATATTTGCCACATAATTTATGTGTAAAAAAAGATGGCAATAAGTTAATATTTTCATTTAAAAAGAAAAATAAAGCCTTAATTATTCTTTTTCTTCTTGGTTTCTTATTCATTGCTGGATTTGCAACATTTACGGGAGTTCAATTTTTAGCCAAAGAAAAATTAAATATTGATTTAAATGGTGATGGCATTGCAGATTTAAACATTGATTTAGATGATGACGGTATTTGTGATGTTAACTGTGATACCAATGATGATAAAAATCCAGATAAAAATATAGATTATCGTGGTAATAGAAAGCCTACATTTAATGTTTTATTAAAAGATGGAACAATCTTTAACAAGATGAATCAATTAGATGAAAAAGGTGTATGTAAATTAAATTGTGATACAAATAATGATGGATGGCCAGATACCAATATAGATATTGATGGTGATGGAAAAGCAGATTTAAATATTGATATAGATAATAATGGATTACCAGATTTAAACATTGATACAAATGGAGATGGAAATCCAGATATTAATATTGATGATAATGGCGATGGTAAATGTGATAGATTATGTGCGTATGTTGCTGATAAAAAAGGCGGAATGACCATAATTGGTGGGGGAAATGTTGACATTAATACGGCAGCCTTAATAGTTACATTTGAAACTGGAGATGATGTTAACCTATCAAATCTTTATCCAGATGACCAAAATGATCCAAATGTAAATACAGAAGTACCGGATGTTAAATTTAAAATAACAAATACTACTGATCAACCATTAAAATATAATCTAGATTGGATCGAAGTAGAAAATACATTTATAAGTGGTAACTTCCAAACTAAAATTAAAAGTAATGGAGGATACAATAGTGATTGGACTTCTGCGCCAGTAACTAATAATAGATTTGGATTTAATATAGAAATACCTGCTAATTCAACACAAGATTATACAATATCATTTAGATTACATGGAACAGGATCTGAACAAAACTATGATCAAGGAAAGAAATTTAAAGGTCGAGTAGCAGTTGAATTAATCGAAGATAATAAATAAAAGGGATTTCATAAAATCTCTTTTCTAATTTAATATAAAAGGAATCATGATAATATGAAGAATAAAAAAGCAATAACATTAAGTGTAATAGCAAGTTTAATATTACTTTCATTAATAATCGGAGCAACATATGCATACTTTCAAGCAAGTGGTGGAGATAGTACAAGTGCAAACTTAAGAGTAACTACATATACCACAGATGTATTTAATTTTGAAATTGGTGATGATATATCAATCTATGCTGATCAAACATCATTTGGAAGTGGAAAAGGAAATGCATTAGGTAAAACGTTTGCAAAGGCAATACTTACAGCCAATAATAAAACCAATACAACCACCGAACATTATAACTTAT
>ERZ835980.728-NODE-728-length-42880-cov-4.868978_pt1 | contig 42880 bp, 37 predicted proteins | sample MGYA00519943_ERZ835980 | MGnify/ENA primary metagenome ERZ835980 (study PRJEB31850, sample SAMEA3708791) | human gut metagenome | biome: human gut; feature: human-associated habitat; material: faeces | place: China | collected 2014 ... | reverse complement strand
GCGGCGCGCTTCTTTGCGCCGGTCAGCTCCTCCTGGCACAGGGCCTTCAACTCAGCGTCGGTCTGCCCGGTCATGAGCTCCGCGGCATCCTGCATATCCCGCTGCGCCGCGCAGTAGGCGCGCACGTCGAACGGCTCCGGCACGCTGTCGCGCCGCAGATACAGCGGGTGGTGCGGATGCCCGGCCTTGGAGCGCGCGCCGAACGTCAGCCACTGCGCGTGATACTCCTCGCCGATGGCGAGCATCTGCTCGAGCGCGTCGAACAGGTACGGCCGCTTTTCGATCAGCGTGCCCCACGCCGCCCATACGGCCGGGCGGTTGCCGGGGGCGTACTGCCCGAGCACATAGCGGAACGCCGCCATGTTCTGCTCGTGCAGCGCGCGGTTGAAGGCGGTGTCCATGGCGTTCGGGTCGGTCGCCCGCTGGGGGTAGACGTTGAACATCGTGAAGCTGTCGTAGCCGTTGCCGAGGGCGATGCGCTCGACGCTCTTGAGCGTGTTGTCGAGATCTCCCGGCTGCGCGGTCGACGGGTTGATGCCGATGCAGATGAGCGGGTTTTCGCCCCGCGTGCCGAGGATGTAACGGTATTCGGTGTAGTACGGCGGCACATACAGCCAGCGCGCGGCGTCATAGTCGTCGTGCCGGGTACAGTGCAGCGCGTCGTCAAAGGTCAGCAGCGCGCACGTCTGGCTCGCGCCCTTGGGAATGTGCATTGGGTGTCCCTCCGATCGGTTTGCTCAGTCCCCGGCGGGCGGGAACGGCTTGGAATAGGCGGTCTTGGCGCTCACGCCGGGCAGACGGCCGATGCGCCCCGCGAGCGCGGAGATCACATCCTGCGGCGCGTCGAGCACGACGCTGATGATGTTCACGCCCTTGGCGCGGTAGGGCAGGCCCATGCGCCCGATGATGTACTGCCCCGCATCGTGCAGCAGGGCGTTGAGCTGCGCTGTGCTCTCGCTGTTTTCCACGATGATGCCGATCAGCGCCACGCGCGTTTCCATGCGCGCTCACCTCGCTTTCCTTTTGCCTATTGTACGCGAAAAAAGGCGGAAACGCAACGCGTTTCCGCCTTGGGCTGTCAAAAAGTATTCCTTTTTGACAAAGGGGCTGCAGTCTGACGGCAGCGCCGTTCAGCGCTTATAAAATTCCTTGGAGTTATCGAGCACCTGACACTCGGCGTTCGGGTAGAGCACGACCTTCTTCGGCGCGCCGTCGTCGAGGATGCGCAGGGCATCGTCCCACGTGCGCACATATTCCGCGCCCGAGTGCTCGTCGATGTACCACGGGTCGCGCATGCCCTTGACGGTGTGCTCGGCAAACACGACGGCGTGCGCCATGTTCTTGCCCTTCGTGTAGCAGCCCGACCACATCATGCCGCCGGGTGCGGAGTGGCCCCACTTGTCGTACAGGAAGTGCACGCACGGGCCGAACGGGGAGTTGGCCGCGAGCACGAACGAGCCGCCGTCCTTGAGCGAGGCGATGACCTCGGGCGTGTAGGCGCAGTTGGCCTCGGCGGGCTTGAAGTAGTTGTTGGCGATGACGATGTCACAATCCGGCACGAACTTCGCCGCGTAGTGCCCGGCGGCATAGGCGGCCGCCTGCCGCTCCTCGGCCTCGAAATCACCGGCGAAGAGGTTGCAGATCTCAGCGTGGCCGTTGAGGATGGCGTCGACCTTGAAGTCCAGCCCCATCATGCGCGCGGCCTGCTCGGCGTCGCTGCGCATGAGCGTGTGGGGGTTGCCCATGTTGAACTCCGTCGTTGTCGTGAAGCTGTGGTTGCGCATGATCGTGCGCAGCGAGCTCACGCCCGGCAGAATGCACTTTGCGCCGCCGCTGAAGCCGTAGTAGCTGTGCGCCATGGTCGTGCCGATGGCGATCTTGTAGTCGGCGGACATGACGTCGGCATTGATCTCCACGGGCACGTTGTTGGTCGTGTTGCCGACAAAGACGTGGTTAAAGAACAGGTTGTGGTTGTGCACCTCGTAGTTCTCGACGAGCTCTTCGCCGAGCTTGCGCACGAACTCCGTGCGGTACATGACGCCGTGGGTGCCGAGCGCGATAATGAACCAGATGTTCTCGTCCGGTACACCGGCGGCGTGCAGCTCCGCGATGACGGCGCGGGCGATGGGCTCGCACGGCGTGGGGCGGGTGATGTCGTCGATGATGATGACGGCGCTCTTTTTCCCGGCGGCGCCCTCGCTGATGGGCTTGGTGCCGATGGCGGCGTGGAGCTTTTCGCGGATCTGCGCCTCGGTCAGCGCCGGGGTGTCATAGCCGTGGATCCTGGAGATGTGTACGTCCCAGTTATCCGGGAACGTGACCGGGATCGGCCGGTCGCCGTAGTTGCTGTTGGCGGGCAATTGGAATGTTTTCATAGTTTCGCCTCCTGTGCGCGGCGCTTTTCCCCGTCCTCCTCATTCTGATCGATCAGGCTCTCGCGGTATGCACCCGTCAGCGCCAGATGCTCATACACGGCGGCGGCCGCCGCGTCCTCGTCCCGGTCGCGCAGTGCCTGACAGATGGCCATGTGTCCGGCGCGGGTGAGGTCGTTTTCGTTGCGCCGCCATGTTGCCTCCAGCACGCGCTCGCGGTAGATGTCCATCAGGGACGCCAGCGTCGTGTAGATATATTTGATGAGGGCGTTGTGCGACATGCGCATGAGCGCGTTGTGAAACCGGGAGTCGAGCAGGGCCTGCTGTTTGATCGGCGGCTTACTATAATCGTAGTCGGCCAGCGCGCACAGACGCGCGATCTCGTCGTCGCTCGCGGTGCGGATGATGTCGCGGCAGACGTCCGTCTCGAGCACGTTGCGCAGGTCGAGCACATTTTCGAGCGTGCCGTTGCTCAGCGCGAACAGCGCGCACAGCGGCCGGTTGATCGACTGCTCCGGCGTGTTCGTGATGTACGAGCCGCTGCCCTGAATGCTCTGCACGATGCCCATGGCCTCCAGACTCTTGATGGCCTCGCGCACGCAGGTGCGGCTGACCTCAAATCTGGTCGCAAGGCACAGCTCCGTCGGCAGCTTGTCGCCCTTCTGCAGCTCTCCGCGGCTGATCTTCTCGAGCACGTTGTCCACGATCTTCTTGTAGTTGATGCTGGTTTCCGGTTTCATTACGGCACCTCACTGAGCAATATCCACAAATTTTGCGTCGATTTTTTGAGAATTGTGTTCATTTACAAAGAAAAAAAGGAATGGTATGATTGAACCAATCGAATGTGTCAGACAAATTCAAGGGGTCCTACCGGACCTTTCCTTATTCTTCGGAAATTTGTCTGACAATTAGTGGGTAACTTGTGATCTGTGTCTACCTTAGCACAATCTTTTTTTTGTGTCAAGGATTTGTCAGACAAATATCGATTCGGATACGGACTTCACACAGCCGCCTGCGGCAGAGCAAGCGAGGTGAGCAAACGAGAGAACTGGAGCAGCATTCCCCCCCAGCGACAATAATGAGAACTGAGAATTTGGAATGAAACTGTATTAGAGGAGAGAAAGAAATATGTCCAACACGAGCAATGCATCGAAAAACGTTCGGCGCTTCCTGCTGCTGTTCGCGCTCGGAGTCGCCTACGGCTTTATGTACGTCATGCCGTACATGAAGTCCAGCTTCTACGATCAGATGATCGCCGCCATGGGCTGCACGAACGCCCAGCTCGGCTCTCTGATGACCTATTACACGATCGCGCTTACGATCTCCTACCTGCCCGGCGGCTGGATCGGAGATAAGTTCAACCCGAAGCCGGTTCTGCTGGCCTCCATCTTTGGTCAGGCGATCCTCAGCTTCCTGTTTATGTTTACCTATCAGAGCTACACGATGGCCGTCATCATCTGGCTGCTCATGGCGCTGACCGGCGGTTTTGCTTTCTGGCCGGCCATCATGAAGGGCATCCGCATGACGGGCACCGACGAAGAGCAGGGCCGCCTGTACGGCATCTTCGAGGCGCTCAACGGCTTCGCGTCCCTGCTGCTGAGCTTCATCATGATCGGTATCATGGCGATCGCCGGCAAGGGCGACCTTGTCACCGGCTTCAAGAGCGCGCTCGCCTGCATGGGCGGCCTGTCGATCGTCTCCGGTCTGCTGGTTCTGTTCCTGATGCCGAAGGAAGCCACTTACGGCACGAAGACGGAAGAGAACGCCGAATCCGGCAAGATCACCTTCAAAGATTACCTGAGCGCATTTAAGATTCCCGGCGTGTGGATCATGGCCATTCTCGTCTGGTGCTACGTGACCATCTCGGCCGTTGCCAGCTACCTGACCCCGTACAGCACGGATGTGCTCGGTATGTCCGCCGTCGTTGCCGCGAGCATCGGCACGATCCGTACCTATGGCTGCCGCCTGGTTGGCGGCCCGCTTGGCGGCGTTCTCGCCGACAAGACGTTTAAGTCCGTTTCCAAAGAGCAGGTTCTCGGCCAGACCGCCTGCATTGTTACTCTGGGCATCTTCCTGATCCTGCCGGTCGGCACGAACAGCACGGTGCTTGTGATCCTCCTGCTTCTGGTGGGTGTTGCGATGTTCCTGTGCAAGGGCACGTACTTCTCCGTACAGGCCGAGCTCGGCATCCCGACGAACGTCTCCGCGACGGCCGTCGCGATCGCGACCCTCATCGGCTACCTGCCGGATATGTTTGTGCACACCATGTTTGGCAACTGGATCGACCAGAACGGTGCAGCCGGTTATGACAAGATTCTGCTTTACGGAGTTGGGACTGCAGTTCTCGGCGTCGTTGCGGCTCTGCTGGCAGTTGCCCAGTCGAAGAAGGTCGCAAAGCGCAAAGCAGCCGAGCAGGCTGCGTGATCCGCGCATATTACAAGGAGGCTTATCCACATGAGCAAGATCAAGATCAACACAGTCCGCTGCAAAGGCTGTGGTTACTGCGTGAACGACTGCCCGCGCAAGGCGCTGTCGTTCTCCGGACACATCAATGACAAGGGCTATGACACCGTTCAGGTCGACGACTCCCTGTGCGTCGCCTGCGGCACGTGCTACCGCGTGTGCCCCGACAGTGTCTTTGAGATTCTGGAATAAGAGGTACAAACATGAGCAAACAACTGATGAAGGGCAATGAGGCCCTGGCAGAAGCGGCGCTGCGCGCCGGCTGCCGGTTTTACAGCGGCTATCCCATCACCCCGCAGACCGAGATCCTCGAGTATCTGGCCAAGCGCATGGATGAGGTCGGCGGCACGTTCGTGCAGACCGAGTCCGAGCTCGCGGGCATCAACATGCTCCTCGGCGCGGCGGCTGCCGGCGCGCGCGCGCTGACCAGCTCCGCAGGCCCCGGCTTCTCGCTGAATCAGGAGGGCATCTCCTATCTGGTCGCGGCGGATCTTCCGGCGGTCATCATCAACGTCATGCGCATCGGCACCGGTCTCGGCGACATCGCGCAGGGACAGGGCGACTACTGGCAGATGACCCGCGGCGGCGGCCACGGCGACTACCGCACGATCGTGCTGGCGCCGGCCTCCGTGCAGGAAAACTGCGACATGATGTCCACCGCCTTCGAGCTGGCGGAGAAGTACCGTCACCCCGTGCTGGTCGCGTCCGACGCCGCCATCGGCCAGATGGTCGAGGGCGTCGAGCTCAAGGACTTCGTCGAGCACGACATCGACCAGTACGACTGGGCGATCCGCGGCTGCAAGGCGGGCGCCGCGCCCCGCAAGGTGCAGAACGTCTACTACACCAACCCGCAGTATCCCGAGTTCCTGCGCAGCAAGTATGCGCAGATGGAGCAGACCGAGCAGCGCTGGGAGTCCTATCAGGCGGAGGACGCCGATGTGGTGCTCGTGGCCTACGGCATCAGCTCCCGCATCTCGAAGGAAGCGGTGAACATGGCGCGCGCCGAGGGCTTCAAGCTCGGCCTGATCCGCCCGATCACGCTCTGGCCGTACCCGGTCAAGGCGTTTGAGACCTGCAAGAACGCCAAGGCGTTCATGACGGTCGAGATCAACATCCTCGGCCAGATGGTCGACGATGTCAAGCTGGCTGTGGAAAACAAATATCCGGTCGGCTTCTATGGCACGTTCTTTGGTCTGCCGGAACCGGAAGAGATCGTCGCGCAGGCCAAGGCCATGCTGGAAAAGGAGGAGAAATAAATGAAACTCAAAGCTCCCGAAACTGTCTTTTCCTCCGCCGGCTTCTGCCCCGGCTGCGGCCACGGCCTGGCCACGCGCCTGATCGGCGAGGTCTCCGAGGAACTCGGCATTCAGGAAAAAATGCTGGCAGTCGTGGACGTTGCCTGCTGCTCGTTCAACATTGACTACTGGCGCTACGATACGATCATGGCGGCGCACGGCCGCGATATTCCGACGGCCGTCGGTGTCAAGCACATCCGCCCCGAGAACCCGGTCTTTGCGTACCTGGGCGACGGCGCTGCCTACTCCATCGGCATGGCGGAGACGGTGCACGCCGCGCTGCGCAACGACAACATCTGCGTGTTCGTCGTCAACAACAGCGTCTTCGGCATGACCGGCGGCCAGATGGCCCCGACCACCCTGCCGCACCAGAAGACCGCCACCTCCCCGAAGGGCAAGGATCCCGCCCGCTACGGTACGCTCAACGTCGTCGACGTGCTCGGCAAGATGGACATTGCCTATCTGGCACGCGGTGAACTGGTTGGCCCCGCCGGCATGAACAACTGCAAAAAGCTTATCCGCAAGGCGTTTGAGCACCAGCTCAACGGCGACGGCTTCTGCCTCGTCGAGCTGCTCAGCCCCTGCCCGACCAACCTGAACATGCCGCCGGTGAAGGCCCGCGAGCATGTGCACACGGAGATGACCAAGTACTTCCCGGTCGGCGAATACATTGACAAGAAGGGTGGCGATCAGGCATGATGGTAGAGATGATTTGTGCAGGATTCGGCGGTCAGGGCGTTCTGACCACCGGTCTGATCCTGGCTGAGGCCGGCATGAAGCTCGGCATGAACGTGCTGTGGTATCCGTCCTACGGCTCCGAGATGCGCGGCGGCACGGCCAACTGCACCGTGAAGTTCTCCGACCAAGAGATCGCCAGCCCCTGCGCCAAGAAGATCGACATTCTCATGGGCATGAACGCGCCGGCGATCGACAAGTTTGAGAGCAGCCTCCGCCCCGGCGGACTGCTGCTGGTCAACAGCTCGCTCGTGCATGAGCGCGAATACCGCGACGACATCCGCGTCGTCAAGGTCCCGATGACCGAGATCGCTGCGGAGCACGAGAACCCGAAGGGCGCAAACATCGTCATGATGGGCGCCATGGCGGCCAATTCCGACCTCTTCACCGAGGACGATCTGGAGCGCCTGATCAATGAGTTCTTCGAAAAGAAGGGCAAGATCAACCCCAAAAACAGTCTCTGCTTCCGCGCCGGCACGCAGATCCACTAAAAACCGGCGGTCTCCACGGGTTTCTGCTCATTATCATCCGTAATCAGCATCGGGGCGCTGCGGCGCAGCGCCCCGAAGATCCCGCTTTGGAGGTGTAAAGTTTTTGAACGTTTTAGACGTCGTCATCATTCTGGCATATTTTGTCGGCATGATCGTGCTCGGTCTGATCGCGAACAAAAAGCAGACCGGCGTGGACGATTATTATCTCGGCGGACGCGCCATGGGTGCGCTGAAGATCGGCGCGCTCTGGATGGCCGGCTGGATCGGCGGCTCATCCGTCATCGGCACGTCGTCCAACAGCTATTCCATGGGCATCACCGGCATCTGGTACGTCGGTGAGATCGCCATCGGCTGCGTGCTGTTCGCACTCGTCATGGCCGAGCCTGTCAAGCGCGTGAGCGAGGTGCTGCAGAACATCACCTTCCCGGAGATGATCCGCGCGCGCTACGACCAGAAAAACAGCACCATGGCCAGCATCACAACCATCCTTGCGATGATCGGCTACACGGCGGCGCAGTTTGTTGCCGGCGCCTCGATCCTCAATGTCCTCACGGGCTGGGATCTCGGGCTGTGCTATGTCCTTGCGGCCGTGGTCATCGTGTTTTATGTCTCGACGGGCGGTCTGCTCGCCGTGACGTATACCGACATCGTGCAGATGGCGCTGCTGCTGCTCGGCGTGGTGTTTCTGGCGGTGCCGCTGGTCGGCTCGCAGCTGCACAAAAACGGCATGAGTCTTGCCGCCGACCTGCCGGCGAGCTTCTTTGACCTCGGCGCCTGGGGCTGGCCGACAATCATCGCACTGGGTCTGTCCACGGTTATGTCGTTTTTCACGAGCATGGACAGCTACACCCGCTGCATCGCGGCCAAGGACGCCAAAACCGCCCGCACCGGCACGATCTATGCAGCCGTGCTCGTGCTCATCATCGCCGGGGCGAGCACCTTCCTCGGTATGGCCGGAAAGCTCATCCTGCCCGATCTGGCATCGTCCAACAATGTCATCGCGGCGCTCGTGGTCGAGCTCTTCCCGCACGGGCTCAAGGGCCTTGTGCTCATCGGCGTGCTCAGCGCCATCATGTCCACGGCGGACATCTCGGTGCTCACGGGCTCTGCCAGCCTGACCAAGGACATTTACCAGCGCTATTTCCATCCCGAGGCGTCGGAAAAGGCCCTGATGCGCGTCGGCCTTGCCGCGTCGCTGCTCGTGGGCGTGCTCGGCGCGGTGTTCGGGTGGTTCACGCAGGATATCATGAACATCCTGCTCATCACGTTTACCATCAACTCGGCGGGACTGTTCCTGCCGACGATCGGCGCGTTCTTCTGGAAGAAGTCGTGCTCTGCGGGCGCGTTCGCGTCCATGCTCTCGGCGACGATCATCGCCGTCGTCTGGTTCATCGGCGGAAAGGTCAGCGCGCTGCCGCTGTTCTCGATCGATGCGCTCTGGCCGAGCTTCGGCGTTTCGGCCGTGCTGTATGTCGTCATCTGTCTGACGCACCGCCAGACCCCGGAGGAGCAGGAGCAGGCCGAGCGATTCTACGCCGCGCGCTGAGCAGCATAACCCCCATCCCAAGATAGGAGTTTACGTCACTATGGAGCAAAAGAAGAAGATGCCCCTCGAGGGGATTCGCGTTGTGGAGCTGGCGACGGTCGTCGCCGCCCCGACCGCGTCGCGCGTGCTGTGCGCGTTCGGCGCGGAAGTCATCAAAGTAGAAACCAAGATCGGCGACGAGATGCGCCGCGCCGGTGAGTTCGAGATGGTCGTGTGCGAGGAAGATAAAAACCCGCTGTTCACCATCCAGAACAGCGGCAAGCGCCTGACGAGCATCGATCTGAAAAATCCGGACGGCAAGGCGGCCATGCTCAGGCTGCTCGAGACGGCCGACGTGTTCCTCACGAACGTCCGCCTGCCGTCGCTGGGCCGTCTGGGTCTCGATTACGAGACGCTGCACGCGGCCTATCCGGGACTCGTGTACGCGCACTTTTCCGGCTTCGGCCCCAAGGGCCCCGATGCCGCCAAGCCCGGCTTTGACAGCACGGCGTTCTGGCTGCGCAGCGGCCCGATGGCCGACTGGCAGGCGCCCGGCTCGTTCCCGTTCACGCCCACCTACGCCTTCGGCGACATGGCCACGAGCTCGGCCTTCCTGTCGGGTATCCTCATGGCGCTCATCGGCAAAAAGAGCACCGGCATGGGCACGTTTGTGAGCACGTCGCTGTTTGCCAGCGGCATCTGGTGCAACGCCATCGGCGTCGTGTCGCACCAGCCGCAGTTCGGCGGCGACCGTCCGAACGACCCCCTGCGTCCGTCCGACCCGTTCTGCCATTTCTATGAGTGCAGCGACGGCAAGTGGATCGGCGTGTTTGACAACGAATACCGCCGCGAGCTGCCGAAGTTTGCAAACCTCTTCGGTATGCCGGAGCTGGTCGACGATCCCCGCGCCGCCAGTCTGGAGGCGCTGCACGAGACCGACTTCGTCGTCGAGGTCGTCACGCGGCTCAACGCCATTTTCAAGACGAAGCCCGTCGCCGAGTGGGAAGCCTTCCTCTCGGAAAACAACGTCTCCTGCGAGCGTATGCGCTCCATCCGCGATGTGAGCACCGACGAGCAGGCCATCGCCAACGGCTACGTGCGCAAGGTCGCCTTCAAGGACGATCTGGAGGTCATGATGCCGTGCCCGCCGATGCAGTTCTCGGAGTACGCCATGCGCCCCTACACGTCCGCCGGCCGCCTCGGCGCCGATACGGACAGCATCTTCCACGACCTCGGATATACCGACACGGAGATCGCCGCCATGAAGGACAGCGGCGCCATTCAGTAATGAAAAAGGAGAACTTACTATGAAAATCGTTCTGGCCGAAGTACCTTATACCAAAGACAGAGACATCAGCATCGAGCGTTCCTGCCTCCCCGAGGGTGCGGAGCTGGCGATCGCCGTGTTCGACGAGCACGCCGAGAACAACGATGCGTTTTACGCCGAGATCAAGGACGCCGACATCATCATCGACGGCTACGTCCACTTCGGCAAAAAGGAGATCGACGCCATGGATCACTGCAAGGTCATCTCCTTCCAGTCCACGGGCTACAACGAGGCCGATCTCGACTATGCGCGCGAGAAGGGCATCGCCGTCTGCTCCATCCTCGACTACTGCACGCAGGAGACCGCCGAGAGCGCCATGGCGCTCATGCTCAACCTCCAGCGCGGCATCCGTCAGTATGACCGCAGCGTCCAGCAGGACCACGTCTGGGACTATCAGGTCGTGCCGGGTCTCAAGCGCATCGCCGGTCAGGTCATGGGCATCGCCGGTCTCGGCCGCATCGGTCAGTCCGTCGCCCGTAAGGCGCTGGCGTTCGACATGGAGGTCATCGCCTACGACCCGTTCCTGCCGCCCGCCATTGCCGAGAACCTCGGTGTCAAGCTTGTCGATTTCGACACCCTGCTCGCCGAATCCGACGTGCTGAGCCTGCACATGAACCTCACCGACGAGAACTACCATATGTTCAACAAGGAAGCGTTCATGAAGTGCAAAAAGCACCCCATCATCGTCAACGAGGGCCGCGGTCCGCTGATCTGCGACGAGGATCTCGTCTGGGCGCTCGATAACGGCTACATCCGCGGCGCCGCGCTCGACATGGTCGAGAGCGAGGACCCCGATCTGGATACCTGCCCGCTCGTCGGCCGCGACGACGTGCTGCTCACGCCGCACAGCGGTTATTACTCCGACACGTCCAACTACCTCGTGGCAAAGCTCTCGATGGACAACGCTCTGTACTACGTCAACGGCGAGTACGACAAGGTCAAGGCCATCCGCAACGGCGTCAACGCCTGATCACCGCCTCCGTTTCCGCCGGGCTGCATTCTGAACTTACCTATCAATTACCAAGGCATGAATTTTCTGTCCTTCTTTCATTCTGTTTTTGCGATCTCAACCAATCTCCTCACTTACCGTACTTACCGTCAGCCCGGAGGAACTGCATATCCCCGTGTCCGCGTCCGGCCGTCTCCGGCGCGGACACGGCTCTGCGCGAACACAGCGCCGGATGCCTGCGGGCGTCCGGCGCCTTTTTGCGGTTGACAGTGCCCCGTAAGCACAGTAGAATAAAATAGGTGGGGCATCCCCGCCGGGAATGAGAAAGAAATCAGACTTCGGAGGTGTTTCCTATGGAACCTGCAAAAGTATATTTTTCCGATCTGCGCACGGACGAGATCAGCACGCTCGAAAAGCTGCGCCGGCTCATGAAAGCCGCCGGCTTTGAGCAGATCGATTTCAAGGACAAGTACGTCGCCGTCAAGCTCCACTTCGGTGAGCCGGGCAACATGGCCTATCTGCGCCCGAACTGGGCGCGCGTCGTGTGCGACTATGTGCGCGCGCTCGGCGGCAAGCCGTTTCTCACCGACTGCAACACGCTCTATGTCGGCGGCCGCGCCAACGCGCTCGACCATCTCGACAGCGCCATGCTCAACGGCTATTCGCCCATGACCACCGGCGCCCAGTGCATCATTGCCGACGGGCTCAAGGGCGACGATTACGACCTCGTGCCCATCCGCGGCGGCAAGTATCTGCGCGCGGCGAAGATCGGCCGCGCCATCATGGACGCCGACATCTTCATCTCGCTCACGCACGCCAAGGGCCACCCGGCCGCCGGCTTCGGCGGCGCGCTCAAGAACATCGGCATGGGCTGCGGCTCGCGCGCCGGCAAGGAGGAGATGCACAGCTCCGGCAAGCCCGTCGTCGATCAGGATAAGTGCATCGGCTGCGGCAAGTGCATCGAAAACTGCGCGCACAACGGACCGCACATCGAAAACGGCAAGTGCACCATCCTGAAGTATAAGTGCACCGGCTGTGCCCGCTGCATCAGCGTCTGCCCGATGCACGCCATCCACCCGGACTTCGACATCGCCAACGAGGTGCTCAACTGCAAGATCGCCGAGTATGCCAAGGCCGTCGTCGACGGCCAGCCGTCGTTCCACATCGCGCTCGCGCTCGACGTGTCGCCCAGCTGCGACTGTGAGGCGTTCAACGACGTGGCCATGGTGCCGAACGTGGGTATGTTTGCGTCCTTCGACCCCGTGGCGCTCGATACCGCCTGCGCCGACAAGATCAATGCGCAGCCGGCCAATCCCAACAGCGTCATCGCGCACGCGCACGACCACCCGCACGACCACTTTGCGGCCGCGCATCCGGACACCGACTGGCGCGCCGCCGTCGAGCACGGCGAGGCCATCGGCCTCGGCACGACGCACTACGAGCTCATCGAGGTCTGATCGGAAATAACGCAAAGGCTCCCCCGGAATTCCGGGGGAGCCTTTTTTGTCATATGTATTCTCTTTGGGTGATCCGTTTTATGATCGCCCGAGCCAGAAGTCCGGCGACGCCTATCTTTTTTGCAACATGCTTCCTGCCGTGCAGATAGAGTGCCTTGACCTCGATGCCCGCTATATCCTCCGCGGTGAGCGGATCATCGCCGAGAACGACGAAATCGGCAATCATACCGGGTGCAAGCGTGCCGCGTTTATTCTCCTCATGGCTCATATACGCGGGATTTGCCGTTATCATGCGCAGCGCGTCGAGACGCGATATGCGCTCGTCCGGATTGGGATGATTTACGGAGCACGCCATACCGTACAGGGGCTTTGGACGCGTGCACGGTCCGTCGGAGCCGTCGCCTACGACAAGTCCGAGGCGGTGCATCGTTCCCAGCGCGTTCAGTCTGTCAGTGCGCTCTCTGCCGAGCACCGAGCACAGATACTCGTCCGGCTCCTGCTTCCAATATATAAACGGCGACTGCGCGGCTATGCACAGCTTTATCTTTGCCGCGCGCTTTAGCTGCTCCTCGCTTGCAAGGCAGACATGGATCATCACATGGCGCGCATCGTCCCACGGCTTATCGGCATAAGCCGCCTCATATGCCGTTATGCACTGCTCCACCGCCGCATCGCCTATGGCGTGCATGGTTATCTGCCAGCCCTCGCGGTTTGCGCCGATGGCGAACTCGTTCACGCGCTCCTGCGGATAATTCAAAACGCCGTAGTTGTTCGGATCGTTCGCGTACGGCTCCTTGAGCGCCGCGTCCTCTGAGCCGAAGCAGCCGTCGAGGGCAAGCTTGAAGCAGCCGCCGACGCGCTTGAAGCCGTGCTTTTTCACGGCCTTGAGGTCCATGGTCTGGAAGAATATGCGGAACGCCTGCGGCAGGCCGGGCGCGAGTATTTTTATCATGTCTATATCCAGATCGTTTGCAAAGCCCACGCCCTCAACGGTGTGCACGAGCCCGATGCCGACCGACGCAAGGTACTCCGCGCCTCCGGAGAGACCGCGTATAATATCCATCGTGGGGATATACGCCGTCGCCTCGTTCACGCCGTTATAAAACGCCGACTGGTACAGCCATCCGGTCTCGGTATTGCAGCCGGGATCGGATTTCACCTTATCCGACAGCAGTGATAGCATTGCGCTATTGCACACGGCAGCATGACCGTCGTACTTCATGACCATGAGCGGACGCTCCGTCCAGTCGTCAAGATCGCGCTTTTCGGGCAGCCGATGCTCGGCAACGGTGTTCGCGGTGCAGCCGTAGCCCATGAGCACCTTGTTTTTCCGGTGACTGTCGGCATAGCGCCTGACCGCCGCCTTTGCTTCGGCAAAATTTTTGACATCCATGAGATAGAATGTGTTCTCGAAAACGCACAGCGAGCCGAAATGCATATGCGTGTCGCCGAACGCGGGCGTTACCGTCGCGCCGCCGAGATCGACCCGTTTTGCCTTGCCGTAGCGCGGAGGGATGCTGCTTTCATCGCCGAGCCACACGATGTGACCGCCCTTTACCGCCATCGCGGTGTAAATGCGGTTTTCCTTTTCGCAGGAGATGAATCTGGCGTTCGTATAAAGCTCCATAACCTCATTCCTTTCACTTCTAAAATGGGCTCCATGCAGACATGGAGCATTCCCCTTTCCGATGCGCGCGGCCGCAGCTGCGGCGGATGCTTTTGTCCACCTTAATCCTTTCGCGCGCCGATGTCAAGCTTGGGCGCTGCGCGGTCGTTTTTTGCCACCTACTTGCAACATTCTTGTTTCTGGTATACAATAACGGTATCTTCCATGACTTTTTTTGCAAATCCGGACAAGGAGTCAAACCGATGCTTCAACTTGCAGTGTGTGATGATGAGGCCGTCTGCCTGAGGCAGACCGTGGATATCCTGCGCGCGGCGCTGGGGGACACGCCGCATCAGCTCAAAACATTTGAAAATGCACCCGCCATGCTGGCTATGCTTGCCGAGGACGGCTACCGGCCGGACATCGCCGTGCTGGACATCTGCATGGGCGACATGGACGGCATCACCCTTGCCAAGGAGATCAACCGTCTCGCGCCCGCCTGCCGCGTGATCTTCCTGTCGAGCTATGCGGGCTATCTCATGGACGCATATGAGGCCGAGCACATCTATTACGTGCTCAAGTCGGACGAGGCGGCGCGCCTGCCGGTCGCGCTGCGCAAGGCGCTGGGCGCGCTCTCGACCGAGAAAACGCTCACGCTCCGGCGCGGCGGCAGCTATCAGCGCGTCGGGCTCGACACGGTGCTGTATCTCGAGCGCTCGCTGCACAAGATGTTCGTGCACACCACCGACGGCGATCTTGAGACGACGCAGAGCCCGCAGGCCCTGCTCGCGGGCGATGCGGCGGGCGAATTCATCCGCTGCCATCAGAGCTTCTGGGTCAACAGCCGGGCGATCGCCGGCATGGAGCACGAGACCTTCTGCCTGAGCGACGGCACGCGCGTGCCCATCAGCCGCTCGTATCGCAAGGATGCGCGCGAGGCGTTTTTCCGGCTGCTGGCCGGACGCACCGCGCGGCTGGATGTACCGGAGGGCGCGGCCGATGGCGTATAACGGTTTCTGGGCGGACTTTTTGTTCAACACCGGCGTCGTGGCGGCGTGGTGTGTGTTTTTGTGGCGCGTGCTCGACGGGCCGCGCTTTTCGTGGTGGGGCACGGCGCTGCTCACGCTCGTGATCGATGCCGCCTACCTGCTGCCGGTGCTGCTGCTGACGACGGCGGGCAGCGCGCTGCGCCTGCTGCTGTATCCGACGGGGGCGCTGGCGCTGGCGTTTCTGCTCTTTTACGGCAAGCCGGGGCGAAAGCTGCTCGCGGTCGCGGCGGAGCTGGCTGCGTCGGTGCTGGTGGAGATGCTGTTTTCCGCCGCCACCATGCGCGCGGCGGACTTTCGGATGGACGCGCACTATTCCGTCTGGGCAGACCCGCACGCGGTGCTCTACGGCGGGGTGTTCCTGCTGTTTCTGGCGCTGGTGCTGCTGGTGGTCAGCCTGCCGTTTCTGCGCGCGAAGAATAACCTCTCCGGCCGGCAGCTGCTGGTTTTCTCCGCCTTTCCGGTCACGCAGATCCTCTGCTCCACCGCCATTCAGGCGCTCATCTTCTACCCGCCGCGGTATGAGTACACGTCGGTGCTGCTGGTCGTGACGGCGCTGTTTCTGGTGTCCGACTCGCTGCTCTTTCGCACCATGGTGCGCACCGAGCAGCGCGTGCAGCTCGAGGTGGAAAACGAGCTGCTGGAGTCGCAGCTCGACGCGCAGCTCGCGCACTACGGCGATCTGACCGCGCAGTACGAGCAGATCCGCGCCATGCGCCATGACATCTCGCACCATCTGAACACCATCAACGCGCTCCTGCAGGCGGGCAACCTGCAGGCCGCCTCGGAATATTCCGAGCAGCTGCTGCCGGCGCAGACGTACAGCTCCCGCCTCGGCAGCTGCCGCAACCCTGTCGTGGACGCGTTTTTGTATACGCGCACGCAGGAGGCCGGGCTGCGCGGCGTCCCGGTACGGGCGGACGTGTCGCTGCCGGTGGAGCTGCCGGTGTCGAACACCGACCTCATCGTCGCCTTCGGCAACCTGCTCGATAACGCGCTCGAGGCCTGCAGCGGCATCCCGGACGCGCAGATCACGCTGCGCGCGCACATGGACAAGGGCTACGTGGTCATTCAGGAGTCGAACCCCGTCCGCCCCCGGCAGCCGCAGGGCAAAAAGCCCCGGCGCATCCCGGAGCTGGAGCGCGGGGTGGGCTTTCGCGTGCTGGGCAGCCTCGCCGCGAAGTACGACGGCAGCTTCCGGCACACGTGCGAAAACGATACCTACACCGTCACGCTCTCGCTGCGCGCCGGATAAGGAGGGAACAACGCTTTGGCATACAACGGCTATGTCGCCGATCTGTTTTTCAACGCCTGCGCGATCGCGATGTGGGCGGCCTTTTTGTGGCGCGTGCTCGACGGGCCGCGCTTTCGCGTCTGGGTGACGGTGCTGCTCGCCGCGCTCATCGGCGCGGCGTACATGGCGGCGACGCTGCTGCTGACCACGGTGGGGCAGCTGCGCGCGCTGATGTTCCCGGTGTGCTCGCTGGCGATGGCGTTTTTGCTCTTTCGCGGCAGGCCGGGGCGAAAGCTGCTCGCGGCCGCGGCGGAGCTTGCGGGCTCGCTGCTTATGGAGCTGATGTTCGCGCCGCTGATGATCGACCTGCATATGAACGACAATATCTCCATCTGGGCAGACCCGCGCGCGCTCATCTACGGCGTGACGTTTCTGCCGGTGCTGGCGCTCGGGCTGATGCTCATCAGCCTCATCTTCACGCGCTCGAAAAATAACCTCTCCGGCCGGCAGCTGCTGGTCTTTTCCGCGTTTCCGATCACGCAGATGGTCTGCGAGGCGTCGCTCCTGACGCTCGTGTTCACGCCGCCGCGGTATGACTACATCCCCGTGATCCTGATCATGTCGGTGCTGTTTCTGGTGTCCGATATCCTGCTCTACCGCACCATGGTCCGCACCGAGCAGCGCGTGCAGCTCGAGGTGGAAAACGAGCTGCTGGAGCGCCAGCTTGACGCGCAGCTCGCGCACTACCGCGACCTCACCGCACAGTACGAGCAGATCCGCGCCATGCGCCATGACATCGCCCACCATCTGAACACCATCCATGCGCTCCTGGAGGCAGGCAACCTGCAGGCCGCCTCGGAGTATTCCGAGCAGCTGCTGCCGGCGCAGACGTACAGCTCCCGCCTCGGCGCCTGCCGCAACCCGGTCGTGGACGCGTTTTTGTATACCCGGGTGCAGGATGCGCAGGCAAAGGGCGTCCCGGTGCGGGCGGATGTGTCGCTGCCGGTGGAGCTGCCGGTGTCGAACACCGACCTCATCGTCGCCTTCGGCAACCTGCTCGATAACGCGCTCGAGGCCTGCAGCGGCATCCCGGACGCGCAGATCACGCTGCGCGCGCACATGGACAAGGGCTACGTGGTCATTCAGGAGTCGAACCCCGTCCGCCCCCGGCAGCCGCAGGGCAAAAAGCCCCGGCGCATCCCGGAGCTGGAGCGCGGGGTGGGCTTTCGCGTGCTGGGCAGCCTCGCCGCGAAGTACGACGGCAGCTTCCGGCACACGTGCGAAAACGATACCTACACCGTCACGCTCTTGCTCCGTGCGGTCGCTGGGGGCATACCCGCCGCACCCGCGCACACGTAATTGCAGATACGGATCCGAAAAGGCTCCGGCTTCGGCCGGAGCCCTTTTTTGTTTTGGCGCGCAAAAATGTGTTATTTCTGCGCGGAAATATGCCGATTGTGCAGAGCGCATGTAAATTCGCGGCCGAAATGCTATATTTCTCCCATGAAGGAACGGAGCGCGCGGCGCGCTGCTCCGCGAGAGGGAGAGAGATCACAAGTGGCCGAAGTATTGAACATATGTATCGTGGACCCCAGCACGATCTGGCGGCACACGGCGAGAGAGATCCTCTGCCGGGAGCTGGACGCCAATGGGGTGCGCGCGTGTGTGGATGAATTCTACGCGCCGGAGTCGATGACGTCCGACGGCGGATGTGCGTACTACGACGTTGTGCTGGCGGATATTTCCGACCGGCAGACGCGGGAGCAGTATTTGCGCTTTTTCCGGGACCTGCGCCTCACGAGCCCGCAGACGAAGCTGATCTTCCTGTCGGCAGATCCGCTGGCAGCGCTGGACGTGTTCGAGTGTGACCCGGATTACTTTGTCTGCAAGCTCGAGATGGAGACGCGCCTGAGCGCCGCCCTGCGCTTTGTGCTGCGTCCGTGCGGCGGGGAGCTTGGGCCCTGCCTGATCGTGGGCTCGCGCGCGACGCGCCATGTGCTGTCCATGCGCGAGATCCTGTACTGCGAGCACGCGCAGCGCCAGACGAAGATTGTCATGACGACGCGCACCGTGACGTGCTCGGAAAAGCTCAACGAGATCTATGGGCGGCTCGATCCCGCGGACTTTGTGCAGACGCACTGCAGCTTTCTGGTCAATCTCAGCTATGTCAAGGAGCTGCGGCGCTCGTGCGTCGTGCTGCGCAACGGCGTGACCGTCCCGCTCAGCCGCGCCAACTATGCCCGCGTCCGCCAGGCGCTGGCGCAGCACCTTTCGCACGCGCTCGGGGGCGAGCGGCCGCTTTTTACGCTGTCCGAGCGCTGACGCCGCCGCGGCGGATCTTGCCCGGAGATTTGTGCGGCCGCTCTTTTGCGAGGAGCGGCTTTGTGATTGCAAAAAAGAAACACTTTTTTGGCAGCGGGCACGGCCTGACTGCAGCGCACGCGCTGTCCGCAAGAGATGGACAGCGCGTGTGTTTGCAGTGAGAAGTATTTTCTCCGCCGCATATGCCGGGGTTGAAAAGTTCCGCCTGTGATCTGTCAACGGTGGAGAACAGAAACAAAACGGTTACAAGAAATGGCGCTTATCTCACGCATGATAGTTAATGATGGCGAAAAAGTGGATAAAAGTGCAGATGTGCCCACAAAGCGCATAGAAAATGGTAGCATCGACTGTGGATTGTTGGGGAATTTCCGATTTTTTGTCGACATTCCCGAAATGATAAGGAGCGCAGACGCATGGCAAAACTGAAGGTAAAAACGACGCAAGAGCAGACCGTGGAGATCCGCGCCAGTCTCTCCCTGAGTGAGACATTTTTAGAGGCCGAGGCAAACGCGATTGCCTCCGGACGTTTTTCATGTTTTTTGCGGCTGAAAATGCGCCGCCGCCGCTCCGCATTGTATGTGGCGCCGGCCGGCCTGACACTGGATGCGTATCTGGCAAACGGGCTGACCCGCACGGCGTTTCTCAAAATCATCACGCAAACGGCCGCAGCGATCCGCGCGGCGGAGCGCGCGCATTTCAATCTTGCCAATCTGGAACTGGATACACGCTACACGCTGGTCAATGCGCTCAGCGGGCAGCTCTATTTTCTGTATCAGCCGATCCGAAGCAGCCGGCAGCAGAACCGCAATGGGTTTTTGCGCGAGGTGTGCAGCAGGAGCACGTTCCCGACGGAGGCGGACATGGACTTCCTGCGCACGTTTGAAGAGCTGGTCTCGCGTCCGCGGACGGTCACGACGCAGGAGCTGGAGGCCTATGTGCGCAGCTACAGCGGCAAGCGGGAGTCGGCTGATCCGGTGCAGACGGGCAGCGGTGTCTCCGTGCCGTTTGTCGTTCCGCCGTTTCAGAGTCCTGCGCCGATCCCGCCGTGGGAGATGGCCGATGCGCCTGCACAGACACCGCCGTGCCCGCAGCGTGGTACGCTGCCGTTTCGGCAGCCTGATGGGATGCAGCCCGGCACGCAGCCGCTGCGTCCGGAGGAGCGCGGACAGGTTGCGGAGCTGCTTTGCCGCAGAACCGGCGTGCGTACACAGATCGCGCAGCAGGTGTTCCGTATCGGGAAATCCTGCACCGCGGCGGATCTTTGCGTCGATGACAACCCGACAGTCAGCCGCCGCCATGCGGAGATCCGGGTGCGCGACGGCGCCTGCTTTCTCGTCGACCAGAACTCCACCAATCACACCTATGTGAACGGCGAAGAGCTTGTGCCGCAGACGGAGTGCTTGCTCACGGAAGGCTGTGTGATCCGTTTTGCAGACGAAGAATTCATTTATCAGATACGGCGAGGGTGAACAACATGAGAGTGATCGCAGCGGCAGAAACGGATGCCGGTATTTGCAAACCGATCAATCAGGACGGCTATTGCATTAAGATCGCACAGACGCCGGCCGGACAGGTCGCGCTGGCGGCTGTCTGTGACGGCATGGGCGGTCTGGAAAAGGGCGAACTTGCGAGCGCGACGGCCGTGCGGGAGTTTTCCGCATGGTTCGATCAGACGTTGCCGGGACTGCTTCCGGAGCTGGACTGGATGCGTGTCTCCGAGATGTGGAGAGTCATGATCCACGACGTCGACGTGCGGCTCCATGAATACGGCGCCGCGCATGGACTGGAGCTCGGTACGACCGTGACGGCGATGCTGATCTACGGCGGAAAGTACCTGATCGCCCATGTGGGCGACACGCGCGTGTATGAAGTGGGCGGTGTGCTCCGTCAGCTGACGGAGGATCACACCGTGGTCGAGCGCGAGGTGCAGGCAGGTCTGCTGACGTCGGAGGCGGCGGAGCTGGATCCGCGGCGCAATGTGCTGCTGCGGTGCGTGGGGGCGTCCGACCAGGCGCAGCCGGATATTTTCGGCGGCGATCTGGATGTGCACGCCTGCTACCTGCTCTGCTCGGACGGCCTTCGGCACGTGGTGCAGCCGCAGGAGCTGCGGGAGTACACCCGTCCGGATCGGATGCTGAGCGAGCAGACGATTCACACAAGTCTGCGCTATCTGATCGATCTGGCGAAATACCGCGCCGAGCAGGACAATATCACCGCGCTGCTGCTGCGCGTGCAAGAACAGGATGCGTGACATATGCCGATTGAGAAAGAAGTCGTTGAAAAAGAATGGATTGACGGAAAGGAACGGATCGTCTTAAACGGAGACATCGTCCTCTCGGAGCGCATTAGTGACGCCGGCAAGATGTCCAACGGCGTTTACCTGGCCACGGGACGCCGTCTGGATAAAAACTGGGCGGTCAAGGTTGTCAACAAAACCCCGAGTGAGAACGGGGTCAACTATGCCGAATGCGTCCGTGACGAGGCGCGCGTGCTGCGCAAGCTGGAGCATCCGTCTATCGTCCGCGTGACGGACGTTTTGCAGGATCAGCAGGCAGTGTACGTCGTGATGGACTACATTGAGGGCGAGACACTGCAGGAGCGCGTCATGCGTGAGGGGCCGCAGCCGCAGGAGCTGGTGCTTGAATGGGCAAAGCAGATCGCCGATGCGCTCGGTTATGTGCACTCGCAGTTCGGCGATGACGGGATGCCGCTGGTGCACCGTGACCTGAAGGCTGAGAACATCATGGTTCGGCCGGACAACTCCGTGCGCGTGATCGACTTCGGCATCGCGCACATCGCCGGCTTCGGCACGAAGGGCTACGCTGCGCCGGAGCAGTGCGAAAGCGCAGATATTGCCGAGGTCGACGGCCGCGCGGACATTTACGCCCTTGGCATGACGATGCATTTTCTGCTGACGGGGCAAGATCCACAGGCGCCCGATTATCAGTATCTCCCGATCCGCGAATGGGATCCGACGCTTCACGAGGGGCTGGAGAACATTATCGAGCGCTGTGTGCAGCAATCTCCGGATGACCGTTTCCAGACGTGTGATGAGCTGCTGTATGCACTCAATCATTATGAGCAGGAATCGAATGCGTTCCGCGCGCGGCAGAAAAAGAAGCTGGTCACGGCGCTTGCGACAGCCGGCACGGGCGTGCTGCTGCTGCTTGTGGGCCTGGGCGCATTCATCGCCGGAAAAGCGGACGTGCGCGCAAACTACGAGCGGCTCGTCAATGCGTCGTCTTACGGATATGCGCAGTGTCAGGAGGCGATGGAGTATGACTCCACGCGGCTTGAGGCGCTCAACCGCCTTGTTGACAGCTACGAGACGCAGGGCGTGTTCGATCTCGAGCAGAGCAAAGAGCTGACACAGGCGTACAACGAATATACCGGCGCGAAGAACACGCCGGAATATCTTGAGACGTGCTTTCAGATCGGCACGCTGTACATGAATTTCTACACGGAAAACGGCAACCAGTCGCTGCTGGCGTGTACGCGCAAGGCGTATGACTATTTCGAGCAGATCGAAAATGCCGGCGACGGGAAAAAGCTGAGTCGTTTTGAGCATTCGTCCGCCGCGCACAACTACTATGTGATCTCGAAGTTTTACAAGGAGAGCGGCGGTCTGAAGCTGGAGACACGGCGCAGCGCGCAGGATCTGGAGCAGCTGCTGGGCGCGTTTTCCGGCTGCATGGATTATCTCGACACTGTCATGCGCTCCGGGCAGGAGGAAGACTGCCTGCGGCAGTGCATGCGTCTGGCGGACGCGGTCAACGAGCTGCGCAGCGAGTGCTGTGCCAGCGGTGTGGACCAGTCGGTGCTGGTCTCGCTGCTCACGCGCATTCAGACGCAGGAGGCTGCCATATCGCTCTCGCAGCTGCAGGATATGCGTGCCCGCGCGCTGGATACCGTGGCGGCATATCTGGAAAATGTGGCCGTGACGTATTCGAGTCGTGGGGAGGCGCAGGGAACATGAGTCTGCATAGTGTATACAACATTGTCGCGTTGGCCGCGTTTGCCTTGGGTGCTGCGGCGCTGATCACGGCGGCGATCCTGTTCGTGTCGCAGCGGCTCTGGGAAGTGATGAGCGACCGGCGCAAGCGGCCAGCGTCTGCGCACAGAACCGGCAGTCACACCGCAAAAGCGCACACGCCGCCGCAGCCCGTGGGCGGGTGGAACACGACGGCGCTCAACCGGAGCGCGAATGCTGCCGATGGCACGAAGCCGATGAACGGTCAGGCAAACACCGCCCCGGGCACGCGGCCGATGAACAGTCAGGCAAACGCCGCAAACAGTACGACGCTGCTAAATTCGCAGGCGGATGTCGCAGCCGGCACGACCATGCTCAAAACGAAGCCAGCCGCACCTCCGACCGCATCCGGCGGCACAGTCCCGCTCAAGCCATCGAGCGCATCCGGCGGTACAGTCCAGCTCAAGCCTTCGACTGCGCCCGGCGGTACAAACCCGCTCAAAGCGCCCCCGACCGCGCCCGGCGGCACAACTATGCGCAGAGTGACCCCCGGCGCATCGGCAACGCGCGTGCGGCGCACGCAAGACGTGGTCTCGGCGCACGTGCTCGGCGTGTGTGCCGCGCAGCCGGCCGCCGTACCGGCCCGACCGAACCGGAGCGAACCGCCGGCGGCGTTTCGCATCGTGAGGGATGAAGTGGTCGTGCACACGAGCGAGGTGATCTGATGCAGACGACACAAACGACAGGCGCGCGCCTGTATGCGGTGCTGGGGCTGCTGTTCGTCTCGAGTGCGATGGTGCTGTTCCTGCCGTTCTTCCCCCCGGGACTGCAGTGGCTGTTTGCCCTGCTGTTCTGGGCGCCGCTTGCGGCGGCGTATGTGCTGCTGCGGCAGCTCGACCGCCGGCGGCGGAGTCAGTCCGAGCCGCGCCGCCGGCAAAAGCCGCCGAAGCCCGGTGTGCTGAGTCTGGCGCGGAATCCGGAGGGACTCACGGCGGATGTACTGCTGCTGGCAGCGGCGATCACGCTGGTGGTGCGCATGTGTATGCACATCTCAACGGCGTATTTTGACTATGTCCTCTTGGCGGCGGTGGTGTTCGGCGCGCAGGCGCGCTGCGTGCTTGCCGGCCGCAATTGGAATATGTGGAGACACCAGAAAAACAACAAGAATAAAGCGAGGAGAAACAAAAAATGAAACGTGGAAAAGCATTGTGCAGAATTCTGGCAGTTTTGCTGATCTGTGCACTTGTGGCCGGTTTCGCTCCCGTGGCGGAGACCATTTCCGCTCCGGCGCAGGAGACGGCAGCGGGTGCAGAGCCGGCGGAAACTGTGACGGACGTCCTGCCTTCCGGAGCGGACGGCGACCCGGACGCAGCGAAAGACACGGATGAGACGAAAGACACGGGCGAGGCGAAAGACCCGGGCGAGGCGAAAGACCCGGGCGAGACGCCGAATCCGGGCGAGATGCCGAATCCGAGCGAGCCGACGAATCCGGACGAGACGCCGACAGTGCCGACGATCGTGTCCGCAGAGGACACCACCCCGGCCGAGTGGGCGCAAAGCCGCACGGTGACCATCCAAACGGCCGGCCCTGTGGATAAGGTGCAGTATCGGGTTAAGGACACCGAGGAGTGGAAGAGCGCCGCCGCCGGTAAGAAGAACGGCGAATACCAGTTCGTGCTCACGGAGATTAGCGCCGAGGTCGTGACGTGTGAGGTGCGCGCGCTCTACAAGAAACAGAAAAGCGAAACGGTCGAGGTCGAGGTCGGCAACTTCGACACGACTGCGCCGACGGTGGAAGTGCAAACCATCGAAAATGACAATTTGTTCGTTTCAGATACCACGACTTGGAAGGTCACGATTCGGGACGAACAGTCTGGTTTGAATAAGGATGAGATCCGGATCAGAGCATTCTATTCTACCAATAAAGAGACCAAGACGTATATAGACAGCAAAGAACTTAACCGCGCATTGAAAAATGCCAAGCAGAATTATGAGAGCGGCGACTTCGTAGTTGAATTTACCTTGCCCAACTCAGAGAAGGTGGGGATGTGGCCTTATTCTAAACATTACCCGATCGGCATTGAAGTCGCCGCAAAGGACAAGGTCGGCAATGAGTTGAACGGAGGCGATAAACCGGATCAGCTTGGCGATCCCATCAGTTCTGAAGTTACTCCGAGTATCTTGGACAATGGGGTTTATCGCGTTGGCGATCAGAGCGAGCTGAAGATTACCGGCGCGGGCAAAAACAGCGATATTACCGTTTTCGTAGATAACGATAAGAATCCCGCATACAAAGGCAAGGCTGATGGCAATGGCACGGCGACGCTTGCATGCAAGGACATCATGGCCGAGAAAGAGAATGGTTCTCATCAGATTAAAGTTGCTGTCGGAAAACGAACGGCCACACTGGACGTATACTACGTAAGCGGTGCGCCGGAGTTCAATGGTGTCACTTTTGAAAATCAGAGCGCATTCAAGAGCTTTGTCCACACGATCACGGGCGGTCTCATGTTTGCTGGGAAGAACGATCTGGTGGTTGAACACCATGAACGGAAGTTCCCATTCAACAAGGACGACGTAAGCTGGGATTATGAGGGTACTGCATATTACTGGCAGTCGGACAACGACAAGGACAAGGTAGATACACCGGTCAACCCTGCACTGACAATGGAAAACGGCAAGGTCGTGCTGAAGTCGAACGAACAGCCATGGAAGGCTGTAACAGAGGATATCGGTTTAACAGACGCCCAAAGGTGTATCTCTTGGCCGACAACGAAGGACTTCTCGGGTTATCTGCATGTGGTCGTCTGGAACGAAGTCGGCACGTGCACGCAGTATGTCTACAAAGCCGAGACGGGCAAGGAGCTGAAGCTGACCAACCTTGGCGTTTTCAACGGCGAGAACAACGGTGTGGCCGTGTTTGTCACCACGCCGGCCAAGGACGCGGATGGTAACCCCGACGGAGAGAAAGCATACACGGAGAAAACAGAGGACGGAAATCCCAACTGGGTCAAGCAGGTCAATTTTGACGTGCAGTGGGACGCAGACAGCGCGTGGAAACAGTTGAATCTCTCTGAAGATACATATCAAAGACAGAAAGATGCAGATGGAAATCCGATTCCGGCGACAATCGAAGTGACAGCAATAACTGAAGACAACGATGTTCAAGTAAAGGAAGACAAAAATGCATCCGGGGAGACCACGAAAAAATTCTCACTTGGTGCGAAACCCGGAGATGATGTTTCCTACTCCGGCGAGGTCAAATTCAGTGTGAAAGTAGCGTTCGCTGTTGTAGAGAAAGCAGAAGACGGAACTGATGAAAATAACAATCCGCAGTACAAATACAACAATGTAACGAAGGAGTATACGTTCCCTGTTACTGTTGAGAAGGTTTACGTCCAGAACTATCTGAAAGAGCCGACGGTGACGGCTGTGTCGGAAACGAAAACGGAGGATGGCAAAAAAGTCGACGCAACGCGGACGAACAAACCGGAAAAGGATAAAGAGGGTAAGGACGATATCGAACAGTGCTGGTTCAACGGCAATGACAACGTCCTGAAGAGCCTGGTCATCACGGAAAGCGGCAAGAGCAACGCGCCGTATACCCTGTACTATTCGCTGCAAGCGCCAGGCGAAGATAACAATATGGGTAATAAGTTTGAAGCAAAAAATGGCGCGCTGACTGTGTTTGACCAGAACAATTGGCAGTCGAAAATCGATAAGAATGACCAGCCGGTGTATGTTAACGAGGACGGCGTATACACGCTGACGGTTGAAGCAACGGACGCTGCCGGAAACAAGTCCGAAACCGCTGTCTACACGATCAAGTACGACGTGTCGGCGCCGGACGTGTTTGCGGTCTTTAGCCTGAGCAGCAAAGATTATTCCCCCTTCTATAAACAGCAGCGCACGATCGACATCAAGGTTTCGGACAAGCTGTTTAAAGGCAGCGAGAACGTGATCTTTAAGGAAGGCGAACCGGTTTCGGGGAACGGCGTCTACACTCTGACCAGAACGATGACGAACGAGCAGCAGAACGTCTCGATCGAGACGACGATCCAGTACAAGAACGGCAATCCGCCGAGGTTTGACGGTGCGTGGACGTACACCGGCGCCGGCGAAGGAAAACAGACGCTCCCCTCGTGGTCCGGCACGTATAAGTACGGCAGCGTGGACGGCAACATCCGCGATGGTGACGACTACACGCTGTGCATCACGGCAACGGACGAGGCCGGCAACGTCACCGTGACAAATGCCGACGGTACTTTCAAGAAAAACGGCGAGACGCAGTATGCTGACGAAGACAAAACAATACCCACTAACCGCTATACCGTGCAGGACAAGGGCAGCGCGGACTTCACCATCGACCAGACCACTCCGGAGGTGAGCGTGCGCTTTGACAACAACAGCGTCGTCAACGGCAAGTACTTCCCGGCCGGCCGCACGGCCACCATCACGGTCGTGGAGCACAACTTCGATAAGAACAAGGTTGCGCTCGACGTGACCGGCGCCTCCGGCAGCACTGACTGGGTGGACGACGGCGACACGCACACGGCGACCGTCTCGTTCCTGAACGATGCGGACTGCAAGTTTGCGATCGAGGTCACGGACAAGGCCGGCAACATCTGCAAAAACGATGCTGTGAACTATGGCGGCAGCGCCGCCCCCGGCGAATTCGTGATCGACACCACTGCCCCCACCCTGACGCTGACCGGCGTCAACGGCCCGTTTGCCGATGCCTGCACGCCGGGCTTCGAGGGTCAGGACGCGAACATGAGCACCGAGTATGAGCTGCACCTGATGCGCAGCGTGCGCGAGAACGCAGCCGACGACGCCACCGCGCTGTGCAGCCGCGAGCTCGTGAACATCAGCACAACGGATATCCGCGCGGTGTTCCAGAACATCCCGGATATGCTCGACAACGCCGAGTACTACAGCGACGGCATCTATAAGCTGAGCGTGACCATCCGCGACATGGCCGACAACGCGACCACGCAGGAGGCCACCTTCGCAGTCAACCGCCACGGCTCGTTCTACATCTACGGTGAGGCGCTGGCAAACCTCGTCACGAAGCAGTTTGCACAAAACGACTTCGTCGACGCGCAGACCGGCGCATGGACGATCATGGAGTACAACGCAAGCCCGGTGCAGCCGGACTCCGTGCAGCTGCAGATCTACCGCGACAACGCGCTCGTGACCTCCGTTACGCCGGAGATCAAGGGCGGCATGGACGATGCCACGGGTCTGTACCGCTACGTGTACGAGCTCGACCGCAATATGTTTGCACAGGACGGTCTGTACAAGGTGCAGGTGCGCTCCACCGACGAGGCGGGCAACCTGTCCGAGAACATTGACGAGGTGGACGACAACGGCAACGTGACCACACCGGAGAAGTACCAGTGCACGCTCTCGTTCGTCATCGACAACGTCGATCCTGAATTCAAGCAGATCACCGGTCTGGAGAAGAAACGCTACCGCGAGGACAGCCACGAGATCAACTTCGCGGTCGCCGATACCTACGGTCTGGCGCGTGTCTCCGTCCTGTCCGGCGAGACGGTCGTTGCGGAGTATCTGTGCGCGGCGGAGATCGACGCGCTCGGCGGTGAGACCAAGCTGGCCGCCAACCAGAAGCCGATGCCCAACGAGCTGACGCTCGAGAGCGTGTCCGGCGACGTGATGCTGCAAGGCGGCAAGAGCGCGCAGACGATCACGTTCGTTGCGGTCGACAAGGCCGGCAACACGTACACGACCGGCAGTGCGGATCAGAAGCCGCTGGGCTTCCACCAGAAGGTGACGATCAGCACCAACGGCTTTGTGCTGTACATCCACAACACGTGGGCAGTCGTTCTGACGGTGGTCGCGCTCGCTGCGATCGCGTTCGGCGTCTGGTACGGCGTGAGCAAGAAGAAAAAACGCGAGGGCGCTGCAAGCTGATTGCGCGTCTGAGCAGGCATAGCGCGGCTGCATCTGCATGATGTGGCCGCGTGGCCGGCAGGAAGCGGCAGCGCCGCTTCCTGCGCGGTCTGCCTTTTGCGGCGGCGATATGTGCGCATGCCGCCGGCGCAAAGAGCAGACAGTCAAGAGGGGGGAACACACGTGCGGTTTCAAGACGATGGTTTGTTGACGGAGATGCCGTGTAAGTCACACGTGGCATATCTGCTGCATGACGTCAACGCTTTTTATCCGACAGGGTTCGAGGTGCTTCAGAACATGGATGGCGGCGGATTTCTCCGCTGCGTGAAGATGCAGTTTAATGCACAGCTGCAGTTCGTGTACCTTACCTGCAGGAACGGCACGGAATATAAGCCGATGAAAACCTTGCTCAACGGGCTGCATCCGGACGGGTTTCTGCGCATGGTGCGCAACCTGCTGGAGGTAATGCAGCACGTGGAGGAAACCGGCTTTTTGGGCGTGCAGAACATTGTGCTGTCGCCGGAACGGATCTATGTCGACCCGGCAACAATGAACGTGCAGCTGATCTACCTGCCGATCGCGGCGGGATATGTGGCGACGACCACACAGGATGCTGCGGACGAGCTGTGTGCAATGCTCCTGCGGATCATCTATACGCAGCCGGAGCTGGAAAACGCGGGCGTGCGCAGGCTGCGTCAGGCACTGGCGAGCACCATGCCGACCCTGCGGCAGCTCTACAGCGCGGCGTTTGGCGATGTGCCGGCGCCGACACCGACGCCGACGCCGCAGCCCGCGCCGGCTCCGCAGCCGACGGGTACTGGGGTGATGCTCCTGCAGGCGGTGCAGCACACCGAGCCGCTGCGCATCGCGCTGCCGAAGTGCGATCTGTTTGCCGGAACACGCGTCGGCGCGGGAGAGCTGGAGCTGCACGGCAACCCGTACATCAGCGGACGGCACTGCAAATTCTCCTATCAGAACGGGCAGTACTATCTTACCGATATCGGCAGTTCGAACGGCACGTACCTCAACGGGCAGATGCTCCCGCGTGATGTGCCGCAGGCGCTGAAGGACGGGGACACCATTACGATTGCTACCAGCGTGTTCCGGGTCATGCGGCAGGAAGGCGGTGCGATGCGATGAAAAAGCAGGTCGTGATCCTCGCGGATCGCAACTATGAGCAGTATCTGATGATGCTGCAGCTCAAGTTCGTGGAGGAAAAGAGCGACGAGGTCGAGCTCGTCGTGATCACGGACCAGGCCTACTATCAGGAGTACTTCAGTATGCCGCGCAGCGCCGGCGTGCTCATCGTGGACAGCAGCTGGTACGAGCCGGACATCCATCGCCACACGCTGGCGCACGTGTTCGTGCTCGGAGAGAAGAGCGCCAAGAGCGACCGGGCGGTGTTTATCAATAAGTATTCCAGCGCGAAGGATATCTATAACGAGGTGGTCTCGCTCTCGCCGGACGTGTTCCGGCGCGCCTCACAGCAGCGGGGCACGCAGGTCGTTGCGGTCTCATCCGCAATGGGCGGGATCGGCAAGACGGCGGTCGCGCTGGCGCTGAGCAAATGCCTGGCCGAAAACTATAAGCGCGTGCTCTATCTGGATGCCGAGGAGATCCAGAACTTCCACTTTTTCCTCAGCGACCGCTCCGAGCTCCCGCCGAGCGCAGTGCGCATCTTCAGCCACGCGGATTCGCAGATGCTGCAGGAGCTCACGCCGTATCTGAAAACGGAGTCATTTTCGTATATCCCGCCGCTGAGCGTGGCGCTCTCCTCCGCAGGCGCAGAGACCGCGGTCTATCTGCGGCTGATCGAGCAGGCGAAGGCTTCGGGGGCGTATGATTTTATCGTGGTGGATTCCGGGAGCGTGCTTGACGCGTTCCAGTCGCAGCTGTACGCCGCGGCGGACCGCGTCCTGCTGCTGACGGGGCAGGATGCGTATTGCGCGTTTCAGACCCGGCGCTATCTGGCGAATCTGAATCACCGGGATGCAGAGAAGTACCTGCTGGTCTGCAACCGTTTTCGCAAGGGCATTCCGAATGAATTGGTGTCCGCCGCCTGCACGCTGCCGGTGACGGAGTATATCGAGGCGCAGACTGCCGAAAACTGCGGCCTGCAGGAGCTCAGCAAGGCCGACGGCCTGCGCAAGCTCAGCTATATGCTTACATAGGGAGGAGAGACTGTGGACAGAGCTGTTGTTGTTTTGCAAGTGCTCAAAAGAGGCCTCTGTGTGGATCTGGATATCCCGCTGAACATCACGGCAAACGACCTGATCATCGCGCTCAACAGCGCGTATCAGCTCGGCATCAGCACAGACAGCATTCAGGAGTGTTTCCTGCGCTGTGAAAACCCGATCGCGCTGCTGCGCGGCAACCGGACGCTGGAGACCTTCGGCGTTCGCAACGGAAGCGTGCTCTATATTACAGAATGAGAGGAACAGAGGCGATGGGAAACCAATACAAACTGACGCTTTCCAACCAGACGCTCTATCGGGAAGTGGACCTGACCGATGACATGGACTCTGTGACCATCGGAACGGCGGGGGGGTGCGATGTGCGTCTGCGCAAGGAGCTGTTTTTTGACACGTTTGAGCTGCAGCTGACCCGCCGCGGCGACAAGTGGGAGATCATCTGCTCGGAATCCGTTTATATCAGCGTAGATCAGGTTCGCCGGCTGATGGTCCGGGAGCTGTCGCACGGCGACCATATGCAGCTGCTGTACCGCAGCACGGACAATGAGCTGCTGACGATCGATTTTGAGATCGATTTTGAAAGTGAGGTCAAAGATTACCACCGTGTGATCGATCTGGGCGCGCGCGCGAAGTTTCAGCTCGGCACCGATCAGGGAAGCGATATCCTGCTGTCCGGCGGCTCGCTGCGGCGGGACATTCTGGTGTTTCAGGCGGATAGCCACGCACTGCACGCGCACATCGTCTGCTCGACATATGGTGTGTGCAAAAACGGTCAGAGGGTCACCGGCAGCGATTTTGTGCTGCATGACCGCGACTTTTTCTCCATCGGAGAATTCAGCTTTTATTACCGCAACGGCGCCTTCTGCACGTCGGCGGTGCAGCGGATCGCGGCGCCCGGCCTGAGCGCACGGATCGAGTCGGATCAGACGAGCCACTTCACCTACCCGGACTTTAACCGCAGCACGCGTCTGCAGTATGTGATCCCGGAGGAAGAGGTGGAGGTCAAGCAGCCGCCTTCCAAGCCGCAGCAGAACCAGCGCGGACTGCTGGTCACGATCCTGCCGGCGCTGGCGATGCTGGTGCTGCTGGTCGTCGTGCGCGGCTTTATGAGCACCGGCACCGGCGGCATGTCGTTCATTCTCTACAGCGCAGGCTCCATGCTCATCGGCGTGATCGTTTCGCTGATCACCTACTTTGGAGATAAAAAGCGCCTGCGTGAGCAGCTGCGCATGCGCGAGGAGCAGTACAACGCCTACATCGAGGAAAAAGAGACCGGTATTCAGGCGCAGCGCAGCAACGAGCTGCGCATCCGCCGCCTGATCTACAGCTCGCTCTCGGAGGATCTGAGCGAGGCGGTAAATTTCCAAAAGCGCCTGTTTGAAAAGGACGTTCATGATCCGGACTTCCTGGAGGTCTACCTTGGCACGGGCACGATCGAGTCGAACTGCCGCGTCAAATTCAACAAGCAGGATTTCATCGATCCGGACGACCCCATCTCGATGCTCCCGGAGCAGCTGGCGGACAAATACCGCTACATTTCGGATGCGCCGATCATTGCGCAGTTTAAGCAGGCCGGCGCCATCGGTGTCGTCGGCAGCAACGAGGGGCAGCTGGAGGCGCTGAAGAATTTCACGCTGGACATCGCGCTGCGGCACTTCTATAAGGACGTCAAGCTGTTTTATATGCTCGACGAGGCGGACCTCCAGTCGATGAGCTGGCTGCGCTGGCTGCAGCATGTGCACAATGATACGCTCAACATCCGCAACTTTATCTGTGACGATGAGAGCCGCAAGGTGCTCACCGAGCAGTTGTATTCCATTCTCTCTGCGCGCGAGGCACAGCAACGTGCGAATGACGGTGCGGATGAATTCTCGTGCCACTATGTCGTGTTTGTCCGCGGCGCACAGCAGATATCCAAGCATCCGCTGTCCAAGTTCGTGGAGCGGTGCGCACAGTATGGCTTTACCTTCGTGTTCTTTGAGGAATATGAGGAGTTTCTGCCCAAGGGCTGCGGCGAGATCATCCGCCTCGGCAATGCCGAGCGCTCGGATCTGATCCTCAAGAGCAAAAACGGGGATGTGCAGTGCGCATTCGTCCCCGAGCATGTCGAGGAGACGCTGGCTGCCTATGCCGCCGCAAAAATCGGCGCGGTCTGCGTGCCGGAGCTGAGCCTGGAGAGCGAGCTGACGCGCAATATCACACTCTTTGATCTGCTGAACATTTTCGGTGTGGAGGATCTGGATCTGGAGCAGCGCTGGGGGCAGTCCGAGGTGTATCGGAGCATGGCTGCGCCGCTCGGCGTGAAGGCCAAGCAGGAGGTCGTCTATCTGGACATCAGCGACAAGGCGTCAGCGCACGGACCGCACGGTCTTGTGGCCGGCACAACGGGCTCCGGTAAATCCGAGATCCTGCAGACGTATGTCCTGTCCATGGCGACGCTGTTCCACCCGCACGAGGTCGCCTTTATGATCATCGACTTCAAGGGCGGCGGTATGGCGAGCCAGTTCCGCGACCTTCCGCATATGCTCGGTACGATCACGAACATCGACGGCCGCGAGATCGACCGCTCGCTGCGCTCGATCAAGGCGGAGCTTGTCAAGCGGCAGGCGCTGTTTGCGCAGGCCTCGCTGACTGTGGGCCACACCGTCAATCACATCAACGATTATATCCGTCTGTATAAAAAAGGCGTTGTCTCCGAGCCGATCCCGCACCTGATCATCATTGCCGATGAGTTTGCTGAGCTGAAAGCGGAGTATCCCGATTTCATGAAGGAGATCATTTCGGCGGCGCGCATCGGCCGCACGCTCGGCATCCACCTCATCCTCGCCACGCAGAAGCCTGCCGGCGTTGTGGATAACCAGATCTGGAGCAACTCGAAGTTCCGTCTGTGTCTGAAGGTCCAGACCAAGGAGGACAGCAACGAGGTGATCAAGACGCCGCTCGCGGCGGAGATCAAGGAGCCGGGCCGCGCCTATTTCCAGGTTGGCAACAACGAGGTGTTCGAGCTGTTCCAGTCGGCGTACAGCGGCGCAAAGGTCGTCGACGCCAGCGAGCGGCAGCCGGTTACGCTCTATGAGCTCAATCTCTGGGGCAAGCGCAGCGTTGTCTACACCAACAAGAACCAGACCAGCGCAGAGGATGCGCCGACGGAGCTCAAGGCACTGGTCGACTATATCCACGACTATTGCGAACACAACCACATTTCGAAGCTCAACGGCATTTGCCTGCCGGCGCTGCCGGACGTGCTCGACAGCGGAGAGCTGCACGACTTCCGGCCGGAGCCTGCAAAGGGCATCGTCGTCCCGATCGGTGTGTACGACGACCCCGACAACCAGCGGCAGGAGAATTATGCGATCAACCTCTCGGCCGACAATACGTACATCATCGGCTCGGCGCAGACAGGTAAGACGACACTGCTGCAGACGATCATTCTGCAGATCATGCAGCTGTATTCGCCGCAGGAATGCAGCATTTACGTCGTCGACTGCGGCGCGATGGCGCTCAAGACGTTCGAGGCGTCCAACCATGTCGGCGGCGTTGCGGTGGCTGCAGAGGAGGAGCGCGTGGCAAACCTCCTCAAGATGCTGACGCGGCTGGTGCAGCAGCGTAAGGAGAAATTTGCCGAGCAGGGACTCGGCACGTATGCCGCCTACGTGGAGGCCGGCTTCCGTGATCTGCCGCAGGTACTGCTGGTGATCGACAACTATGCTGCGTTCCGCGAGTACTACGGCAGCTACGATGAGACGATCCTGTTTCTCTCACGCGAGGGACAGGGCGTCGGTCTGAGCCTGATCATAACGGCGACGCAGACCAACGCGCTCAACTACAAGACGCTGTCGAACTACGGCACGCGCATCGCGTACTCGTGCAACGATTCCGGCGAGTACATGAACCTGTTCGACCGCTGCAAGGTTGAGCCGAAGGACGTTCCGGGCAGAGGTCTCTGCTCGCTGGAAAAGCACATTGTGGAGTTCCAGACGGCGCTGTGCGTGGAGGGCGACAAGGAGATCGACCGCGTGCAGAATATCCGCGAGCGCATTGCCGCTACGAACGCAGACTATGCGGGCGTGTGTGCCGCGCCCATCCCCGAAGTGCCGGCCGTCCTGCGCATGAGCGAGCTGGCGGCGGCGCAGAAGACGCTGTATCAGCAGCCGTACCGGATCCCGATCGGCATGGACTACGACGAGGTGTCCTACCGGACGCTCGACCTTTTGACGGTGGGCAGCTTTGCCATTGTCGGCCGTCCGGGCAGCGGGCGCAGCAACTTCATCCGGCATCTGCTCACGGCGATCCGCATGAACGTTTTCGGCAGCCTGACCAGTGCATATATCGTCGACAACGCCGAGATGAAGCTCGAGGCGTGCGGCGAGTACGGCTTCGTGGAGCGATACGGTGTTGACGAGAACGACGGCGTGGCCATGGTCGAGGAGATCTACGAGCGGCTGGTCGAGCGTCAGGCGATGCTCACCGAAAACCGCGGCACTGCGCCCGAGCAGCTGCTCGCTGACGAGCCGCTGCTGCTGCTGGTCGTGAACAACCGTGGCTTCTATCGCAAAATGGGTGAGGACAAGGAGACCTACAAGCTGCTTCTGGAGATCCTCAAGACGTATCGCCGGCTGAAGGTCGCCGTCGTCTTTGCGGATGTGGACAACCAGACGCCGTCGTACAGCGGACCGGACATCTTCAAGCAGATCAAGGAGGCCAAGCAGCACTTCTTCTTCGAGGATGCCGCCAACATCAAGGCCATCGACCTGACTGTCAAGCAGCAGAAGGAGCAGGCGAAGCCGCTGAAGACCGGCGACGCCTTCATGGCCTTCGGTACGGAGCTTTGCAGGATCAAGACGATCCTGATGGACCAATAATGCAGGGCAGCCATGACTGCCGGAAAGGAGCAGCGCAATGGGCAAAACAGCAAATGGCGTGCGCCGCATAGACACGGTGTATTTTGACGCGGCTTTGCAGAGCCTGAACCGCGCGATCGAGACATATTCGCAGGCGAAGCAGCAGGTAGATCAGCAGACACAGAAGCTGAAGGACACCTGGACCGGAAAGGGCGCGCGTGAGTTTTTCGACCGTTCATACTGGCGCCTGAAGCAGGAGCTGGATGACTCGGAGGAGACATTGGTAGCTATGCGGGATGACCTGCAGGCGTTTTACGAGTCTTACAAGACGTGGGATCAGCAGACGGCCGGCAGCATTGCGGGCAAGGAAACGTGAGAGGAGTGAGCGTGGCTTATGGGTATTATTTCTGACAGTGTTACCGGCATACAGGTCAAAAGCCGGATCCGCCGCCTTCGGCAGGAGCGCAAGGATCTGCTGGATGACGGCGGCCGTGTGCGCAACATCAACCGCGCGGTCGATGAGGCGATCGCGGATGTCAACAGCTACCTCGGTACGACCGGCGGCGCACAGATCACGGCGAAGCTTGCCGAATACCGAGAGGCGGATCAGGCATCGGACAGCTTGCTCTCATCGGCCAGGGACTGCATCGATCGGGAGATTGCGTATTGGGATCGCCGCCTCGAGGAAGCGGATACAAAACACGGCGGCGGCAGCAGTGGCGGCGGCGGCAGCAGCCGCGGTTTCGGTGGCGGTGGCGGCGGCGGTTTCCGCTAAGGAGGAGAGAATCAGCAATGGATGTACTGTTCGTAGATTTCAGTTATGACGATAATGTCAAGCGTTCCACCCGGCGGATCGCGCGCAGGCTCGGTGACCGCAAGAACGACTATAGCGGCGTGAAGGCGCGCCTGTCGAGCATCCAGTCGAACACGGGCAACATCACGAACGCCAACATGTATCTCGAAAAGAAAATGCGCCGGCTTGAGGAAAAGCATGACAAGCTCACGGCGTTCGGCAAAGCGTTGGATGCGTTTGACGACAACGCAAGGGAAACGGATAAGCGCGTGGCAAAGCGGCTCGAAAAGCAGATCAAGAGCTTCTGCAAGCGTGAGGGTATCCCCGGTGTGTTCCAGACCATGCTGACGCAGGGCGGGAAGCAGCTGCTGATCACTGCCTCAAAGATCGGCCTGCTGGGACCGATCCCGCTGGTCATCGCGTACAAGGATAAAATCAAAGAGTGGTATCAAAAGCATAAGACCGAGTTCTGGCTGGCGGTTGAGGTTGCATTTGATGCGTTTATCGTCGTCGCCTCAGTGGCATTGCTGATCATGGCGCCGGGCGGGTTCGTCGCGACGTTCCCGTTGATTTGGGGCGCACTGAAATCCGGGGTGGATCTCGTGTATGACTGTCGAGCGTTCAAGGCAGCTCGCAGCGGCGACATGGAGTCGGCGCAGGCACTGCGAAAGATGGGCATGGAGCATGTCATGCAGGGGATGCTCGGAGATACGGCCGGAACGTGGGTCTACCGTGGGCTGGAGGTCGTCAGCTTTGTGTGCGGGGTCACGCAGCTGACGAAAGAGATCCGGTCACTGAAGACGTGCGACAATATGCTCAAGTACGGCACGGAGGGTCTTGCGCCGCGTGTACGGACTGTTATGAAGCAGAGAGTGATCAAGATGACGACCGGTGTTGATATCGGCAAGGTCACAATAAAGAGCGTCTTGAAAAACGGCACGATATTCTCAAAGACCATGATCGGCATCCTCAACGGCAAGTCGCTTGGGGAGCTGATCCTGTCGATGAAAGGTTCGTCCACACTCGGGCTGGATAAGCTCTATTCTTGGCACGTGAAGCCCATGCTTGCGTAAAGAATGCGGAGGTGAATGAAGATGCATTGTGCTTTTTCCCCCGAGGTCTACCTGCGCAAAAAATGGTGGGCGCTGCTGCTGTCCGTGATCGGGCTGGCGGGCTTGGTGCTCGGCATTGTGGGCGAAGACGAGTTGATCGTGATGGCGGCGGCGGTTTTGTTCGTGGTGCCGCTGTGCAGGGTCGGTCACTGCCTGATCTACCGAAAGAAAGACTACATCGAGCTACAGCCGCAGTGTGTCACCGTTTTCCAGCTGCGCGACAGCTGGATCAAGACGGACTATCTGCGCATAGATATCCGCAGGGTGAGCGATCTGCGGATCACACCCGAGCGCATAACGGTCGCGGGCGTGTGCGACGCGTATCTCTATCGGCGCGGTATGGCGCAGCCGCAGCGAGTGCCGACGCCGGTGAGCCAGATCGATTTTATGCGCTACTTCGATCACGACGCAGCGATTTGCGAGAAATTAGAAAACATGAGAAAGGAATACGGTTATGGAGGCTGAACTGACCAGAGCGCAGGAGTATATCAATCAGGGCGCTGTGCTGTACGGGGAAGACAAGTTCGCGGACGCGCGCATTTACTTTGAGAAGGCCGCGGCGGAAGACCAGATGAATGACGAGGCCTATATCCTGATCGCCCAGACCTGCATCATGCAAGACGACTATGCCGCAGCCAGAGAGAACCTGAAAAAGGCGCTGCTGCTCGACAAAAAGAACGGCTTGACGTATTTCCACCTGGGCAATGTCGAGATGCTTGAGGGCAACACGGACGCGGCCAAGGAGCATTTCACCAAAGCGATCAGCCTGGGCGCGAACAGTGTGGATATCTACCTCACGCTTGCCGCAGCGGAGGAGGAAAGCCGGGATTACGACAAGGCGATGACGTATTATGACAAGGCGCTCGCCGCGGACAAATACAACGGCTTTGCCCGTCTGCGTAAGATCCAGCTGTTTTTGATGCACGGCCGTATGCCGGAGGCGCTCAAGGCGTGTGACCAGATGCTGGAGACGTGCCCGGAGGTTTTTGAGGGCTATCACTACAAGGCCGGCGTGCTGTGCGAGCTGAACCGTCCCGCGGAGGCAAAGGCGCTGCTGGACACGGCGCTTGAGCGCTTCCCGGACGATGCGGACCTGTACTATGACATGGTCGGCGTGCTGCAGCAGCTCGGCGAGAGCGAGACGGCGCTGGCGATGCTGGAGGAGAAGGTCCCGATCACGGAGGACAACGCGCTGGAATACCACAAGCGCAAGGCGCAGCTGTACATGGGGATGCTGCGCGTGGACGCGGCGCTTGAGGAGCTCAAGCCGGTCTATGATGCCGAGCGCGACCCGGAGAGCGGCTATCTGCTGGCGTGCATCTATATGAGCCGCGAAGACTATACTTCGCTTCTGGAGGTCACGCAGCAAATGGTCGATACGCAGGAGCTGGACAGCTATTACTACGCGGCGCTGTACTATCGTGCGATCGCGCTGCAGCGTCTCGGCCGCACGGCGGACGGCGAGCAGGCACTGCGCGAGGCGAACGTGCTCTTCCGCGCGGAATGTGCGAAGAAGCCGGGGCAGATAGAGCTGTATATGTACCGTGCGATGTGCCACAAGGAACTGCAGGAATATCAAAAGGCGATGGACATGATCGACTATCTGCTGCGCGCCGCACCGGAAAACGGCGAGGTCTATCTCCTGCGCAGCCAGATCTACGAGGAGCTCGGAGAGAAAGAAAAGGCCGCGGCGGACAAGGCCAAGGCGTTCGAGATCCAGCCGCAGCTGCGCTCTGTTACAGAGGGCTGAGCGCTGCGGCAGAAAGGGGCTGTGAAACATGAGCAATCAGCTGCGTGTTGATTTTGATGCACTGGAAGAAACGATCCGCGTGTACGGTGCGCAGGTCACGCAATTTCGCGAGGCCAAAGAAGGCGTGCAAAGAGCGTTGGATGAGCTCAAGGCGTCCGGCTGGGACAGCACGGCGTCAAACAAGTGGTATTCCATGCTCGATGAATCCTGGATCCAGAGCATTCGCTACCATATGCGCGTGATCGGCGAGATGAAGGTAGAGCTCAGTGAGGCGCGTGACGCGTATGAGGCGCTGCTCGAGGAGCGCAGACAGCTTGCCAAGAAGCTGTGACATTTGCACCTTACCGCCGCGTGGCGGAAATATAAAGTATTACAACAGGAGGGAAACCAATGAGCGACAACAGAATTGCAATCACCCCGGATGAGCTGCAGGGCGTGTCGAAGAATTTTCTTCAGAAGGCAGAAGAAATCCGGGAAACGGTGAATTATCTGCGCCAGCAGGTCAGTGCGCTGGACGGCAGCTGGGAAGGCGCTGCAAAGACACAGTTCTTTGTGAACTTCGAAGAGGCGCTGAAGGGCTTTGATCAGCTTCCGGAAGCGACCGAGGGCCTCGCAAACGAGCTGACGTCCATCGCCAAGACCATTGGAGATCTGGACGAGGAGATGGCGAGCCAGATGCGCTGAGTGCCGGACTGCACACAGAAAAATCAAACAAAAACAACATTCTGAACATCATTACAGGAGGATATTATTATGGCACGTATTGCTCTTACTACCGAAGAACTCAGAGGCGCTTCCACCAATTTTTCGACCAAGGCCGGAGAGCTGCGCGAGCTTCTGAACTATCTGCGTCAGCAGGTCAACTCCCTCGAGTCCACCTGGGATGGCGCTGCACAGAACCAGTTTTTCGTCACCTTTGACGAGATCGCCAAGAACATGGATCAGATCCCGGAAGCAATCGAGAATATCGGCAACCAGCTCTCTGCGGTCGCAACAACCATGGAGAACACGGATAACGAGCTGGCGAACGCGCTCAGAGGCAACGGCTGATCGCTTTTTGTGAGTGTGCCGCAGCCGCTGTGCATAGGTAAAGCCGCCATCCGGACCCGGAGACGGCATCCACCGATTTGGACGAGGAGGCAGATATGCGTTTGATCGGAAGGCTGATCGCGGCCGCGCTTGCCGTTGCAGCGGTCGTCGTCGGCATAATGTCGGTTTCCGGCCGGGGTCATTTTGGCGTGGCTGTACTGCTGCTGGTGGCGGCATCAGCTTGCAACTCGATCGCGCGGCACTTCGATTAGCGTCGTCGAAAAACGGTCTCATGGGAAAGCCCGGACGCGCATGCGTCCGGGCTTCCTGACAAGCGGGAGCGCAGGAATATTCCTGCGCTCATTTTATTGTAAAAGCAATCCGGGAACGGTATTGGCCTGCCGATCAAAGCCTTCCCGCAGCAAACAACCGTCGATTCGCCATCAGACAATGCGGAGATATTGCGCTGCCGAAGCAGAGGGCTTGCCGAGACAAGTGCCAGATTCCAGGAAGCTACCCGATATCATACTTGCCGATATCAACGTCCTGAAAGCTCACGAGCGTATAGGATTCCGGCTTCGGCACGGGATACGTACAGTCGAAGCCCATCTTTGCCGCAAGGTTGTCCTTGACGACAGGGTTCAGCTCATGTCCGAACGCCCCGGGAATGATGATGATATCCTTGGCCGGGTCGCAGCGCGTGACCATCGCACGCTCAATCTGTTAAGCTCAAATTTCAGCTGTCCTAGGTGCTGCTGCAATGATTAAAAGAGTTAACATGGAATAGAGTTGTGTCAATTCTGCATTATAATATCATCTGATAAATTTTTACAACCCTTGCGTTTGGAAATGCGTCCTTAAAATCGCAGAGCTTAAATTATGCAAAACACTTAGCTGTATCACACCGCGCATCCGACCGGAAAACCATATTTTGAGGATTTGTCATCTCCTGCACTTGCACCCTTTGCTTGACATTGCTGCGGCTGTTTGCTAAACTGCTAAAGCGACTTGCTCGCAAAAACAGCAAAAGGAAAGAGAAGAAGAAAGAAATGAAACTCGTCAAAGCCTACAACAGCGTCAGCCTCGTGCTGCGCATCGTCATCGGCATGGTCATCGGCACGGCGCTCGCCCTGCTGATCCCCAACGCCGCCGTGACCGCTCCCGGCATCGGCATCCTCGGCAAACTGTTCGTCGGCGCGCTCAAGGCGATCGCCCCGCTGCTCGTGTTCGTGCTCATCATCAGCGCGCTCGCCCAGTCCAAGGAGAAAATGGGCAAGCAGTTCGGTACCGTCATCGCGCTCTACCTCGTGTCCACGTTTCTCGCGGCCGCCATCGCCGTGGCCGCAAGCTACCTCTTCCCCGTGACCATCACGCTGACCGAGGCCGCTTCCGACAGCGCGCCCGAGAGCTTCGCGGAGATCTTCACGACCCTGCTGACCAACATCGTCTCCAATCCCATCGGCTCGATCGTCAGCGGCAACTTCCTCGGCATCCTGTTCTGGGCCATCGTGCTCGGCTTCGCGTTCAAGGGCGCTGCGGATTCGACCAAGCGCTTCCTCGCCGACGCCTCCGAGGCCGTCACGAAGGCGGTGCGCTTCGTGATCAATCTTGCCCCCTTCGGCATTCTCGGCCTCGTGTTCACGGCTGTGTCCACGAGCGGTCTGGCCATCTTCACCGAGTACGGCAAGCTGCTGCTCCTGCTCGTGGGCTGCATGCTGTTCTCGGCGCTCGTCGTCAACCCCGTCATGGCCTTTGTCGCCATGCGCAAGAACCCCTATCCGCTGGTGTTCAAGTGCCTCAAGGAGAGCGGCGTGACCGCTTTCTTCACGCGCTCGTCCGCCGCGAACATCCCCGTGAATATGTCCCTGTGCGAGAGCCTCGGCATCGATAAGGAGTTCTACTCCGTGTCCATCCCGCTCGGCGCGACCATCAACATGGCCGGCGCCGCCGTCACGATCACGATCATGGCGCTCGCCGCGGTGCACACGCTCGGCATCACCGTGCAGCTGCCTGTCGCGATCATCCTGTCGGTCATGGCGGCGCTCGGCGCGTGCGGCGCGTCCGGCGTTGCGGGCGGCTCGCTGCTGCTCATCCCCATGGCCTGCTCCCTGTTCGGCATCTCCAACGATGTTGCCATGCAGGTCGTCGGCGTCGGTTTCATCATCGGCGTCATTCAGGACTCGCTCGAGACTGCCATCAACTCCTCGTCCGATGCGCTGTTCACCGCCGTCGCGGAGTTCAAGCAGTGGCGCAAAAACGGCAAGGAGATCAAGTTCTGAGCCGTCAGACCCATATGTCCCAAAGCCCGACCGGGAAACCGGCCGGGCTTTTTTGAGACTGTCAAAAAGTAATACTTTTTGACAAGGCGGCCGCAGTCTGCTGCGCGCATAATTTGTGCGTCTACGGCGCACAAATTCCACACTTGCAGCCTGAGAAGTATTTTCTTCGCCGCACATGT
>ERZ835980.722-NODE-722-length-42989-cov-4.165929_pt1 | contig 42989 bp, 35 predicted proteins | sample MGYA00519943_ERZ835980 | MGnify/ENA primary metagenome ERZ835980 (study PRJEB31850, sample SAMEA3708791) | human gut metagenome | biome: human gut; feature: human-associated habitat; material: faeces | place: China | collected 2014 ... | reverse complement strand
CAAACAAAGCAAAGGAGCTTTTGAACAGCGGAATCTGCAGCAGAGTTTTCGGCTGGAAAAGAGGCGAATTTGATTACGACCTTACGCCCGCTGTTTTCACGACAGCCGAACAAATAGACAGGGAATTTGTTTACAACGGCTTTTGCGCCGCAAACTTCTCAAAATACCTTGTTAACGAAACGCGCAGGGACGCCGGCAAAGTTGCGGTTTTTTTGAAACCGTGCGACAGCTACAGCTTTAATCAGCTGCTTACCGAACACAGGTTCGACAGAGAAAAGGTTTACGCAGTCGGCATACCGTGTGAGGGAATGGCTGATATCAACAAGGTCAGGCAGGCGGTTGACGGTATTGCAAAGCTCACCTTTGACGAAAACGGAAATATTATCGTTGAAACTCTTTACGACGGAACAGCAAAACTCGACAGAAACGAGTGTATGCTTGAACGCTGCATTCACTGCAAATCCAAACGCTGCGTTGTTTATGATGAGCTTCTCGGCGAGAATGGTGAAGTTCTTGACGATTCCCGCTTTGATGAGGTCAAAAAACTTGAAGCAATGACGGCGGATGAACGATTTGCATTCTGGCAGGGTGAGCTTTCGCGCTGCATTCGCTGCAATGCCTGCCGCGATGCATGTCCTGCATGCACCTGCGAGAAATGCGTGTTTGACAATCCCGCATCAGGTGTTGAAAACAAAGCAGCCGCAGATTCTTTCGAAGAAAAAATGTTTCATATAATCCGTGCGTTTCACGTCGCCGGACGCTGCACGGATTGCGGTGAGTGTTCGCGCGTTTGCCCCCAGCATATACCGCTGCATCTTTTGAATCGAAAGTTTATAAAGGATATCAATGCCTTTTACGGCGAATATCAGGCGGGCGCGGAAGAGGGCAGCAGAGCCCCGATCGTGAACTACACAAAGGACGATATCGAACCCTCAGCTGCGGTTGAAAGGAGCGGAAACAATGCGTAAAATTGCAAAATCAGAGCTGAATTCGCTCTTTGCGGCAATTGCCGAACGTGCAAAACTGTATGTGCCGCAGGATACGGCAGGCGGAGCAAAGTTTTCCGAGTGGAAAAACGGGAAAAAGTGTTCCGCAGCTTTGAACACTGTTCGCAGTGCAAAAGACTTTTTCTTTCCGCAGACCGAAAACCTGATGGATTTTAAACTGAGCGGAAAAACAATAGAGATTATCGATACCCGCAGTGAAACGGAGGATTTTGTTCTGTTCGGCGTCAGGGCGTGTGACGTGAAGAGTTTCGAAATTCTGGACAGAGTTTTTCTTTCCGACCCCGTTGATACCTACTACAAGAACCGCCGCGAGCACGGCATCATAATGTCACTGGCATGCTCCCGTCCGCAGGAAACATGTTTTTGTGCATCATTCGGAATTGATGCAGGTGCGCCCGAAGGCGATATTGTTTGCACGGAATCCGAAGATACACTCTATCTCGATGCAAAAACAGCGAAGGGCACCGCTCTTCTGGATTCGCTGAACACACTCACCGAGGAGGCGGACGGGGAAGCGGATGCGGCAGAAATGAAAGCCGTTTACGATACGGTTTCGGCTCGGATTAAAAAACTTCCGCTTGCGGGTTTGAAACCCGATGCTTTCGGGGCGGGGAAGACGGATGAGTTTTTTAATGCACCCGAGTGGAAAGAACTTTCGTCACATTGCCTTGGCTGCGGCACGTGCACATTTGTTTGTCCGACCTGCCAATGCTACGATATTCGGGATTTCGACACGGGTCACGGTGTGAAACGGTTCCGCTGCTGGGATTCATGCATGTATTCGGAATTCACAAAAATGTCTGCGGGACAGCCGCGTCTGACTCAAACGGAACGGTTCCGTCAGCGTTTCATGCACAAACTGGTCTATTATCCGACAAACAACAACGGACTGTTTTCGTGCGTGGGATGCGGCAGGTGCCTTGCAAAATGCCCGATAAACATGAACATTGTGAAAGTCATGAAAGCTCTTGCGAAGCCGCAGAACCGTGACTGCGAAAACGGTGAAACCCCCGAAGGGAGGAAATAAAATGTCTGTTACAGCAACACGAGATCCCCTGATGCCAGTTATCGGCGTTGTCACTGATATAAGGATAGACACGCCGGACGTTAAAACTTTTCGCGTTGTAACTCCGGATGGAAAAAAAGCGTTTGAACACCGTCCGGGGCAGTGCGCAATGCTGTCCGTACCCGGAGTCGGCGAGGCGATGTTCTCAATAACTTCATCCCCGACAAATACGGAATTCATGGAGTTTTCAATCAAAAAATGCGGCTGCGTGACAGAATGGCTGCATTCGATGGAACCGGGGCAGCAGATTACGATACGCGGGCCGTACGGCAACGGCTTTCCTGTGGACGACGTTTTTGCAGGCCGCGATCTGCTCTTTATTGCAGGCGGAATCGGGCTTGCACCGCTGCGTTCCGTAATTAACTATTGCCGGCGTTATCGTGACAGGTACGGCAAAATAGATATTGTTTACGGTTCGCGCAGTATGCAGGATTTAGTAGACTATAATGAAATAATTGATGAGTGGGCTGTTGATGCGGGTGTCAGCGTACACCTCACAATCGATAAAGAACAGCCGGAGTGGAGCGGTCATGTCGGTTTTGTTCCGAACTATGTCAAGGAATTGGGCTTTTCAACCGACAAGATCGCGATTCTCTGCGGTCCGCCGATAATGATTAAATTTACCCTTGCCGGACTGTGCGAGATCGGATTTGATAAAACTCAAATATACACAACAATGGAACTTCGCATGAAATGCGGCATCGGTAAATGCGGCAGGTGCAATATCGGTTCGAAATATGTCTGCAAGGACGGACCCGTTTTCCGCTGCGACGAACTGGATGCACTTCCGAACGAATACTGAGGTTTTTGGAGGAGATGCTTTAAAATGAAAGAAAACACGGTTGACATCTACCTTTTCGGCAAAAAATACACCGTCCCCGATGATTTGACGATCATGCGGGCAATGGAATATGCGGGCTATCAGCTTGTGCGCGGCTGCGGCTGCCGCAACGGATTCTGCGGCGCATGTGCAACGATCTACCGCATCAAAGGCGACCGCGAACTTCACGCATGTCTTGCCTGCCAAACCAAGGTTGAAAATGACATGTATGTGGCAACGCTGCCGTTTTTCCCGCTCGTCAAGCAGGTTTACGATATTGAAAAGGTTAAACCCACCGAGCAGATAATGATGCAGCTTTATCCGGAAATATATGCCTGTGTCGGATGCAACGCATGCACAAAGAGCTGCACGCAGGGATTGAACGTAATGCAGTACATTGCATATGCTCAGCGCGGCGAGTTTGACAAGTGCGCGGAGGAATCCTTTGACTGCGTGATGTGCGGCGTTTGCTCTTCACGCTGTCCTGCCGGAATATCGCATCCGCAGGTTGCAATGCTTGCAAGAAGACTGAACGGCAAATATCTTGCGCCTAAATCCGAGCATCTTGAGAACAGAGTTCGGGAAATTGAAAACGGAACATTTGACGAGCTGATGGAAGCTCTGATGGGCAAACCTGCATCGGAATTGCAGGAGCTGTACAACAACAGGGATATTGAAAAATAAGGGGGCAAAGAAGGATTATGTACTCAAAGGAATTCCGTGAATCCCTTAACGCTGTTGAAGCGGCAAGGGAAGCAAACATTGCCCTTGAACCTGCGCGAATGACGGCGGAAGAAAAGGAAAAACTGCTCAAACAGTACCATCCGGATTATAAAACAAGTGAGTTTGCGGTGCTTAAAGTCGGCGCAAACAGCGGCGAGGAAGTTCCGCATGAGCTTTGCGAAATGCTTCAGGCACACAGTCGAATCAACCCATGCGAGATTGACCTTGAAAAAATCGATTACGACGTTGATGTGCTTGTTATCGGCGGCGGCGGCGCGGGAGCGTCGGCAGCGATTGAAGCTCATAATGCGGGCGCAAACACGATGATCGTCACAAAACTCCGCATAGGTGATGCAAACACGATGATGGCAGAGGGCGGCATTCAGGCGGCGGACAAGCCGAATGATTCTCCCGCGATTCATTTTCTTGATGCATACGGCGGAGGGCATTTTGCAGCAAAGCGCGAACTGCTCCAAAAGCTGGTATGTGATGCTCCGGGTGCGATTCAGTGGCTGAACGAACTCGGCGTTGAGTTCGACAAGGCTCCGGACGGAACTATGATAACGACTCACGGCGGAGGAACATCCCGCAAAAGAATGCATGCGGCAAAGGATTATTCCGGTGCGGAGATAATGCGCACGCTGCGGGATGAGGTTCTTAACCTCGGCATTCCAGTTGTGGATTTCACCTCCGCAATCGAGCTTATTCTTGATGAAAACGGAAATGCGGCAGGTGCGGTACTCCTTAACATGGAGACAGGTGAAAAGCTTGTTGCGCGTGCAAAAACCGTGATTATTGCAACGGGCGGTGCGGGCAGAATGCACTATCAGGGATTCCCGACTTCCAATCACTACGGTGCAACGGCTGACGGTCTTGTTCTCGGCTATCGTGCGGGCGCAAAGCTTCTGTATGCGGACACGCTCCAATATCACCCCACGGGCGCAGCGTTCCCGCAGCAGATTTTCGGTGCGCTCGTTACCGAAAAAGTTCGCTCTCTCGGCGCGAAGCTCGTGAATTGCGACGGTAAAGTGTTCATGCATCCGCTTGAAACCCGTGATGTTGCGGCTGCATCGATAATTCGTGAATGCACCGACAGGAACAAGGGAGTTGACACAGGCAGCGGCAAGGCCGTTTGGCTGGATACCCCCATGATAGAGCGTATCGGAGGCGAGGGTACAATCGAAGCAAGGATTCCGGCAATGCTCCGAATGTTTATGAATCACGGCATCGATATACGCCGCGAACCCATTCTTGTTTTCCCGACGCTGCATTATCAGAACGGAGGACTTGATATCAATGTTGACGGCATGACTCCCAATGTTCCAAACCTCTATGTTGCCGGTGAAGCTGTCGGCGGCATCCACGGCAGAAATCGTTTGATGGGCAACTCGCTGCTTGACATTATCGTATTCGGCAGGAGCGCGGGCAGAAATGCGGCTCATCGTGCAGCCGAAACAGTGCCTGCAAAGCTGACGTTGAACCATGTTGCAGAGTTTGAATCGCAGCTTAAGGCGGCAGGCATAGAGACAGAAGCGGTCTCTCCGAAACTGCTTCCCGATTATCGCAGAAAATAATGCGGTATTGTTGAACACAAAACCATGCGGCGGACGGAGAATAACGTCCGCCGTCAATATGAATATAACATCCGCATCGCGGAAAGAAAGGGAAAACTATGTTGGATTTTTTGGAGGCAGCAACAATATTCTGTTTTGGTCTTTCGTGGCCGATATCGATTCGCAAATCCATTGTGTCACGCACGGCAAAGGGAAAAAGTTTGTTTTTTGAGCTTTTCCTGCTGCTCGGCTATGCTTGCGGAATTGCGCGCAAGATAATGCAGACGGTTGACGGAAGCAGCGGATTCCTGTTCTTCCTCAGCTTTTTCTTCTACATTCTAAATTTTGTTGAGATTTCAATCGACGTTGCACTCTATTTCAGAAACAAAAAACTGGATGAACTGGCCGAAAAAGCAGCAAATTGATGCGCTTGACAACATTTCTTTCGGCTGAATTTCAGCGTGAATTGAAAAGCCGCAACCGGGTTCGACTCGGATGCGGCTTTTCGTATGTGAGGTTTGATTGGCTGTTTCATCGGAAGCATCTGTTCAAGACTGCTCGGTTCGGGCAATTTGCCTTGAGGGCGACCATGGATGATGTTGTAGTCATACACGGAGGTAAGCCCTGAATGGAGTTTGTAGGTAAAAGTTGTTGCGCTGTCGCGTTTTACGGATGCAATGCGCGGATCGCTTTCAAGCATTCCGATAAGCTCGGCAACTGTTTCCTCGGGAGCTTTTCCTGCTTTGTATTGCTCGGAATCAGCAGCAAGCAGGTCTTTTTCAACTTCCTGATGCGCTTTGTTCAAAATGCGCAGATCTCTTGCGGCGGAGTAGCTTTCCGCAATTGCCGAAACAGGCAGCATGGCTGCAAGCATCAGCACCGCAAGAAGAATGACGATGATTTTGTTCAGCCGCTTTTTTTCATTTTTTCCTCCTGCAAATTAAATATATCCGAGAGCATGTATTGCTCTTTGATATCATTATCAGGCGTTGCTGATCGTTACTCGGTTGAACCCGTTCAAACCGACTCGCCGTTTAATGAAAGGTCGTGCTCAAACCCGACCGATTCCGCAAGCTTACGTATGACACGAACGGCATAATTTCGAATGTCAACAGCTTTAATGCGTTCGACGGCATCGGAACGCATGGCTTCGGGAACATTGTAGGCCTTTAATGCAATATCAAGAAAACGTTCCAACTTTTGCTCAAAAGTGAAATAGCGATTGCAGGGGTAACGCATATATCCGCTCATTACCGCAGCAGTACCGATTTCGGTTTCAAAGCAGCGGCTTTCACTCCAATCGGGATTGAACGGACGGAACAGCTCAAACAGTCTTGCCGCCGTTCTGTCATGTATATAACAGAGCGTTTCGCGGTTGGTGTATGCTTCGACGTAGATATCCCGCAGGTTCTCGCTTGTTTCGGCAATGGCAAGCTGAATTGCAGTTTCAAAAACATAAAGCATATGCGGCTCGGAATCGGCGGGAAGGAGTGAATCCGCGGCATCAAACTGTCCGTTGAACATATTAACAACAAGCTCCATCAATAAGCCGTTCTTTGTTCGAAAAACGTTGAAAAAGGAACCGTTTGAAACATCCGCAAGCCTGCAAATATCCGATACGGTTGTTTTATGGTAGCCTTTTTCAATAAAAAGCTTTATTCCCGCGGAAATTGTCCGCCGCCTTACTTCCTGACTGTCGTAGCGTCTTGTCATGATAAACCCTTTTAAACAAATAAACAAAAACTTTTGTAGAGTTGAGAATAATTCGAAATTAGTTCACACTCTATTTTCGAGTATTATAATAACAGATTAACCGCCGAATGTCAACAGCATCAGTCGCTTTTTCGGTAAAAAGGACGGTATGCGCAGAGTTTGTCTCAGAATAATGCGGCTGCCACTTGCGATTTTCGGCGTAAGATGATAAAGTATTATAATGAGAGGAGAATTCATGCCATGCGTGAAACACGCAGGGGCACCTCTTGAAAATGCGACTTTTGACGAGGAAAATATGGAAAGTATCAGTGAATTTGCGGAACAAATTATTTCCTGCGGTGCGCACAGGATCGTGCTCAGCGGTCCGCGCGGGGAAAAACGATACAAGAAGAGCACGTTTTCACTTGTAAACGGCCAATATTTCATTGAAAGGCTGACAGAGAAGCAGGCGTTCCATGAGTATTGCGAAAAAAACGAGGCTGCGATGCGCATATGTTCCGATTTTGAGGGATATACGCAGGTGAATGCGTGGAACGGCGAGCGCGAATTTACGGCAAAGCTGACAAAAAAGGGCAATCTGCTGACCGGCAGCCGCGCCTGCACAGCAGCTCCGAAGGCGGTTGAATCGCAAAACCGAAAGAAAAAATACATCCTTGCAGAGGGCACTGTCATACCCCCGCTGGCAGACATGGGCGTTATGGCAAGTAACGGTGCGGTACACAAGGCCATGTACGACAAGTTCAAACAGATAAACAGATTTTTGGAATTCATCGACGAAATTGTAAAAGATGAGGCTGTTGACGGAGAAAATAATGACGCAGAGAAGAAACCGATGAGAATTATCGATTTCGGGTGCGGAAAGTCATACCTCACGTTCATCGTGTATTATTATTTCACTTTTATTCGCAAAATCCCCGTACAAATGACAGGAGTCGATTTGAAGGAGGATGTTATCGATTTCTGCACGAAGCTTGCAGAGAAATACGGTTATTCAAATTTGCATTTTCAAGCGGGAGATATAGCGGACTGCGCTGCGGATGAGGCAATCGATATGGTGATAACGCTTCACGCATGTGACACAGCAACGGATTATGCACTGTATAATGCAGTGAAGCGAGGTGCAAAGTACATTCTTTCGGTGCCTTGCTGCCAGCATGAACTGGCGGGAAAGGCTGATTATGCTGCATTGCCGATATTTGACGATAACGGGATACTGCGGGAGCGTGTTTCGGCATTGATAACGGACTCGATACGGCAAAAGCTTCTGACGGCATGCGGATACAGGACGGGATTGATGGAATTTGTTGACCTTTCGCACACGCCGAAGAATCTTTTGCTTCGCGCAAAAAAAACGAACTTGCCCGAACGTACCCGCCGCAGCGCATTAAAAACGGCTGAGGATACGCTCGAAGTTTTAAAGACGGAACAAAAACTGCATGAGCTTTTGAAAAAGGACGGTTACTTTGACTGAACGGTTTCAGACTCGGTTGAGGAACAAAAATGCAGAAAAGTATACAGGCACCGAAAAAAGCACAAAGCCCGAGGTGAAAACGAATGAGTAACAGCATCATGCGCAAGATTGCGAAATTTATCGTGGAAAAGCATATAATTATTATGCTTCTGTTCGTTGTGCTCGTTATATACAGCGCGCTTTCAATAAGCAAGGTCCGCGTGAATGAAGATATAACGGCACTGCTGCCGCCGAAAACGGCGACGAGGCGGGGCCTTACCGTCATGGAAAATGAGTTCACGGCTTTTGCTTCGGCAAATGTCATGGTTTCTAACATTACATATGAGAAAGCCGCAGAACTTGCCGAGAACCTGCGTGAAATTGAAAATGTTGCAACTGTTTCTTTTGATGATTCGTCGGAACACTATGCGTCCTCATCTGCGCTTTTCACGGTTGCTTTTTCTGCCGAAAGCGAGGATGAACGTGCGATCGATGCGCTTGAACAGATTAAGGACAGCCTTTCGGATTATGAAGTAAGCGTTTCAACAACTGTCGGACAGGATTACGTGAAGCAGATTGCGGGGGAAATAACGCAGGTTCTTATTCTCGCACTCATCGTAATTGCGGCAGTGCTTTTGTTTACGTCGAAAAGCTATTTTGAGGTTATAATCCTTTTCATTGTTTTTGCAGTGGCGGCGGTGCTGAATATGGGCACGAATTATTGGCTTCGGGAGATTTCGTCAGTAACGAATTCCATTGCGATCATTCTTCAGCTTGCGCTTGCAATAGACTATGCGATTATTTTCTGCCATCGTTTTCAGGATGAATATGACAGGCAGCGCAATGTTAAAAGCGCGCTTACGGATTCACTTGCATATTCAATAATTGAAATATCGTCATCAAGCCTGACAACGATTTCGGGACTTGTTGCTCTGATGCTGATGCAGTTCCGCCTTGGTTATGATTTGGGTCTCGTTCTGACGAAAGGCATCATATGCAGCATGCTCACGGTGTTTTTGCTTATGCCGGGACTCATTATGCTGTTCCACAAGGCTTTGCTTAAAACCCGCCATAAGAATCTTGTTCCGAATATAACAGGCTGGGGGCGGCTGCTTTCAAAAAAAGTTCCCGTGTTCCTGATTATATTCGCGTTTTTGCTGCCGGCTGCAATCGTGTTTTCGGCAAAATGCGAATACACATTTTCGGATTCCGAAACGGACAGGATTACGCTTTCGGAGCAGGACAGAATAAAAGCCCATATCTACAACACGTTTGATGAAACAAATATGATAGCGGTACTCGTTCCCGTCGGAGATTATACAAAGGAGAAGGCACTTATTTCAGAGGTTAACAGTCTTCCGGGGATACGTTCGGCACTCGGGCTTGCAAGCATAGAGATTGAGGAGGGGCGTGTGCTGACGGATCCGTACACCGCCCGCGCCGCTTCCGAACTTCTGGGTGTTGATATTGAAACCGCAAAGCTTCTGTATGCGCTGTACGGCTATGAACATGACAGCTTTCAGCCCATTCTCGGCGACAGCGATGCGTTTGCCGTGCCGCTTATTGACATGCTTGAGTTTCTTTTTGAAGCAAAGGACAGGGGAATGATAACTCTTGATGACGACAAGGAGCAAATGCTTGAATCCATGCGCGGAACGCTGGATGATGCGCTTGTGCAGCTGCGCGGCGAGCATTATTCACGAATCGTATTCAATGCCGCCGTGCCGGTTGAAGGAGAGGAAAGTGTTGCTCTGATTGAAAACATAGAATCGTCTGCACGCAAATTATATTCCGAAAACGGGAAAACGGAGCTTTCGGAAGATGCGATAATCGTAATCGGGGACATAACCAGCGCAAAGGATCTGGAGGATTCATTCAGAATGGACAACAATCGTGTGTCTTTTTTGACGATTGCATTTGTTTTTGTTGTGCTGCTGTTCACATTCCGTTCGCTCGGTGCGGCCGTGCTGCTGATTCTTGTGATTCAGAGCAGTATTTGGCTTAACTTCTCTTTCCCGTATATCACGGGGACGAACCTTTTCTTCGTTACTTATCTTATCGTAAGTGCGATACAGATGGGTGCGACGATCGACTATGCAATTGTTTTGTATAACAGGTTTCAGCTCAGAAAACAGGATTATGCGCCGAAACAGGCGATGGCAATTGCCGTTAACGAAAGCTTTTCAACAATACTGACTTCCGGAACAATTATGACGGCGGCAGGATTTATTATTGCTTTGCGGACCACCGATCTCTACATCAGCTCAATCGGGCTGACGCTTGGACGCGGTGCATTGATTTCGGTGATACTGGTGCTCACGGTTTTGCCGCAGGTGCTTTTGGTTGGAAATAAACTGATTGAAAAAACAATGATTGATTTTAAAAAATTGCTCGGAGGCGGCGCGGATGAACAGGAAAAGCTCGATGAAACAAAGTAAAAAAAAGACGATGACGGGCGACTGCCCGGCTTGCTCCAGGTGTGGTGTTAATCAAAAACTCCGCTTTAAACTGCGGTTGTTTGCTTGCGGAATGCTTCTGGCTGCAACCCTGTTTTGCTGCCTGTTCGTGCCGATACACTCAGTTGCGGCGAGCATAAACACGGTGCACATTGCAACAAAAGCGGAATGGCTGGAGTTTAAAGAGAACTGCCGTTTGGATTCGTTTTCAAAGGGTCTTTCGGTAAAACTGACTGCGGATATCGATTTGAGCGGAGAGACGGATTATGCCGTTCCCGTGTTTTTCGGAAACTTTGACGGCGGCGGACATACTGTGAGCGGAATGAAGCCGAATACGGATGCGGAAAGAACAGGGTTGTTTCGAATTATCGAAAAGGATGCAACTGTATGTGAGTTGAATGTCAGCGGTTCCGTGACTGTAACCGGACAATCCGGAACGGCGGGGATGATTTGCGGCGTGAATCGCGGCACGATTCGCAATTGCGCTGCAGCGGGCAGACTGGATGCATACAACGCTGTCGGAGGAATCGCAGGCATAAACGAACAAAGCGGGAAAATAATCGAATGCAGTTCTTCGGCGGAGCTTTCGGGAACATACAAAATCGGCGGCATTGTCGGTGTGAATGCTGGAGAAATCCATGCATGCACGAATACCGGCGGGGTTAATCTTTCGGCAAACGAACGGTCAAGAAATATCGGCGGCATTGCGGGGACGAACACAGGAACGGTGACGGGCTGCATGAACAGTGCCGAAATCGGATATCTGCACACGGGTTATAATGTCGGCGGCATAGCGGGGCTCAACAGTGGCTTTACAGGCGACTGTATTAACAACGGAAATGTTCGCGGAAGACGCGATATAGGCGGAATCATCGGTCAGTCCGAACCGTTTTACAAAGTTGAATACGGGAAGAATACGCTTGAAATATTGAATGAAAGCATACGGGGCTTTTCGGACGCCTTGGATGAAACGATATTGAATCTTCGACAGACCGTGCAGGACGGTGGAGAAGGTCTTCGCAATGTGCTTGAGGAAGCGGAAGAGCTTAGAGAAGGGTTGTCTGCCGATTTTGATACCATTGCGGGTGATGCCGCGTGGCTTGCCGATGCGGAAAAGTATTTGGACACCATTGAACAAAACCTTGAAACTTTGTGGAAAGCATTTGCGGATTCGGCGGAAGTAACTCAGCTGATTGCCGAAATTGAATTGATAATCATAGAACTGCGGAATGCAGAGCCGTCCGAGTGGGTCGAACTGCTTCAGGAATTGGAGGCAAAGATTGAGCAGCTGCGCATCCTGCTTGGCGATATTGCTTCGGCCGCTCCTGCATTGAAGGCACTTGCGGAGGCACTGAACGGACTGTTGTCCGTGTCAATCAGCGGTTTGCGGCAGGCGGCGGAGGATTGCTGCAAGCTTATTAAAAATGCCGAACAAAAACTTGATGAACTTACAAAAACAGCAAGCGAATACCTTGAACTGGTTAAAGCTGACGGGAACAGACTGGAAAACAGCGTTCAAAAATGTGTGAAGTCAATGCGGATCCTCCGCGAAAACATACGCAACGTACTGAACGGAAACGGCGGGAACATTGAAGATATTTCCGAAAATGCGGAACGTGATGCTGAAAATCGAGCAGGCGGAATGGCCGCAAAGTGCAGAAATTTCGGCGATGTTTCCGGCGACTACGGTATAGGCGGAATTATCGGGAACCTTTCAAAAGAACTTCCATCCGACTTAGAGGAAATAGACATTCCGTCAATCGATGATGTTCTTTTCACCGATACGACTCTTTTTATCAGGGCAACCGTTTTCATGTGTTCAAATGATGCGGTGATTTCGGCAAAGTATGATAATGCAGGGGGGATTCTCGGTTACGGCAGCCGCGGCTTTTTGCTTGGCTGCGAAAGCGGCGGCAGCGTTAAGGCGGGAAGGGAATACGCAGGCGGTATTGCCGGAAGACTTTCAGGAACAATTCGTGAATGCGGCAGCATTACTGCACTCGACGGCAAAGCTTATGTCGGCGGCATTGCGGGAAGTGCGAAATCGGTGATTGACTGCGCGGCGGTACCGACAATGCTGTTTGCCGGAAAATCAAGCTTTGCCGACGGAGCCTATATCGGCGCAATTGCGGGAGAACTGATGGAGGAGTGCAGAAACAATATCTTTGCAGACACATCTAAGTTTAATGACTCATTCGATTCGGTGCGCGGCTTGGGCGGCATTGACGGCATAAGCTATGCAGGCATTGCGTATGCGGTGAGTCTTAACGAACTTGCCGAAAAAGCAAAAACACCGAATTTGTTCAAAAAGGTAACGGTCAAATTCAGCATAGACGGCAAAATCACAGAGGTTTTCGAGGTTCCCTGCGGCGGCAGAATCATGGATCTTCCGCAAGTCGGGAATGAACAGGGCAAGTATTGGCGGTGGGATGATTTCGGAGCGGATTGCGTAACGTTCAGTCAAACCGTGAGCGGGGAGTGGCACCGAATGATAACAACAATTGCAACAAACGAAGAGATTCCCCAAATCCTTGTTGAGGGCATTTTTGACGATGAAGCATATGTCGTTGCCGAAGATGCGGCGGAGTTTGCGTTAAAAAACGGGTTTGGCGAAGGAGTTCCGACAGCTGCTTTCCGCATTTGCGTTTTCGGCGCGGAGGCCGGCGAAAGCACGTACACCGTGCGCTGTCTCGCGGAAGAGGATTGCAGGCTGAGTGTGTTGACCGATGCCGGTTGGACTGAGCGCGAATTCGAGCGTGACGGTAAATACATTGTGTTTGAGCTGAACAACAATGGTATTTTTGCCATTGAAAAAGTCATAAAAAAGGACCGTACACCCTATATCATGATCGTATGCGGTGCGATTATACTCACTGCGGCCTTTACGGCGGTTATTGCGGTGAAACGCAGGCGCGGCAAAAACAAGGCGGAGTGAGGCACAGCAAACTGAGCAAATGTTTCGGCGGCGGCAGACAAAGGCAGAGATAAACCGCCGAATGCCTTTTGAAAGGAAAAGAATGATAAAATACATCGAAAAGACACCGATAACCCAAGGTTGGTCGGATGATTATAAGTATTTTGCATTGGGTGCCGACGGCAAAAAGTACCTTTTGCGCGTTACCCCGGGAAAGATAAATCCCGATTTTATAACTCTGTTTGAAGCACAGAAGAAATGCGCATCGATAATTAGTGCGGCCGAAAACATTCCGATGCAGCAAGTTCCGATGAGCATACCGATCGAGTGCGGTAAGCTTGATGATATCCATGCTTTTTGTGATGATATTCGACAGCACACCGAAGGAACATATGCTGTTTATGCCTGGGCGGACGGCGGCGCAGCCGAACCCGCTGTTGCAGTGATGCCCGCTGCAGAACAGTACGCTTTCGGACTGAGGGCAGGCAGAGTTTTGAAATACATACACGAAGTTCCGGCTCCGGACGATGTACAGAACTGGGAGAAACGCATTAATGTATCCATAGAGAACAAGTTAAGGCTTTGCCGTGAATGCAGCATCAAAAATGATGTTGCAGATTCCTTTGTCGAATATATCAAGGCGAATCGGCATCTGCTGAAAAACAGGCCGCAGACTTTTCGCCACGGGGATTATCATATCGGCAATTTTCTTGTAAACGATTCAGGCGAACTTATCGTTATAGATTTTAATCGCTCGGATTTCGGCGATCCGTGGCAGGAATTCAATCGCCTTGTGTGGAGCGCACACCTTTCACCGTATTTTGCATCCGGGATTGTGAACGGTTATTTTGATAATGCCGTGCCGCCGGAATTCTGGAAACTGCTCGCACTGTATACATGCATAAACGGGATTGCATCCGTGCCGTGGGCAGTTAGATTCGGAGAGGAAGAAATTCAGGTTATGCTCCGTCAGACCCGTGAGGTTTATGAATGGTACAACGGTATGACGAATGAGATACCGTCATGGTACATCGGCGTTCCCGAGCTTTGGGATGCATACACGGAAACAGGTGAGCGCACCGGGCAGCTCCTGATACGCGGGGAGCCGATACCGGAAGGGTTATACCACATTGTTGTTGAAGTTTTGGCAGTGCATCAGGACGGTTCGGTTCTTTTGACACGGCGAGATTACAATAAAGGCGGTTATCCCGGGCTTTGGGAAAGCAGTGCGGGCGGATAATGAAGAATTCACAAAAAAACAACTCGAAAGAGTACGTTCTGCTTCTGATTAAGGGTATGCGTGAAACGGTTGGAAGGCTGTTCGGAGAAAATGCGGCAGAATAAAATGTTTAAAGGTCGGGAAATGATTCAATATTAAACATGCCGAGTCCCTGTGAGTTTTTTGAACCGAGACCTGCGTCATAAAGAAAGTTGATAAGCTTGCCGTTGCCGCGCAAAACATAGCTGCCGCCGTATGAAACGATGGTGGATCTTTTAAACCTTGAAACGATGCGATGATTCTGAATTAACTCCGCCGGAGGAAGGGCAGGTTCAAAGGAAAAATCCGTCGGTGCGGGCGTGTTGAAATAGCTCTGCCATTTTCTGAGCGCATTGTTGACCACAGCAGTATAGAACAGAGATTCATCGGGGGCTATAAAGCGGCGATAACCGCTTTTCTCGGTTTCAAAAACCGTAATAGGCGACAGCATTGAGATTTTTGCACAGCAGGTATTGGGTGAATAATCTTCAATGCGGCTGTCCAGAATTTCAAGTGTGTTTTCAAACAAATTGATTCGGCTGCTCGGACACAGCACCGAACCGAGTTGATACACGAAATTCGGATCAACGCTGCGAACCTCAAAACGCACGGTATCCTTAAAGATGATTTCACGTTCGCTGTGCATGAACGGTCCCGAAAGACGGCCGAAAGTAAAAAGCTTATAATTGCGCGCGCCGCAAGAATATCCGCTGTTGTGTACATAATTTGAATAATGCGGATTGCTTGCAAGAGCATGATAGAGCATTCCCTGCAAGGCGTATCGGTGCGACAGCGGCAAACGGACATGCCGAGCGCTGAATGTCAAATGTAACTGCATAGTTGTCCCTTTCTGAGTTTTTAAAGAATAAACAAGAACGGTTCCCGATAAAATACCGCACTCGGTGATTATCCGAAAACGAAATAAACCAATGCCTGCTGTATAGTTTTAACCGGTCTTTTTGCGGAACGGCTGTTCATGAAATATATAACCCGCATTGCCGCGATCAGACAATGTGAAGTTGATTGCATTATGTCGACTGAACTGCGGCTCCGCACAACATAAGCTGTTGCATTTTTGCCCGCTGCGGGCAGCTTAGAAGTCGTATTATCTGTTTCGCGCACTCATTATATCATAACAAAACGCGATTGCAACACCGTCATGTATAAAAAAACTGCCTCTTATGCTTTTTGGCTTTAATACAGTTACTGAGCGTAATAAAACAAAAAAACGAGGTTGTGCAAGGTTTAAAATGAAAACGGCGGCTCGTTCGAAGTGTTGTCAGATGAAACAGAATTGCGGCATACGGAGCGGTGCTGTCGGATTAACACAGATATGTATCAAAAAAATGCGGCATGAACGGGTACAAAATTTGACAAATGCGGCGCAGCGGGCTATAATAGATATGTTTACAGTGGGAAGTATACATGATGCTTCCAATACCCGCTGAACAATGGGAGAATCAATACGATGGAAACAAACCGAAAGCGTCGCCGCGGCGACCGCAAGGATGCATACCTTTTGAGAGATCTTGATGCAATGCACAAATTTATTCCGTATCTGCTTCCGAACAGGTGCGATAATGAGGCAGTGATGAGCGAGCTTATCGACCTTACCGCCGTGAATGAATACGTTGCAAAAAAGAATGCATCAAATCCCGCATTCAGGTACACTTTGTTTCATGTGCTCTGCGCTGCTATTGCAAAAACCGTAACCCTGCGCCCAAGGTTGAATTGCTTTGTTGCGGGACATCGGGTTTACGAGCGCAAGGCATTGAGTGTCTCCTTTGTTGTTAAAAAGCGTTTCGAGGATAATTCCTATGAAGCACTTGCGATTGTAGACATTGACAGGCAGGGGCAGCCGCCGGTTGATCAGATTCACGATAAAGTTGAAAAATTCGTAACTTCCGTGCGCAAGCACGACAAGACGGACGGCACGACCGACGCAATGGAAACGTTGACAAAAATGCCGCGCTTTCTTCTTCGAATCGTGGTCGGCATTCTGATGTGGCTGGATTATCACGGTTGGGTTCCGACATGGCTTACAAAGGATGACCCATACAATTCATCCGTTTTTATAAGCAATCTCGGAAGCATCAAGATGCATGCGAGCTATCATCACCTGACGAACTGGGGCACTAATTCTTTATTTGCTATTATTGATGAAAAACATTTGCACCCGTTCTTCAACGCTGACGGAAGCTATGAAATGCGTGAGGCGCTGAGACTCGGGCTGACTGTTGATGAACGCATTGCGGACGGCGTTTATTTTGCAAAAAGTGTAACGCTGCTGAAAAAACTGCTCAGCGAGCCGGAATTGCTTGATCTGCCGATTCAGACTCCTGTTGAGTTCTGAACAAACGCAAACAACAACGGAACAACGGCACAGCGGTCGGACAATGACGCAAAACAGAAAATGCGCGCATTGTCCTCCGTGTGTTGCTGCGTATTTCGATTTTTCCCAAAAATCGAAAGGAATAATATGCAAAACAATCAAATGAACCCGTTGGAACAGGGCGCACCGTGGCTGGCAAATTACGGTGACGTTCCTTTTCACCTTGAGTATCCGAATGTGAGCATTGCGGATGCGGTGTTGAAGACGGCAGAAAAGGAAAAGGATTTTCCTGCAATTTCCTTCATGGGCAAAACATTCAGCTACACCGTTCTTGTTGAAAAAATCAATCAAGCAGCGGCTGGATTTGTAGCTCTCGGCGTAAAAAAAGGTGATATGGTCACAATTTGCATGCCGAACGTTCCGCAGGCGGTGTTCTGCATGTACGCACTCAATCGAATCGGTGCGGTCGCAAGCATGATTCATCCGCTTTCGGCTGTCAGCGAAATAATTTACTACCTTAGGGAAGTAAAAAGTGACTATTTGCTGACGCTCGATCAGTTATATTCAAAAGTTGCGGAGGTTGAAAAAACATATCCTGTCAAAAAGGTTATCATAACTTCTGCGGCTGATGAGCTCGGCGCCGTTAAGTCCGCTGCATTCAAGCTGATGAATGCAAAAAAGAACAAAGTCAACAAGGCGGATGCTTCCGTTATCTTCTGGAAAGATTTTATCGGGAACGGAAAAAAAGTCGATCTTGCAAAATATATCGTTCATATGCCGGCGAATGAAACGGCGGTCATACTGTTTTCGGGCGGAACAACGGGTGTCACAAAGGGCATTCAGCTCAGCGGAATGAACTTTAATGCTCTCGGACTGCAAACCGCGGCTATGTGCAACAGCGTTGTGCGTCATGCAAGAATGCTGGCGGCAATGCCGATTTTCCACGGTTTCGGACTCGGCGTCTGCATACACACGATGCTTGAAGTCGGCGGAACAAGCATTCTTGTTCCTCAGTTCAATGTTAAGAAATATGCAGAGCTCATCAAAAAGGAAAAGCCCAATTATATCGCGGGTGTACCGACCCTGTTTGAAGCGATAACGCGCAATCCTTATCTTGACGGCGAGAAACTCGACTACCTGCGCGGCGTATTCTCGGGCGGTGATTCGCTTTCGGTTGAATTGAAACGCAGATTCGATGCATTCCTTGAAGCGCACGGTGCAACAGTTCATGTTCGTGAGGGCTACGGAACGACCGAATGCGTTACCGCAAGCTGTCTTACGCCTTACAATCAGGAGCGTGAGGGCAGCATCGGCCTGCCTTATCCCGACACATACTATCAGATTTGCGCTGTCGGCACAAACGATGAAGTTCCTTACGGCGAACTGGGCGAAATCTGCCTTCGCGGACCTTCCGTAATGATAGGTTATCTCAACCACAAGGAAGAGAATGCAAACACATTGCGCACGCATTCGGACGGCCATGTGTGGCTGCATACGGGCGACCTCGGCAGCATGGATAAGGACGGATTCATCTATTTTAAACAGCGCATTAAGCGAATGATTGTTACGAGCGGATACAACGTTTATCCGTCCCAGCTTGAAAACATCATAGACGGACACGATGCCGTTCAGATGAGCTGCGTAATCGGCGTAAAAGATCCGTATAAGATGGAAAAAGTGCTTGCATACGTTGTCCTGAGGGACGGGTTCGAGCCCTCTGAGGAGCTGCGGCAGGATATTCTGAACTATTGCAAAAAGCATATTGCAAAATACGCAATGCCGTATACTATCGAATTCCGTTCGGAATTGCCGAAGACTCTTGTCGGCAAGATTGCATACACGGTGCTTGAAAAGGAAGCCAATGCGGATCTTGCAAAGGAACTCGTAAGTTGATTTGAATAACAAGCGGCTCTGCTGCGGGCAGGTTCGAAATTGAACCTGCCCGAGGCAGAGTTTTTTTGAAAACCGAGAGCGTCCACGTTCCGAGCATACGGGCATTGCGTCACAAATATGTGTAATAAACTTGCACGAAATTGACTCTGCCGCGGATTTTTTGTTGAAAATGTGGATTCTTTTCGTTATTTTGCAAAAGACTGTATACAAGGACATGAAAGTGTGATAACATATAAACGCAAGAAAATTGTGTAATCGGCAAACGGAGTAAACCTTGATAAGTAACCTTTGCGGAGAAAGTTCACAGATTCGGGCTTAAACCCATAAAGAGAGTATCCGGGTGTACTTGAAAAACTTCAGAACCAATCAAAGCACTCATGAAAGTGCGGCATTGCATAGGGTTTTGTTTTGCAGAGTCAATACCAAACGAAAAATCGAAAGGAAACGTGAAACATGATTTGTCCAAATTGCGGTAAAGAGGCGGCTGACGGGGCATTATTCTGCACAGGGTGCGGCGGAAGACTCGATAATCTGCCTAAACAGGAAAAAATGACTGCTTCTGAGAACAGTAATAATGATGACTCATCCGTAATGGATGCGGTTTTCACATCGGATGCAGCGGACGGAACGCATGAAACAAATTCAGGGAATACCGTTGCAGAAAACAGTGATGTCGCCGGCGCAGACGAAAACAGCGGCGAACGAATGAGCGCAGCAAACGATGATAATCTCAAAGCGCAGCCCGCAAACGAAATTTCGACAGAAAAGGATAAAAATGCTGCACCTTGCGAGTCTGCAGCAGCGGTTCAGCCGCCGGTGAAACCGTTAAGTACATGGAGCTTTATTTGGCGCAAGCTCCTGTTCATGATTCCGATTGTGAATATAGTTGTGCTGTTCGTTTTTGCATTTGCGGAGGGCATCAACAAAAACAGTCGTTCGTACGCGCGTGCCGCGCTTATCGGTCTGCTTACAGCGGCGGTGCTTTTTGCAGCTGCGGCAGTGCTGTGTTACCTTTACACAGATGAAATTATCGGATGGGTTCGCTCTTTGGTGGAGAAACTCATGAGCATGGCAGCGTGACGGAAACAGTTCCGAACGGAAAATCAAACCGTTCTGTGCGAAATCGGTCCCAAGCTGCATTGTTCAAAAATTGATGGCGTCGGTTTTTTCTTGACAAACGAAAAAAAACGGCTATAATTATACTTGCATCAGGTCAACGGCAGTGCATTCCGTTAACCGAGAGTATGCTTGGATGACTGCCGCAGTTCGAATTGCTGAAGTACGGAAGTCATGTGCAAATCATGTTAATAATGTTACCGGCTTTGAAGCGGATATACAAACACTCCGAGGCATAAGAGAACCGTCGGTATGGTGCGAGACGGTGCAAGGGGTTTGTTGCTCACCGCAGAGCTTTTGCCGCGAGGCAGGGGAGACATTTTTCAATATTAAAAGCTTTCCTGCATTAGCTGCAAACGCAAGCCCGCGTTAAGGGCATTGAGCGGTTTTGCTGCGCATATTCAGTGTGCGGCAAAGCAACCGGAGTGGTACCGCGTGGGCAGATTATCGTGTATTTCCCTCGTCTTCGGATCGGCAGTCAATGCCGCATTCGAGCGGGGGTTTTTTTATGAATTGAATTCGAAACAACACCAAGAAGGAGAATAAAAATCTATGAGTGAACGTTATGAACATTTGCCAATCGAAAGAAAATGGCAAAAAATATGGGATGATACGCATTGCTTTGAAGCAAAAGACGACTTTACAAAGCCGAAATATTATGCTTTAATTGAATTTCCGTTTCCCAGCGGAGCAGGGCTGCATGTCGGTCATCCGCGCAGCAACACAGCGTTGGATATTATTTCAAGAAAACGCCGCATGGAAGGCTACAATGTCCTTTTCCCGATCGGTTATGACAGCTTCGGTCTGCCGACGGAGAATTATGCAATAAAAACCGGCGAACACCCCGCAAAGGTAACTGAGCGCAATATGCGCGTTTTTCACAATCAGCTGAAAATGCTTGGATTTTCGTTTGATTACTCGCGTGAAATCTATACGTCCGATCCTGCATACTATCGTTGGACGCAGTGGATTTTCCTGAAACTTTTCGAAAAGGGCCTTGCATATAAAGCGGAGCTTCCTATCAATTTCTGCCCTTCCTGCAAGGTTGGTCTTGCGAATGAGGAAGTCGTTGACGGCAACTGCGAACGCTGCGGTTCGCCCGTTGTGCGAAAGGTTCGTTCTCAGTGGATGCTGCGCATAACGGAATATGCAGACAGGCTGATTGACGACCTTGATACCGTTGATTTTATCGACAGAGTGAAATCATCGCAAAAAAACTGGATCGGCCGCAGCATCGGTGCGGAAGTAACTTTCAAAATTGAAGGGTATCCCGAAGGACTGCGCATATTCACCACTCGCCCTGATACGCTGTTCGGTGCAACATATATGGTAGTTGCACCCGAGCATCCGATCGTGAACGCAATGGCTGATAAGATTACAAATATGGAGGCCGTTAACGCTTATCGTGAACAGGCGGCGCACAAGAGCGATTTCGAGCGCAGCGAGCTTGCAAAGGAAAAAACAGGCGTGCCGCTTGAAGGCATCACTGCAATTAACCCTGCAACGGGCAATCCGATTCCCGTATGGATTTCGGATTATGTCCTCATGGGGTACGGAACGGGCGCAATTATGGCTGTTCCCGCACACGACACGAGGGATTATGCCTTTGCAAAGAAGATGGGACTGCCGATAGTTGAAGTTGTGTCGGGCGGAAACATTGAAAATGAGGCATTTACGGACTGCGAAAACGGTATCTTAGTAAATTCCGGCTTCCTGAACGGAATGCAGGTTGCGGACGCAAAGAACGCAATGATTCATTGGCTTGAAGAAGAGGGCATCGGAAAGAAAAAGACGAATTTCAAGCTCCGCGATTGGCTGTTCAGCCGTCAGCGTTACTGGGGAGAACCGATACCCCTGGTTCACTGCGATCATTGCGGTTGGGTTCCCGTGCCGGAGGATGAACTTCCGCTCAAATTGCCCGAACTTGATGACTTCCGTCCGGCTGAAGACGGTTCATCCGCTCTTGCAAGGGCGACAGAGTGGATCCATACCACCTGCCCGAAATGCGGTGAACCTGCTGAACGCGAGATAGACACAATGCCCAATTGGGCGGGTTCAAGTTGGTATTATATACGTTATTGCGATCCGCATAACGATACCGCGATCGCGGATAAAGCAAAGCTCGATTACTGGCTGCCCGTGGATTGGTACAACGGCGGCATGGAGCATACCACGCTGCATCTGCTGTACTCAAGATTCTGGCATAAATTCCTGTATGATATCGGCGTTGTAAGCTGCCCGGAACCTTATATGAAGCGCACCAGCCACGGAATGATTCTTGCCGAGGACGGAAGAAAAATGAGCAAATCTTTCGGCAATGTTATCAATCCCGATGACCTTGTGAATGAATACGGTGCAGATACCGTGCGCATGTATGAGATGTTCATAGGCGCATTTGACCAAACGATTCCGTGGAGCACGGCGGGTGTTAAGGGCTGCCGCAGATTCCTTGAGCGTGTGTGGCGTTTGCAGGATATGCTCACGGAAGGCGAGGGCATTCGCAGGGAGCTTGCTCCGGCAGTCCACGGCTGCATCAAAAAGGTAAGTGAAGATTACGAACGTATGAAGTTCAACACCGCGATTGCGGCGATGATGAGCCTTGTAAACGATATTTACGCAAAGGGCGATGTCACTCGTGATGAGCTGCACACACTGCTTGTGTTGATGAATCCCGTTGCGCCGCATATCACGGAGGAAATGAACAGCGTCATCGGATTCGACAAGCCGATTTATGAAACTGAATGGCCGAAGTTCGATGAGGCAGCTCTCGTAAAGGATGAAATGGAAATTGCTGTTCAGATCAACGGCAAGGTTCGTGCAAAGATGAGCATACCTGTCGGCATGGAAACGGAAGCTTTGCGCAAACTTGTGCTTGAAAATGAAGAAGTTCTGCCGTGGGTTGAGGGCAAGAATATTGTGAAATTCATTGCCGTTCGCAACATCGTGAACATCGTTGTAAAATAATTAATCAGGAGGCAGCGTACATGAACGAAAATGCTGAAAACACCTGCGCAACGGCTGCATCGCGCGAAGCAATGGAAAAAGTTTGCCGGTTTTTGAAGGAGACAGGGACATACTACCTTGCAACATCGGACGGCGAGCAGCCGAGAGTACGTCCGTTCGGCACGATTCATATCTTTGACGGCAAACTGTATATTCAAACGGGCAGAGCGAAGGATGTTTCAAAACAGCTTGCAGCGAATCCCAAGTTTGAACTTTGTGCGTTTAAAGCAGAAACGGGTGAATGGCTCAGGCTGAGCGGGGAACTTGTTGAAGATAACAGGGTTGAAGCACGCAGGTCAATGCTGGATGCTTATCCGTCGCTTCGTGCAATGTACGATGAAAACGACGGAAACACACAGGCTCTTTACATCAAAAATGCAAAGGCAGTGTTCAGCTCGTTCACAAATGAACCGTTGGAAGTCGAATTCTGATTTGAAACATATTGCGATGAAATTGTTTCACAAGGCTGAAAATTGTTGATTGATTAAAAGCCCGCCGCACGGAATAACATTGACTGCGGCGGGCTTTTGCATAATTGTTTGAATCTGAAAGAAGCATACGGTTTTAACCTTACAGACGAACAGCGATAATTCAGTTTTCGGGGATATATTCAAGCCCGGTCCAAAGCTTAAAAGCCAGTTTCCCCTGATGAAAGAGCATTCGCTCTCCGCCGAAGGCGGTCAAGCCTAAGCGTACGGCATCCTGCACGAGCTTTGTGCCGTTTGTTCGATAGACCATGTCTGCAATAATGCAAGAGGGCTTAAGACAATTCAAAAATGAGGTCTCTTCATAATCGGAACAGTCGCTGTTCATGCTATGCATACCGATAGGAGTTGCGTTAATCAGAATGTCGGCAGAAGAAAGAAGACGGGATTCTGTTTCAGCATGTTTAATTGCGGAAAGCATGTCAATTCCGTTCTTCTTATCACGGGTAACGAATCTGATTTCGGCTCCGGCACGAAGAAGCGCAGCGGCTGCGCCGTTTGCCGCGCCGCCGTGTCCGAGAATGACAACTTGCGCACCGCTCAGCCCGGCTCCGGTTTCCCTGAGCGCGTTTATCAAACCGTCGCCGTCGGTATTGTGTCCGACTAAGGTGCTTCCGTTATTGCTTATTGTAACGATGTTTACCGAGCCGCATTCGGCGGCAGTTTCATCAATCTCGTCAAGCAGCGGAATAATTGCCTTTTTATACGGCATTGTAACGGCAAATCCGCTCAGTGAACGCTCAGACACGATTGAGCGTATGCGGCATAATTCCGATTCTGCTACGCGGATTTTCAAAAAAACGGCATTGATGCCGAATTGTCCGAACATGGGCGCGTATATTTCCGGGGAACGACTGTGTTCAATCGGATCTCCTATGACGGCATAGACCGCCGTACCGTGCTCGGCAGCTTCCGGCAGAGCTCGGCATGTATTCGGGTGCAGTTTGTTCAAGTTCTTTTTCATGCTTTTGATTATACCATAACGCAGCGAATTGTGCTATAATGTTGCTAACAATATGAAAGGCGCAAAAAAATGAAACTTGTTGTTATTAACGGTCCGAACCTGAATTTGACAGGGATGCGCTCTCCGAATGTATACGGAACGGATACACTTGAGACGATTACGGAAGAACTGAATGGCTATGTCATATCCTGCGGTTCGGAACTTGCAGCGTTCCAATCCAATCACGAGGGTGATATCATCGATGCAATACATGCCGCAATGAACGAGTTTGACGGAATCATAATCAATCCGGGAGCATACACGCATTATTCCTATGCAATCCGCGACGCAATAGAGGCGGTCGGACTGCCGACTGTGGAGGTTCATTTGAGCGATATTCATGCCCGTGAGCCTTTTCGTGCCGTCAGCGTTATTGAACCTGTCTGCATTGCGCAGATATGCGGAATGGGAAAGCAGGGCTATATCGAAGCGGCAAAACTTCTGCTTTCAAGGGCAATGAACTGAAATTCGGGCCTGAACAGCGCAGATTTCAATTATGTATTCACCGTTTCCGGAATATAAAAAAAGAAAGGCAACGACTTGCAGCTGCCTTTCTTTTTGTGTTCAATGTACGCAAATCAAATTCGACAAATCAGGCCCAGTCGGCGGGGACAAACAGACGCGTGTAGTCGCGCACGGCGTATCTGTCGGTCATGCAGGCGATATAATCCGCTGCAATGCGGTCGGGGCCGTCCTCATCAATATACTTTGTGAACTCCGGCGGCAGCTCGCTGACATGTTTGAGATAATGATAATACAGCCGTTCGATAACACCTTCCGCCTTGCCTTCCTCGGCTTTTGCGGCGGAATCATGATACAGGTTATCAAAAAGAAATTGGCGGAGCTTCTCAAATTCGGAGCTGATCTCGCCGCTCATTTCAACATGATTCTTGCCGCTGCTTGTTTGAAGAATGTCAAGAACGAGGGTGTTTATCCGTTCGCCGTGGGTTGCGCCTATGGCTTCAATACAGCTTTTGGGAAGAATATCGTTTGACAGGAGTCCTGCGCGAACGGCATCGTCTATATCGTGATTAACATAGGCAATTCTGTCGGCGAGGCTCACAACAACACCTTCAAGCGTTGAAGGATGCCCGCTCTTTTTATGATTCAGAATCCCGTCGCGAACTTCAAAAGTCAAGTTGAGTCCTTTGCCGTTTTCAAGCTTTTCAACGATGCGAAGACTTTGCTTATTGTGTTCAAAGCCGCCGGGAACGATTCTGTTCAAGACGCTTTCGCCGGAATGGCCGAAAGGCGTATGCCCGAGGTCGTGCCCCATGGCTATGGCTTCGGTCAAATCCTCATTGAGCAGAAGTCCGCGGGCAATCGTTCGGGCGATTTGAGCAACCTCCAATGTGTGCGTAAGCCGCGTTCTGTAATGGTCACCGACGGGTGAAAGGAACACCTGCGTTTTATGCTTAAGGCGGCGGAAACTCTTGCAATGAATTATCCTGTCGCGATCACGTACAAATTCGGTGCGAACAGGGCAGGGGTCAATGGGATATTCCCGACCGCGTGTTTCTGCACTCAATGCTGCATAGGGCGAAAGCGTTTGACGTTCCCGCTCTTCAATTATACGTCTGTAGTCCGGCATTGCTTCCTCCTAACCGAAAAATGAACCCGTTAAATGTGTATGCAATTCGAATCAGATAACACGGAAAATACGCCTGAACAGCTCCTTTTTCGGAAGGAATTCAAGGTCACTGTTGCTGAACGGACGAAGCAGGATCATAAGTCCTCCGTATACTGCCACGCCGACGCAGAGCGAGGCGAGCGTTGCAAGCGTCGGATGTCCGAGCTTTGAACCGAGAGTATACACAGCGAAGACGGCGAAGCCCATGACAATGCTTGAAAACAGAGGTTTTGCGAATGTATCCGTATAGCTTATGTTCATTCGTGTTTTTCGGATTACGTAAACAGTATCGGCAATTCCTGCAACCGCATAGCAGAGCACGGTGGACAATGCAGCCCCGAGAATGCCCATACTTGTGAATTGCATAAGAATCACCATGCTGACCACTTTAACAATGCCGCCGAGAGCAAGGAAATAGACCGGAACGCGCGGCTTGCCGAGACCCTGTATTATGCCGGTGAGCGTTTGAACAAGTGAAAGGAAAAGAACCCCGACGGCAGCGATATACATAACCTGCTGAGCTTGGATGAACCTGTCCTGATTGTTGCGGACGGCCGAATAAAGCAGGGACATTATCGGACCGCCGAGAATGAACAGTCCTGCTGCGCACGGTGCACCGATAAACATGGCAAGCTTGATGCCCGTTCTGCTTGCGGCGTTAACAATGCGCTTTTCCTTGCGCGTAACGGCTTGGGAGATTGCGGGAACGAGACTCATTGAAAGCGAAAGTGTCAGCACGGCCGGCATGTTGATAAGCGGAGTGACGTAGCTGCGGAGAACAGTGTATGCAACACGCGCATTTTCGTTTGCGATTTCTTCCGCAATACCCATTGCAATATCGTGCTTTTCAAGAAAATTGATAATGAACACGGAGTCGGCAATTCCCGTAACAGGCATTATTGATGCGCCAATGGTTATCGGAATTGCAATTGCAAGCAAACGCTTGATGATTGAGCCGCGAAGCCCGCTTTTTGCGCCTTTTGTTGAAACGCAGACGGGAAGAGAGCGATTGCGAATGCGAGCATCATAATAAAACTTGATGACAGCAAGCGCAACAAGCTCTGAAACGCTGACGCCTATCAATGCTCCCATTGCCGCCAACTCAGGGGCATCGGGGCGCGTTTTGACGAATAAAAACGCAAGGCCGAACCCGAAGATGAGTTTGATGAGCTGCTCAACAATCTGGCTGATTGCCGTTCCGGTCATGCACTGCATTCCCTGCAGATACCCGCGGTAGGCACACATGACGGACACAAAGAGCAGCGCAGGCGACAATGCCATAAGGGAATACCTTGCCGGTGCTGCACCGGAAAGGTTTGCGATCGGTGATGAAAGAACAAACAGAAGAACGGCAGTGACAATTCCGATGACAAAAAGCAAGCGCAACGCTGCACGGAATACACGTTTTGCTCCGACGATATCGCCCAGTGCTATTCGTTCGGAAACAAGTTTGGAAATTGCTGTCGGAAGTCCCGCAGAGGATATGACGAGCAGCCAGGAATAATAAGGGTAAGCAACCTCGTAATACGCCATGCCGCTTTCGCCGACAATGTTTGCAAGCGGAATTCTGTACACCGCCCCAATGATTTTGACCAAAAGCCCCGCAATGCCGAGAATTGCAGCTCCCTGCACGAAACCGGCATTTACTGCGGATTTAGTTTGTTTTTTCATGTTAAAAATCCTTTAACCAGCATCAACCGTCCCAAAGGCGGCTGTTGATAAAAATATTATAGCACAAAACGGTGCAATATGCCAACACTCCGCGGCAAAGGTCTTAAAATGCTTACACAGGCTTTACAAACATCAGCGATGCTTCTTTACGCCTGAACGCTTATCGGATGTTTTAACCGTTTTTTTGCCTTGAACTCCTCTGTTCGGCCCGATGCTGCGGCTCTGTTCAGGGAAACCGAAACGAGTATTCTGCCGCGCATCTTTTCGTTTGCCTGCCGAATGTTCCGTCGCTCCATACTGCGAACGGTGATTGCTTTTTGTCGCAGAGGAAGAGCCTCCGCTGTGTGCCGGGCTTTGATGCACATCCGGCACGAGACAGTTCCTGCCGCTGCCGATGAGATCATCCCTGTCTGCAAGCCTGAGAGCTTTTCGGACGAGAGGCCGATTCTTTGGAATGAAGAACTGCATGAGGGCGCGCTGCATTGCTTTTTCCTCGGGCGAAACGGGAACATAAACCGGCTTCATTGTTCGCGGGTCAAGTCCCGTATAGAACATGCAGGTGGAAAGGGTGCCGGGAGTGGGATAAAAATCCTGAACCTGCTCCGGACGCTGCCCGCTCGCCTTCAGGTATTCTGCAAGTGCGATTGCAGAGTTCAAAGTGCTGCCCGGATGGCTTGACATGAAGTACGGAACAATGTATTGGTTCATTCCGAGAGCATCATTAAGCTGCTTATATCTTCGAACAAAGCGTTGGTACAGTTCACCGCCGGGCTTGCCCATCATCTCAAGCACGTGATCATCGATATGCTCGGGCGCAACCTTAAGTTGTCCGCTTATATGGTATTTAATAAGCTCCTTAAAAAATGTTTCATCTTTATCGTACATCAAGTAATCGTAACGAATACCTGAACGGATGAACACACGCTTCACACCGTCCAGTCTGCGGAGCTTGCGCAGAAGTTCAACGTAATCCGTATGGCTGACTTCAACGTTTTTGCAAGGTGAATATCCCAAACAGGTTCGGTCTTTACATACACCCTTCGTAAGCTGTTTTTTACATGCAGGCTGACGAAAATTTGCCGTTGGCCCTCCGACATCGTGAATATAGCCCTTGAATTCGGGCATTTTGGTCATAAGCTTGGCTTCGGCAATCAGCGATTCGTGGCTTCGGGATTGAATGACGCGTCCCTGGTGGAAAGTAAGCGCACAAAACGCACATTGGCCGTAGCAGCCGCGGCAGCTGACAAGGGAAAAGCGAACCTCATCCAAAGCGGGAATATGTTCGGTGTAGGAGGGATGGGGAAGGCGTGTATAAGGAAGATCGTAAACAGCATCCAACTCGTTGCGTGAAAGCGGCATGGCGGGTGAGTTCACAACAACAAACCCGTTCCGATGTGGCTGAACAAGCGTTGCGCCGCTTATCGCGTCCTGCTCGCGGTATTGCGTCATAAACGCAGCACAGTAGGCTTTTTTATCGTTTGATACTTTTTCGAAGCTGTCAATAAGCGTGTACTCATACACGCGCGAGAGGTTATCCGCCCAATATGCAGTTCCCTTAACATAGGTAATATCCCGTGCAGCAATGCCGCCGTCCAAAGCCTCCGCAATGTCGATAATCTGGCGTTCACCCATGCCGTAAATCAACAAATCCGCACCTGAGGATACAAGAACGGAAGGTAAAACACGGTTGTCCCAATAATCGTAATGAGCAAAGCGGCGGAGGCTCGCTTCAATGCCGCCGATAACGATAGGAATATCTCTGTAGATATTACGGATACATTTACAGTAAACATTAACGGCACGATCGGGCCGCTTCCCGCGCTTCCCGCCGGGCGTGTAGGCGTCTTCGCTTCGCGGTTTCTTTGCACTCGTGTAATGATTCACCATGGAATCCATGTTCCCGGAATTCACAAGAAAGCCAAGCCTGGGTTTGCCGAAAACTTTGAACGATTCAGCACTTTTCCAATTGGGCTGAGCAATTATTCCGACAGAATAACCGTGTGAAAGGAGAACTCTTCCGATTATCGCTGTTCCGAACGACGGATGATCAATGTAAGCATCCCCCGTAACAAGAACAAAGTCGGGAACATCCTTTCCGACCTGCTCAAAAAGCTCCGCTTTGGACATCGGAAGCGGCTGTTTTTTATCACATTCGCTTCTTTCGGAAAATCCGTCATAGGAGTTGTCCAAATTATAAATTTTATATGAGCTGCAAAAACTTTTGTCGGCATATGCAGCATCGGCGCGGTTCTCATTGCGCTTCTGATTGCTGCTTCGTTTTCCGCGAGGAATGTTTCGGTTGATACCGGCAACGGTTTTTTTCTCCGTTTTTTGATCTATCGGCTGCATTTTTGCTCCTTTTATCCCATTGCGCTCTTAGCTTGCGGATGAAACCCGCTCTACGGCGGTGGGTTTGTGAACATATTATAAGGGAAACGCGAATAAAGCGCAAGAAGAACGCACCAAAGCTCCGAACGGTTATGATTTACCCTGCCCGACGGCATACAGTGCGGGATGCATGGGGTACTCGGTCTTATCGATCGGAACCCTGCGAATTATTTCACCATTCAGAGAGTAAACACGATAGCTTTGATATGTGCTGCCTGCAATGGCCTTTCTTTTCAGAACACATTCGCCGGGTTCAAGTGCTGAATCAAGAACGAACTGAGGTTCGGAAGGCGGAGTTGAAGATGTAAGTTCCGAAACGGTGTCCACTCTGTCGAAATCCGACGGAAAAGGACAGCCGTATATTTCACAGCACAAAGTTTTTTGCGATTCATCAACCCACATAAAAACGTAAATATCGGAATCGGTGTTGTTACGGAAAACAAAGTCCTTGTCTTTGCCGCTCAGTGCTGCATCCAACCCGCCGCCGATATAACGCACCTTGCGCGTGTGCCCGCTTCTTGCAATGATTTCAAGATCGCTGCGCAGAACTGCATTGTACAGCGTTGTGCTGATTTGGCAGATTCCGCCGCCGTACTCCTGCCGTGTTTCAGCCCCTCCGTTTGCAAATGCGGTTGCGGGCAGCCAACCGTTTTCCTTGCTTCGCACTCCGAGAGAATCGTTGCACGAGAAGGTTTGCCCGGCAGGAACAATGCTTCCGTCAATAAGAAGTGCGCCCTTTGTGATATTATGAACGCGATTCTCGGAACATAAGGAACCGGCGGCAAAAGATGTTGAAAAGCTTGCCCGCAGCTCAGGCATTTCGGGTATTTTATCGGTGCATAAAACCGTATGCAGAGGCAGCGAGAAACGGGTTTCACCGCTGCATATTTGTTTGACGGCGGCATCACGGTCGATTTGACAGCCGTTGACGGGTGCCGTAAGGCAGAAACGTGCATTCTTTTTCAACACGGGCAGCTCAGAACAGCCTGCGGCGGAGTGAGTCAGGATTTGTGCGGGAACCGGTGTTTTCTCTGCAATTTTTGCGACCGAATCAATACTGTTTCGGAGCTTTATGTCATCAACGGGCTTGATTGCAGCCGTATACTGTCCCGCCCCGCACTCAAGTGCTTTTGACATAACGGCCTCCAAATCGTCTTTCAACGTCAGATCCGTTCCGTTGATGATGCAGATTGAACTGTCGTTTTGCTGAAATTCAATTTCTATGTGATATTCGGATTTTGCTCGTTCAAGCTTGGGAGAGAGCAGGGTGCGCACGGCGTCTTTTGTCATGTTCGAAACGTCGACAGAATTAATATATGTTCCGCTTGAGAATAATGCCGTCTCGAAAGTCGGATTATCGCCGGGAATAATCGTATCTGCATTTGCTCCCTGCTTGATGTCATCGGAATTTTGACCGCTGCAGCAGGAAAAAACAAGCAGGAATAAGAGCGCCGCCGTGCTGAGCAAAATTGCGGCACAGGCCTTTATTGCGGGGAAACGTTCATCCATGAAAAATTATTGCCTCCGAAAGTACACATTTTTGTTATTAGGTTGTTCCATTTCGACTCAAAATATGATATAATTGAGTGGTGAAGGAACAAAACGAGATTTCAACGGTATATATGCTCGATGCGCTGGATGAAGCCCGCACTGCCGCGGCGGCGGGGGAAGTTCCTGTAGGTGCATGCGTTGTTTGCGGCGGAGAAATCATATCCCGCGCACACAACCTTGTTGAAACACGCAGCGATGCATCCGCGCATGCAGAATTGCTTGCGCTCAGCGCAGCAGCAAAAAAACTTGGCACTCGCCGCCTGAACGACTGCATACTTTACGTTACGCTTGAACCCTGCGCAATGTGCATGGGTGCGATAATGAATTTTCGCATTGCGGCGGTTGTCTTCGGTGCGTTTGACCCCGAGGCCGGATGCTGTGTTTCAAGGTGCGAACTGTCGTGCGGGATGACGAATATCAATATTCCGTACGTTGGGGGCATTCGAGAAGAAGAGTGCCGAAATTTACTGACAGCTTTTTTCAGGAATAAGCGTTAAAAATCGAATGCTTCCGAATCGGGAACATGATGAACGGCATTGTGCCCGCCGACGAAAACTGATTTGTTTCGGCGGAAAACGATCACTGCATTATCAACGAAACAAATGCGGATCATCCGCGTTTGAATAAAAAACGGAGGAAATCCATGAAGAAAACCTTGACAAAGCTTGTCGCGATGATTATGGTCGCGGCAATGGCGTTTTCTTTCGTCGGCTTCATGCCGAGGGAGGCAAACGCAGCTCCGGTGAGCATACTTGAAAATGACTCGCCGGCACGCAAGCGCAGCAGCGAACCTGCCGCCGAACCCGATGAGATCGTTCCGATCATCGTAAAGCTGAAGGATGCACCGGTTCTTGAAAAGACCGATGTATCGAATGAGCGTTCCGCAGAAATGTCAAAAGTGCTTGCTGCAAAGCAGGACAAGCTTTTTGCGGCAATCAACAAGAAGCTCGTTAAGGGCGGAAATCTCGAAATTTCATATCACTACACGCTTCTGTTCAACGGTTTTTCGTTCCGCGGAGAGTATCGTCTCATTGAAGAGATTAAAAAGCTCAACGGCGTTGAGGATTGTTATCGCGCAGCCGAATATGAGCTTCCCGAGGACGCAAAGCCCGACGGAAACCCCACAAAGCTCAGCACTTCCGTGGGCTTCATAAACGCAGATGACATGTGGGCCTTGGGCTATACCGGACAGGGACAGACGATCGCGGTTATTGACACCGGAATCAAAGTTAATCACACGAATTTTGCAACCGCACCGCAGGATCCGCATTTCGATGCGGCAGGAATTCAAAGCGTGCTCAACCGCTACGATCTCTGCGCGGAGGAACGCTATAACGGCACTCTGACCGGCGCAACGCTGTACCACAGCGCAAAGCTTCCGTTCACATTTAACTATTATGCCGGCAATACGGATGTAAGTCACGCAAATGCAGGCAGTGATCACGGCACGCATGTAAGTTCAATTGCTGCCGGCTGCGACAGTTCGTCACGCGGTGTTGCATATAATGCACAGATCATATCCATGCAGGTTTTCCAGAACGGCGGCGCGGCATGGACCGAGATCCTTGCGGCACTTGAAGACTGCGCTTGGCTCGAAGTTGATGCACTCAATATGAGTCTCGGCTCGGACAACGGCTTCACTCAGGGTGAGGCAGATATGGAAGAAGTCTTTGCTCTTCTTACGGCACACGGCGTGAATTGCGCAGTTGCGGCGGGCAACAGCGGTACTGCGGGATCGGGCAATAATTACGGCAGCAAACAGCCCACATTCAACGTGGACAACGGCGTTGTTGCAAGCCCCAGCACCCTCGGCGGTTCCCTTTCCGTTGCGGCAAGCAGCAACAGCTCTTCGGCGACTCCCACAAGCTACAGCTCTTGGGGCACGACGGCCGACCTCAGCATCAAACCTGAAATCATGGCTCCCGGCGACAACATTCGTGCGGCAACGGATTCTCAGTACTCCTACAGCAACTACGGCACAAAGAGCGGCACGAGCATGGCCTCTCCGCATATTGCGGGCAGCATGGTTCTTGTCAATCAGTACGTCAACACAGCGTTCCCGTCCCTGTCCGAACAGGCACGCATGGAGATGGTAAACACCCTGCTTATGAGCACTGCTGTTCCCAGCAAGTCCGGAAACACTCCGTATTCTCCCCGTTGGCAGGGCGCAGGCCAAGCGAACCTCACTGCTGCAATCAACACAAAGGCTTATATTGAGGTTGAAGGCAGTCTCCGCCCGAAAATTGAACTCGGTGATGACGACAATCGTACCGGTATTTTCAATTTCAGCTTTGATATTGTAAACTTCGGCAGCACTGCAAAGACCTATACTCCCACAGTTTATGTTCTGACTGAAAACACCGGCACGGTATCCATCGGAGGGCAGTCATATTACACTATGGCGGGCTCTGCTTCGAACATCACTAACAACGTGAATGTTACTGTTCCTCAGTCCGTGACCGTTCCCGCGAACGGCAGAACAACAGTGAACGTTACCGTTAATGTAAGCGGTTATGCCGCAACGCTGAACGAAAAGTTCCCCAACGGTGCATATATAGAGGGCTTTGTTACTCTTGCAGGCGATGTGAACCTTTCGGTTCCCTATCTCGGATTCTACGGCGATTGGGAAAAGGCAAGCGTTCTTGACAGAGATTTCTATTATGACCAATATCTCGGAAACGGCGATCCTATTCCCGCTGAATGGGGCATCAACACCGCCGGTTCTTCCATCGGCGGCGAAAACTATATCGCATTCGGTGAAAATCCTTTTACCGACACTGAAAACTTCCTGTTTGACCGCGCAAGCATAAGCCCCAACGGCGACGGCAAGATGGATGCGGTTGACACGGCATACAACTATCTGCTCCGCAACTGCGAATACTTTGAGTATTCAATCGTGAACGCACAGACAAACGAAGAGTATTACAACCTTCAGGTGCCGTGGGCACGCAAGTGCAGTGCAAAGAGCTGGTATACTGATGTCGAACCTCTCGGAACGTACGAAGAAGAGCTTCCCGACTGGGACGGCAGCAACCTGCCTAACGGAACAACCGTAAAACTCAGGATGACAGCTTACATGCATTCCTATGATGAATTCAACCCTTCCGCAAATGAATGCGCTTATTGGGAAATCCCGATAACCGTTGATACACAGGAACCCGAAGTTGTTTACTGGAACATGCAGAACGGTCAGCTTATGCTGTACGTAAGCGATAATCATTACGTATCCTATGTCGGCATCTATTCAGACAGTGCCTGCACAAACCTTATCACATCTGCTGCCGTTGAAGAAACGACCCGCGGAGCACTCACCATGCTTGAGTTTGACGTCGGCAATCGCACAACGGTTTATGCAAAGGTGGGCGACTATGCATACAACATCAGCACTGCACAGATTACCGAAGGTGAAGGCGGTTCCCTTGAACCTGTCGAGCTTCAGGGAATAAGCTTTGCGGAACAGGAAATTGAAACTTATCAGGGTTTCGGCGCTGCACTGAATATCGTTCGTGAACCTGCAAACGCAAACAATTATGAAGTTGTTTGGACAAGCGCGAACGAAAACATTGCAACCGTCCGCGGCGGCATGACAAAAGCAACCGTAACCGGCGTTGCAGAAGGTACAACAACCGTTACCGCAACTGCGACTGATAAGGACACGGGTGCGTCATTTACCGCAACGATTTCCGTAACCGTCAACTATTACCCGGACCTTAACGATGCACTTAACGTGCAGGGCGGCAATCTGAACTTTGTCTCGACCGGAACGTATGCATGGCAGATTGATATGACGACTTTCAGTGCACGTCTTGCCGGCGCAAGCACCAACAGCGGCGTAGGCAACAGTCAGTCCGCCGTCACAATGGACACGGTTCACCTTTCCGCCGGTGATAAGCTCACTTTTGCATGGGCAGTCAGCAGCGAGGCGAATTATGATAAGCTTAAGTTCTATGTAAACGGCAACGTCGTTGAAAACATCTCCGGCGAAACCACAATATGGAACCGTTATGAGTACACTGCTCCTTCCGACGGCAACTACATATTCAAATGGTCCTACGAAAAGGACGGTTCCGTCAATAAGGGACAGGACAAAGGCTGGGTTGACGATATCTCCATTACGTACGTAAACCCGCCGTACACTCTCGGCGATGTTGATAACGACGGCAGAATAACCATTTCCGATGCGCTCATGACAATGCGTTATGCAATGGGAACGGCTGCGCTGACCGATACTCAGATCCTTGCGGCGGACTTTGACGGTAACGGCACGGTTTCAATCACCGATGCGACCATGATTCTTCGCGCAGCAATGATTGCCGATTGATTCGGACAAAATGCATTAAAGGTTAGATTCTGATTCTCTGCCAAAATTAATGCATGACACGCCTGCTCCTTTTGCACAGAGCGTGCATGGGGGGCAGGCATTTCGGTGCGTTTACATAAAATTTGTGAAAAAAAGGATTCACTGACGAAAAGAGACAGGACGTTAATAACATGAAAATTGCACTTGCTTCTCAACCGACGCTTGATGATTCAATAGCACTGAATGTTAATCGTATTGAAAAGGCACTTGCCTCACTCCGAAAAAAAGTTGACCTTGTTGCGTTCGGAGAAAGTTATCTTCAGGGCTTTAACAGCTTGAAATGGAATTTCGAAAGGGATAGAACAGTTGCTGTAAGCGTTGATTCACAGCCGATAAAGATGCTGCGGTACACGGCGAAGAAATACTCCGTTGCGGTTTCGTTCGGTTATTACGAGCTCTGCGATGAAGCGATTTACAGCTCGTATATGTTCATCGGAAAGAATGGAGAAATCGTAAACAACTTCCGTCGCGTTTCAAAAGGATGGAAGGAGTATGATATTACCGATGAGCACTATAAGGAGGGCGATGGTTTCAAAACCTTTACATATATGGGTAAACGAATCGCCCTTGCCGTTTGCGGGGACTTATGGTACGAGGAAAACATTGAACAGATAAACAAAGAAAAATTTGATTTTTTGCTTTATCCCGTATATGTAACATACAACACGGAAATGTGGCGCACAAAACTTGTTAATGAGTATGCCGAGCAGGCAAAAAAGATTCCGCGTCCCGTTTTCCTTGTGAACAGCATATGCGATGCTGACAATACGCGCGGCGGATGTTATGCTTTCCTTAACGGCAAAACCGTGTGTGAAGTGCCGATGGGACAGGATGGCTATCTGCTGGTGCGCGTGTGACGGGGGTACTGCCATAAATGGATGATTTTCAAATTTTACGCCCGCATCATGTGTTTTGCATTCTGAATTATCGGCAAAGCGGATACAGTGATGAGTTTATTGATAATATGAACACTATAGTTCGTAAACTTAAACCTGATGCCGATATCAAAATTGTGCCGGCAAGCGATGCCGTTTGCAGTGCCTGCCCAAACCGCACCGAACCGCAGAATTCGGATGACGTGTGCTGCCGATGTGCGGAAAAGGTCAAAAGATATGACTCGGCGGCAATGAGTCTGTTGAAAGTTGAACCGGGCACGGTGCTGAAATGGGGAGCACTTTCCAAAAAAGCTAAATACATTATGGCTGATGCACTGCTTTTTAAAACTGTCTGCGGAGACTGTGAATGGCATGAAATCTGTCATTCGGCGCATTCGGATACTGCGATTGAGCCTAAATCGGTTTAAAACTGATTTGTGAAAAGAAAATTGAACTGAAAAATAGTCTGTTTTTATGAAAGGGACGGTCGGAGACAAATCCGGCTTGTCCTTGTTTTGTATTGAAAAGAATCAAACAGTTTAACGGTGCAGTGCCGAATCAAATATAAAAAGCGCACCGCACAACCTGATCTGCGGCTGTGCGGTGCGGCATGGGTTCATGAGTTGAGCCATATCAGAGCATAAGCCCGTGCTCAACTTGAAAAATATCAAAAAGAAACCGAATTATTTACGGATGCTTGCAGCACCTGCTTCGATTGCTTCTTCATTGAGGGGGATGAGTGCAGCTTTCTTCTCGCCCAGTTTATAGAGCAGTGCATCAAGAACACTCTTGGTCTGAACAGCCTTGGTTGCTTCAAGGTACGCACCGAGCATTGCCATGTTTGCAACTTTGGGGTTGTTGAGCTTGTCTGCAATTTCGTTGCAGGGCACATAGTAAACATCGATATCGGTGCGGGTTGCCTTTTTGTCGATGATGGAGCTGTTGATGAACAGTTTGCCGCCGGGAAGAACATTCTGCTCGAATTTGTCGAGAGAGGGGCGGTTCATCGCGATAACGCAGTCGCACTTGTTGATAACGGGGGACGCAACGGGTTCATCGGAAACAACAACGGAGCAGTTTGCGGTACCGCCGCGCATTTCAGGGCCGTAGGAGGGAAGCCAGCTGACATTTTTGCCCTCATACATGCCGGCATACGCAAGGAGCTGACCGATGAGCAAAACGCCCTGACCGCCGAAGCCTGCGAAAATATTAGTCCAAAGCATAACTTATACCTCCTTGGTGATGTCTTTCTTAACGCCGAGAGGATAATAGGGGATCATGTTCTTTTCGAGCCATTCCATAGATTCTACGGGACTCATACCCCAGTTTGTGGGGCAGTTGGACAGAACCTCTACAAGGCTGAAGCCCTTGCCTGCGAGCTGGCATTCAAAAGCGTTCTTGATAGCCTTCTTGGCGCGGACGATGTTAGCGGGGGAGTTGACGGCAACGCGCTCAATGTATGCGCTGCCTTCAATGGTTGCGAGCATTTCCGCAATGCGGATGGGGCTGCCGCAATGATCCTTATCACGGCCGTAGGGGCTGGTTGTGGTCTTTTGTCCGACAAGAGTCGTGGGAGCCATCTGACCGCCGGTCATGCCGTAAATTGCATTGTTGATGAAGATCGTGGTGATCTTTTCGCCGCGGTGTGCAGCGTGAACGATTTCAGCCGTGCCGATGGAAGCAAGGTCGCCGTCACCCTGATATGTGAAAACAACATTGTTGGGGTTGGTGCGCTTAACACCGGTTGCAGCGGCGGGCGCTCTTCCGTGTGCTGCCTCAATGGAGTCGAGGTTGAAATATTTATATCCGAATACTGCGCAGCCGACGGGAACGATTGCGATTGTGCGATCCTGAATGCCGAGCTCGTCAACAACTTCTGCAACGAGCCTGTGAACGATACCATGACCGCATCCGGGGCAATAATGAAGCACCGCGTCGGTCAGGATAGGGGTTTTCTTAAATACGGTCTGCATAATTAAGCCTCCCTTGATTTCATGATATATTCTGCAATTTCTTCGGCTGTCGGCGTGTAGCTGCCGGGTTTGCCGTAGAACTCAACGGGCTTGGTGCCGTTTACGGTCAGCTTGACATCTTCAAGCATCTGACCTGCACTGATTTCAACAGCGATTGCTTTCTTTACGCTGTCCTGAGCCATTGCTTTCGCAAGCTGCTTCTCGGGGAAGGGCCATGCGGTGATCGGGCGGAACAGACCGACTTTAACGCCCTGCTTTGCGCAAAGACCGATTGCGGCTTTGCAAATGCGGGCAACGGTGCCGTATGCGCAAACGATAATTTCCGCACCTTCGGTATTGTAAAGCTCAGCGCGGGATTCATTTTCACGAATGTGCTGATACCTTGCCTGAAGCCTGTCGTTCAGCTCCTGAAGCTCTTCAACTTCAATGTAGAGAGAGTTGACGATTGCACGGGGACGATTGCTTGCGGGACTCCAACCGGTTGCTGCCCAGTCCTTTGCGGGAAGCTCGCGGGTTTCCTTCTTCTCGTGGAACTCAACGGGTTCCATGATCTGACCGATGATACCGTCGGCAAGAATCATAACGGGAGTGCGGTAGATGTCTGCAAGGTCGAATGCATCCTGCATGAGATCAACGGTTTCCTGAACGGAAGCGGGAGCGAGAACGATGGGATGGTAATCGCCGTGTCCGCCGCCGCGGGTTGCCTGGAAATAGTCGCCCTGGGAGGGCTGAATGGAACCCAAGCCGGGGCCGCCGCGAACCATGTTAACAACAACACAGGGAAGCTCTGCGCCTGCAAGATAGGTCATGCCCTCCTGCTTAAGGCTGATTCCGGGGCTGGAGGAGCTTGTCATGCACCTTGCACCGGCAGCTGCTGCGCCGTAGACCATGTTGATTGCAGCAACTTCGCTCTCTGCCTGGAGGAAGCAGCCGCCCACCTGAGGAAGGCGACGCGCCATGTATTCGGGAATATCGTTCTGGGGAGTGATGGGATAACCGAAGAAGTAGTGGCAGCCTGCCTGAATAGCAGCTTCTGCAACAGCTTCGCAGCCCTTCATCAATTTCTTTGCCATGTTCTTTTCCTCCTACTCTTTTTCAATGGTGATAACTGCATCGGGGCAGGTGCGTGCGCAGCTTGCGCAGGCAACACATGCTTCGGGGTCAGTCATCATTGCGGGGTGATAACCCTTTTCGTTGAGCTTTTGTTTTGCAAGCTCAAGAAGTTTCTTGGGACATGCACGCACACAGAGGCCGCAGCCCTTGCAGCGATTCTCATCAATGGTTAGTTTGACCATAAGTGAACCTCCTTGAATTTAAAGGACGGGGTGAGCCGTCATTCGGTTATGAATACTATTATAGCACTAATGTCATGAATGACAAATACCTGAACGCAATATATATTTTATTTTGGACGTTTTTATCGAAAAAAGAGCCTCTTTTTTGTGTGGGGGTTCCAAAACAGGGGAAAAGACCCTGTTCGGCGACTCCGAGGTGCGCTTTTGAAGCAAAGACCGCCCTGCCGAAAAAACAACAAAAGCAGCAGGGCGGTACCGACGATGAAAATGCAGGAAGGAAAAAACCTGCAAAGGAACATTGCAAACGTTATCCATGCCGATAATACAGGGGCATGAACGGAAAACATGACAGAACCATGCTTAGAGCCTGTCTTGAGTCAAACCGACTTGGATGTTTGGATTAAGTCAGGCGTTGGGCGTAAGTGCGGCAAAGTCAGATCCGTAGCCTGCAACTGCCGAAAGACCATTTCCGGATGTGAGCAGCAGCGGACGAATCGTTGCAATGAAACTCTCCGGACTTAAGGGCTCCTTTTCGTTGAGCCAGTACTCAAATGCGCTTGCAAGCATTCGGGAAAGAAACTTTGCGGAGTTTCGGGTACATCCGGGCGAACTTGCCGCAAGTGCTGCACATATGCTCTCAAGCGTTGCCGTGAAATAATCATAAAAAGAATTCTGTCCGCGAATGAGCAGTGCATTTCGATAGAATGCTTTGCAGCCGTACATATAACGGCTCATGTCGGAAAGCAGATCCCAATCAGAAACATAATGCTTTTGGGATGCGGGCAGGATGAACTCGGTATAGAACACGTTGTTGACAAGGTCGAACTTGTCTTTATAGTGATAATAGAAACTTTTGCGGTTTATATGGCAGAGGTCGCAAATATCGTTCACGCGAATTGAGCGGAACGACTGAGTGGACATCAGCTGCTTGATTGCAGAAATCAGCTGCCGTCTTGTGTTGCCGGATATCGATCGTTCTGCGGACATTGGTTATTCTCCCTTCTCTTTTTATGGTTGTATTATACAGAATCCTTTCATAAAAAACATCAATTTCGGTTAAAAAAACTAAAATAGATTATATATCACAGTACGCTTAAAGAAAAGACCGCCTTGAGCGGCGGTCCTGTAAAAAATAACCGGAAAATTTGTGCATCGTTATTCAAGGTTAATGCAGCGGTTAAAATAATGCATTGCAATTTGGTTGCTGCTGAGCAAACGAGAGCATCAACCGACGTTGGAAGGCGAATTTTCCGAATGAATATTATCGCTCAACGGTTCGGTTTGAATTTGCTCGCCGCTTTGCGCTTTGTTTATGCGATTCTCGCGGCGGCGAGCCAAAACAAAACCGACGATGCCAAATATTATCATTGCGATGCTGATCCACTGCGAAGTTGACAGGCCAAGGAAAATTCCCCGGATTTCATCTGCGCGGAAATACTCAAGGCAGAAACGTTCAATGCCGTACAGAATGGCATAAAGAAACAGAACACTCCCTGCCTTCAACCGTTTGCGTGTGTATATGAGCAGAATAACAAACACCAGGATATTACATGCGGATTCGACAAGCTGAATCGGAAAAACAGGAACACCGACAGGTGCACCGCCGATCGGATTGCGGTAGCATACGGAAATCGGAGTGTCAACTATTCGCCCGTAACAGCATCCGGCAAGGAAACAGCCGATTCGCCCAATGGCGTGGGCAAGCGGAATTGCGGGAACAATAACAGCCGCGTATTCATAGAAGCTGGCTTTTTTTGCGCGCAGATATATCCAACCGGAAAGCACGCCGACGATGAGCCCTCCGTAGAACACCAATCCGCCGCTTTTGAAAACACTGAAGCTGCCGTCAACAATGCTTCCCCAGATTTCACTGAGGGAATAAGTAACAAAAATGTAAAGCAGATATGAACCGGCAAGGCCGCATGTGAGCGTTATTATTGCAAGCGTCAGCAGCGCATCGGTGTCAAGTCCGGCTTTGTTTGTTCGATGGTATGCAATAAGAATGGCCACAATGAATGCCAATGCCATCATCAATCCATAACTCGGAATACTCAGCCCGAAAAGGTTTATATAAGGATACATCTTTTGCCTCCAAAGATTTTTTGCTGTGCTGCGGCTTGTGCCTTTGACCGACAGAATCTGAAACGGACGCAGTATGACCGGTATTATCGGTTGAATTGCACTGCCGCTGCATTTGCACTATAATCTTATACTAATTTGTGCTTTGTGTCAATATGTCTGCATGGCGACATCCGACAGTTATGCTGAATGAAAACCGAATTCCTAAAAATATACAAAAACATTTTTGAACAAGTTTGTATATTCGAGCATTTTCGGGCGGTTTTTTGCCTCGAGAAAGGGGTTGAATGATATATAACGCTCGCGGAAGAGTTTCGAAATTGCCTTTAAAATGTCTGAAAGTAATCTCAAATATGCGATTATACTGCAATTACT
>ERZ835980.715-NODE-715-length-43104-cov-5.153267_pt1 | contig 43104 bp, 39 predicted proteins | sample MGYA00519943_ERZ835980 | MGnify/ENA primary metagenome ERZ835980 (study PRJEB31850, sample SAMEA3708791) | human gut metagenome | biome: human gut; feature: human-associated habitat; material: faeces | place: China | collected 2014 ... | reverse complement strand
GGAAAAGGAATTGTTCCACACTCTTCTTGCCAAGAAGGATGCGATTGAAACCGATGCCGGTCTGACTTTTGACTAGCGAGAACCGTCGGAGCGCAAGGCAAGTCGCATCGTTATCGAGAAGGCATTCAAGAAATACCTATAATTTATCCTATTTGGGGGAGACGAAATAGAATGGGTGAGAAAGTATATAAGCCTATTGTAAAAGATGGGGATCACCTCATCCGTTCAAAGGACAATCCAGACCGTGTGAGAGGACTGACGCGGGACGAGAATAATCAGAATCCGGATATTATCGAGTGGGAAGAATACGATGTCGATGATTTACAGAGCGATGATTGCGCTCCGCACCCTTATGAAGAGCAGCACGTTCAATTAACACCGGAACAGGAAAAATTTGCACAGCAAGTCGGAGAAGCATTGGGTGCGGCTATTGTAGCCGGAGGAATTTTGCTGTTCCGAGAGGTTATATCTCCGTGGTGGAATAATACAGCATGGCCTTGGGTTAAGGCAAAGGGGCACGGTATAAAAAGGGCTGTCAGTGGGAAAAAGGAGCCAAAAACCACTACAACAGCAAAAGTCGCAATAAAAAAACAAACTGAGTCAGATAGACGGCTTGCTGATGTTTCTTCACAGATTGATAAGGCATTTGAACAGCTTTATTTCGAGATGGATGAAGAGGAAGCCAAAGTCCATATGATGAGACTGGTTTATCATGTGCTTGGTGTAGTAAATGTTATCCGAATAATCAGTAACACTCGAATTAGGAAGGATTGCAAATCAGAAGAACTGTGTATTGAACAGCAGAAAAAAGTTGAGAAGTTTCTCTCGGAAAAAGTGGCGGCCGTTTTAGATCAGCTGCTTTCGAATGGTAATCTACATTTGGATTTAAACACATCAAGGGAATTGTTCTCATTGACTGGTGGAGGAGTTTGGCTCAATGGTGAATACGTTCCTGTACAGGCAATTAAAATTGATGAAGCATTAAAGGCAATCCCAATGTCGGAATCATAAAGTATGGAGGTTATGAGTAACAGAAAGAAAGCCTACCGATGTACGCACAAGCAGCAGTAAAACAGGATCCTTTACCCCCGTAGCGGTGTACACAGTATCTTTATGAGGAGTGTGCAAAATTGCACCTGTGCGGGTGCATCATTATGGCATAAAAATTACACTCCGTTAAATCGCATCGTAATAGACACGGTAGCCGCTCCTCCCTACAATACAAGCAACGACTTCGTGTATGAAAACGAATTTTGCCCATAACACGGAGGAATACCTTGCGGGCTGCAGTCGGTTCGATGAGGGAGGAAACCGTATGGTATAGAATACCGAAGGTAATGATCGTTTTCATACCGACTAGCTGAATATGATCTACCTACGGCTCAGGCTGTAATAATGGAAATCACAAGAATGCAGAGTGAGGTGTGAAAATGGATTGGCCGACATTTTATGAACGGTTCTTTGATTGGGCTTCCAGTACGCAGATTCAAAGAGTACGCCAGCTGACATCTTTCGGTCCGTCTGACCAGGTGACAGAGGTTGCGCAGGAGCTTATGGACGAAAAAAGCACCTCCCGGTTCATTCGAAAGGCGTTGGAGGCAGGCGTGTCCTTTACGGCAGAGAATATTGAGGACCTGTGGAGCGTCTGTGATAAAGAGACCATCAACGCCATATTGGAAAAATCCAGGGAGCATTTCACTCAGGAGCAGTTGGAAAATCTCTGGGGAATGGCTGATGATGATGTAATAAACAGAGTAGCAAAGAAGAACCATGTTCGCCTGTTTGACGAACCGGAAGAGGAGGATATCGATATTCCGCAGGAGGAGTACCCGAAAAAGCCAAGCTTCTGGCAGTCCGTGGGCATTGCAAGTCTATTGTTTGGCGGCAAAAAGCGTAATCCCTCCGGAAAGTGCAGCGGCGACTGCGCCCATTGCCCGCCCCACTATGGCTACCGGTACGGTCGGTGGTATTATGGGCATGGTCACACCCACGGCTGTGAATTTGGTGGAAACCATGGAGATGGCAGAGACTGAATTGCAACATGATTTTCAAGCGGCAAGCAGTGTCCGGGTGCTACCCGGACGCAATTTGCTTGTTGGGGCAAATTCCCCAAGCCCCAAGATCAGAACTTTGTTCTGGCTGCGCATTTGAAAAATGCTTCTCTGTCGGCCCAAAACAAAATCGTTTCGACGCTGACCGAATTTGCTATATTTGAAAAATCCATTGCATACGGATGCCGCTATGTGGTATGATATGGCTAATCAAAAAACGATTTTGGACAGAGCGCAGATTCCTGTGGAAGGCCAAAGGGGGACAACCATGATTGACTTTTCCAAATTAACCTGATCGATATTGGTGAACGTGCCGGCAACGGCATCCCAAATATTTTCCGGGTTTGGCGAGAGCAGGGGTGGGAAGAACCTGTCATTGCGGAATCCGCAGAGCCGGATCGAACGGTGCTTTGTTTATCACTGCAAAAAAGAGGCGATAAAAAAGTGTCGATAAAAAGGGACGATAAAAAAGAGACGATAAAAACCGTCAAGCAGAAGAATGAAATTATTCTGTACCTGACAGACCATACCTCGGCAAAAAGTGCGGATATCGCAATGCTCCTCGACGTAAAAAGCACACGCGTGAAGAAGCTGCTGTCTGAGCTAATTGCGGAAGGTGTGGTCGTGGCAGAGGGCAGCAACCGAAACCGGACGTATAAGCTGAAAACGAGAAAAACGCCTCTCTACAAAGCGATGAATCCGATGTGCTGCCAGAAAGCGATGATAGCAGGCATCACAGCTTTCATTCCACTCATTCGGCATTCTTTGTCACATCGAGAAGTTGAACCACATTAGGGAAGAGCACGGAATCAACACGATACAGGACAATTTAATCCTATAAGACAGTGAACGTAAGAATCAACGTGGCATGATAGAAAACAGAACCCGTTCCGTAATGGAATCATGCTAACATATAAGCAACTTTTGAGGGGATAGCCATGGACGCACGTAAGAATCTGATTATCATAAAAGGGAATGACAAGACGGATTCCGTTGCTGATTTTCGATTTCATAGCGGAAAGTGTGAAATTGTGTATTCCAGTGCGCCTGAGAAACCCTATAGTTATCTGAGCAGTAATGTGGAAATATTGCCGCTGAGGAAGCAGATAGACCCTGCCCAGGTAATCGTGCGAGCAAATGGGCAGTCGATCAGTGAAATTGATAGAATCCTTGACTTTGGCGCGTTTTATCGTATTGTCCGCAACGGAAAGAAAGACTTATCTTTTCGGCGGGAAGAAGTACAGCTTCAACGCAACTGCCTGGCAGATGGCAAAAACAGAGAAGTATTTCAGTATTTCAGAGAAACCGCTGCTGCAATTGGTCTGGTGACGGAAAATGGAGTCAACATTTTAAGAATGCAGTACGACAAAGTCCGGGCGGTCGACGAAGATACTGCATTGGCAAGCTATTTTTCCCCACAGATCGAGGCGGCAATTTCAAAGACGCCGCCAACAGCGATTTATCCGTTTGGCTTAAACCAAAGTCAAAAGTCAGCCGTAGAGCGGGCCCTTTCGTCAAAAATCAGTATCATCCAGGGACCGCCCGGAACAGGAAAAACTCAGACGATTTTGAATATCATTGCGAATGTTGTCCGTGCCGGAAAAACTGTGGCAGTTGTTTCTAACAATAATTCTGCAACGCATAATGTTGCGGAAAAGCTGGAAAAGAAGAATGCCGGTTTTCTGACAGCGTTCCTCGGGAGCTTGGCCAACAAAGAAATATTTCTGGAATCACAGACCGGAACCTATCCCAATATGACTGCCTGGGAAATACAGCCGGAGACGCGTCAGCGATTGGAGCAGGAGACAACTGCACTTTCGAAAGAGCTTAACGAAATGCTCACAGCCCAAAATCGCATTGCGGAAATTCAGCAGGAGATGTTACAGTTAAGTCCGGAGCAGCACTATTTTGAGGAGTATTATGCAACCTGCATTCATATGCCGGAGAAAAATTTGGCAAGCTTATCCTCGCAAAAAATTCTGGCTCTTTGGACAGAATTTGAACAAAACGCAGAGCAGAAAAGTCGCCTGCGTTTTTTACAAAAGCTTTCCATCTTGTTCAGATTTAGCTATGGTGCGCTTAAATTGTTCAACGCATCCCCGGAAATGGTTATCCCCTTTTTACAGAACAAATTTTATTCGGTAAAAAGGCAAGAGCTGGAAAAAGAGAAGCAAAAACTGAATAACCAACTGGAGCACTACGCTTTTGACGCAAAAATGGAGGAGCTTACACAAAAATCCCTGCAGCTGTTCCGTGCAGAGCTGGCGGCACGATATAACTGGAAAAGCAGCCGGAAACGATTTGAAAAGCATGATTTTCGCGGAAACCCTAAAGAATTCACGTGCGAATACCCGGTTGTACTCAGTACGACCTATTCCATCAAAGGGACTCTGGATACAGATTACATCTACGACTATCTTATTGTGGATGAGGCATCGCAGGTTGACCTGGCCACCGGCGTTCTGGCCTTATCCTGTGCGCGAAACGTCGTAATTGTTGGTGACTTAGAGCAGCTGCCCAACGTGCTGACAGAGCGCGATATTTGTACCAGTGATGCTATTTGGCAACAATACGCCTTGGATGAACGGTATCGCTTTTCGACGCATAGCCTGCTTTCTTCTGCACAGGAAATATGGCGAGATGCACCGGTCACGCTGCTGCGTGAGCACTACCGTTGTCATCCGAAAATAATCAATTTCTGCAACCAGAAATTCTATCGTGGACAGCTGATTGTCATGACAAAGGATCAAAATGAACCGGACGTATTGGCTATGTACCGCACAACTGCCGGGAACCACGCCCGTAGTCATGTGAACCAGCGCCAGATCGATGTTATCCGTCAGGAAGTGCTCCCACAGTTGAGCTGGCAGCATTACCGGAGCATCGGCATTATTACGCCATACCGAGATCAAGTGGCAGCCCTACGTGCACAACTGGGAGATACTTATGAGGTGGACACCGTCCACAAATTTCAGGGACGGGAACAGGATGCGATTATACTTACCTCCGTTGACAATGTGATAACAGACTTTGTGGACGATCCGCACATGCTAAACGTAGCAGTCTCTCGTGCGGTCCATTCTCTGACGGTCGTTATATCGCAGGATCCCTGCAATGATCGGACGAATTACGGCGATCTGGCACGCTATATTGAATATAACAACTTTGCGGTGATTCAAAGCCGGGTTTACTCTGTGTTCGATATGCTGTACAAGGGCTATGCTGAGCAGCGAAGAGCGTATCTTCAAAACACAAGCGGATATCGGAGTATGATTCCGAAAATCTCATATATGCTGTTATCCAGCATATTCTTTCAGATGAGCCGTTTTCTGCCGTGGGATGTGCTGTGCACGTCTCCCTTGCTGCGCTGGTTAAGGACTATGCACCATTGACAGAAGATGAGTGTGAATATGCCAGAAATCCTTTGACGCATATTGATTTTCTACTGTTCGGGCAAATGGATAAGCAGCCCATTCTGGCCATTGAAGTTGATGGAACTGCATTTCACAGAACCGGAAGCAAACAGGAGGCGCGGGACGAGAAAAAGAACAGCATTATGGAAAAATGCGGTCTCCCACTGCTGCGTCTTCCCACGGATGGCAGCAGAGAAGAGGAGAAAATCAGGAGCGCGCTGCAAACTGCACTGAACGGAATGGCATGACAAAATAGCCCCAAGGCGCTTCAAACAGAAGTTCCTTGGGGCTGTTGTAAAATATCTTATTCCAATCACATTCATTCACGTTTGAAATATGAATAAAGTGAATTTTCATATCGCGGTATTGGAAAATGTGAAAATATGTGTATAATAGAGTCAACCATGAACGGAGGTGTCATCTATGCAATATGAAAGTGAGCGCACGGAGTATAAATCTCATCTGGTCGATGATATTTGTAAAGAAGGTAAAGAGCCATGACAGAGGATTTTTGTCTACGCAGGTCGATGTGGAGGCCATGTTGGAAAACAGAGGAGATATTCACCATCTTTTTCCCAAGAACTATCTCACGAAAAATGGCATTCCACAGTCGATGTATAACCAGATTGCAAATTATGTGTTTCTCCAACAGGAAATCAATATTAAAATCAAGGACGATGCCCCCTGTGTCTATATGAAAAAGGTTTTTGAGCAGTGTCAAACCAAGAAACCTGTTTATGGAGGCATTGTTGACAAGGTTGAACTTCGTAAAAATCTGGAACAGAACTGTATTCCTGACGGATTTGAGGAAATGAGTGTTTCGGACTACAATAACTTCCTTGAAATGCGCAGAAAGATGATGTCTGAAAAAATCCGTAAATACTACTTCTCCCTTTGAGCCTCCATTAGAAATGAGACACGGAAAACAAAACTCAAAAAAGCACGGCGTCTTTCTGAAAAATTTCGTAATCGATTTTGCCAACGGTGATATGAGCCGGGAGAATTACGGTATGGATTATTCCGGCTCGTGTGATTGAGCATTTCCCGGAATTTGAACATGGATATCCACACCTGTCCAGGAGATTTGTGGATACAATTGAACACACATATTCCACTTGCTCCCGGACAATCGAATGAGACATTCCGGGATGCAATTAGCGATGTTGTGGATGCGTTCCATGGGAAAAACTTGTAGTGAACATGTTTTGATATCTTGCCCGATATCATGGCGGATGTCCGACGATTCCTTTGCGGGGAAGATTTGGCGCTAACGTTCAGGAAGCCGAGAGACGGTTGATAAACAACGAAAGATACTAGTGGAATAAAACCTAAAATGGCCCCTGCTGTGTGACGTGATCACCGGCAGGGGCCATTTTTAGCACAAAACGAACAGCGTTATATTGTCAGCTGCGCCATGTACCGAATCTCTATATTCCTTCTACTAAGACAAAAGAGGAAAACGACCTCAGAAAGATTCTTCTTTTTGAAAAAGAGCCAACACAATTAATGCTGCATATCCTGCGTCTCCATCATATCCATCAAATTAACAGCAGGCAGACAGCTGTCTATCAGCATGAGCAATTCATCGTCGTAATTACGGCGCACCTGACACTCTGTGTCAAAAATCATCGTGGGTTCCTCCTGCTGCGTGACCGTCGGCCAGACGGGCAAAGATTCCTGGCTGGGCACTCCGGTCCGGGCAAAGTTCAGGAAGGCGCCGAAGATCTGTGTCTCCAGCCGCTCTGTGACCCCGGGGATGGAGCAAACCTCTACCTTATCCGTGTTGTGGAAAAAGAAAGGAATGTCCGAGCAATGCCAGGCAATCTTGTGCAGCAATGGAAACTCCAGGGTGAAGTTGTACAGATATGTCCCCGCCTTCTGCCCCCGGGCATGCATGGCTGCCAGCTTCTTGGATGGCTGCCGCATAATCCGGTCGAGGATCAGCAAATCGACAGGATGCTTGCCGGGATATGCTTTGGCGAAGGCCGCAAGGGCCACCTGGGTATGTTCGCCGTAGACCGTCTCCACCATCCGGGTCGTTTCCGCTTCTGTCAGGGCGGTTTTGTCGAAAGTGGGAAGGGCAAAAGCAAATTCGCCGAAGACAGAGCCAATCATCAGGGGGATCTCATAGCCGTGGGAGCGCATGCCATACTGCAGGGGGTTGCCCAGGAACCAATCGTTGACCTGCGGCATGCCGCCCACATAAGCCCCGGTCCCGGCAACGCCCGGCATGACCTTGGTGTAAACCCTCACCAGCTCCGGATAAGGCAGTGTCTCCAGCGCCTCCACATCGGCGTCGGTGAGACCCAGTTCCGCCAACATAGCCCCCACGATCTTTTCACCGTTTCCCTGACAGGAGGGCATCATGGTGGCATCGCTTACGCCGCTCATGATCAGTCCCTTGTGGAACAGGCCGTCCGCCGCCGGGATCTGCATCAGATCCGCCACCTTCATGCCGCCGCCGGACTGGCCGAAAATGGTCACGTTCTCCGGATCGCCGCCAAAGAGGGTGATATTGTTGTGAATCCATTGCAGCGCCGCTACCATATCCGCGTGACCAGCGTTACCGGAGTTTTCATATTTCTGACCGAAGGGGGACAGATCCAAGTAGCCCAAAATGTTCAGCCGATGATTTACGGAAACCACCACCGCATCCCCCTCCACGCACATATTGCGGCCATCATAGGCCACTTGCTCGATGGAGGAACCGGCCGCGTATCCACCCCCGTGGAACCAGACAATAACGGGCTTTTTCGCTTCCCTATCCAGTACAGTGGTCCAGATATTCAGGTTCTGGCAGTGCTCGTCCATAGGCCAGTAGCGGTGCGGCACCAGCAGCTCCGCGGTTGGCTTATCCTGGGTCATCAAGGGGCAGACGTAGCCATAGGAGGTGGCATCCTTGACACCCGTCCACTCGGAGGGGACGGGCATCTGGAACCGATCAGCATAGGCATAAGAAACGCCCTTGAAAATATATGTGCCGTCATAGAAGCAGCCCTTCAGCTTGCCGGAAGTGGTTTCCAGTACCGGCACATCGTCATAACGGAATGATTTACGCATAGGAAAGCATCCTCCTTATCCGAAGGTCCCCGACGTCCGCACAGCCGGAGACCGATGCATATCTTTTGGTTTTACAGCGGTTTATGGTTTTGCGAAGCATTCGCCCGCTGTAATAGACAATCATTTGCGAAAGCCGCGCAGGACGGGCCTTCAGCCTTTCTCACCCGCAGGATACCTGGCAAAGACCCGCTTCATAACCTGGGCGCTCAGGAAGGATAGAATGCTGGGCCCCAGAAAAGTCAGGAAAGGCAGAGCAAAGCTGACGAACATCTCCGGATTCAGTACCACTGCCACCACCGGGAGCGCATGCAGAAGCATCACCAGCAGCGTCGCGGGAAGATTGCACAGGCCCAGAAGTAAAGCGTTCCGGAGGGTTTTGCCCAAGGTCTGATCATAGCGGGCCAGCAGCGGGAAGATGTACACATACACCATTAGGCACACGAACACCGCCGCCCACAGGATTGCCTTCAGCACCTGCCAGCCGTCAGACAGACCCTCCACAATTCTAAAGTCCAGGATCAACGCCGCTGCCGCAGCCAGGAAGATCAGACCTGCCGCCATTCCCTGCTTCCAATTATTCCGAAAGGCTAAAAAAAACAATTTTGCCAGGCCGCTGTCATCTTCCGGGTATCGCAGATTGACCGTATACAGTGCCACGGTGGACGCGCCAATGGTAACTACCGGCAAACTGCAAAGCAGCCACAGCAGATTCAGCAGGACCATGTCTGCTACAGAATTCAGAAACCGGCCCAACGGTCCGTCATATCGCAGAAAATTTCTCATCCGCAGCTCCTTTTCTTCTGCTGTAGACCATATACGACCCGATAACCAGCAGCGAGACTGCCAGTACAAACGCCGCCATTGCGTGAAACCCGCCGCGGGTACCCACCCGATCCACCAATTGTCCGCCCAAGAGGTTGGCCGACACCGACGCCAAACCGGCCTGGACCGCCGCCAGCACACTCTGGCCTTGAGACATCTTCCCTTGCCGGACATGGGAGCTGATATACTGGGTACAGCAGTAATAGGTAGTCATATAGGTGACGCTCTGGAGCAGCTGCGCCCCCACCATGGTGGGTACCGCTCCCAAACCAACCAGGAACAGCCTCAGACTGGTCATTACAGCAGAGAAAGCCAACAGGGGGATCTCCCCGAACCGTTTCGTCAGCTTCCGCGCATAGAGCAGGATCGGCACCTCACTCAGAGCCGAGACACAGCTCAGAATCCCGATCAGCCGCTGGGAATAGCCCAGCTCCACGGCATACACACCAGTGAAGGAGCCGCAAAAACCCAGGCCAACGGATTCCACAAAGGCAAACAGCAGGACAAAAGCCACCTCACGGCTCACGAAGATCCCTTTCTGGGCAGAAGAAAGCCCCACAGACTTCGGCGCTTTCTCCTGCCCTCCGTCCATGGGAATCCGCAGGACCACCAGCGCAAACACAAGGTAGGCGCCGCAGGACAGCAGAAACTGCACCGACGGGTGTCGCTCCAGAAGAAATCCCGCCAGAAAAACGATCAGCGCGAACCCCAAGGTTCCGCCGATACGGATGGTCGCAAAATTGCACTGATAGGCTGACGCCCGGTCTATGACAATCGCGTCGCACAGCGGCAGCAGCGCGGAACTGAACATGGACAAGACTATCGTCGCGAAGAAACAGACCGCAAAGCTCTTTCCAGCATAGTACAGCAAGGACGCCGCCGCGGTGCATACCGCCAGTGCGGCAAGGATCGTTTTCCGCTTACCGCTGCGGTCGCTGACCCAGGCCCAGAGGGGCTGGATGCAGATGGCGCAAATCGGACTGGCAGCAAACAGGACGCCGATCTGGGAGGAGGTCAGGCCAATGGATTTATAGTAGACGGAAAAAAAGGGGGCACAGATTCCAGCCGCCACCCAATACGCCACATTGGTACGGAACAACTGCAGCCACCGTTTTTGAGACTCTTGTATTCTTTTCATCAGACAATTCTCCCGATACCTTCTGCTGATGGGCCTGGGGGCCCATCAGCAGAAGGTCCTGTCACGGGGCTACGACGACCGCCTGGCCGTCCTCCGCCAGGGTTTCCATCATCATGTCGTTCATAAAGGTTCTGGCAGGCAGCATACACAGGATGTGGGCGCTGTCCGCATTCACAGGGAACTGGGTGCCGTGAAGGATCAGGGGATTTAACTTCACAAAAGTGCCCTTGGGAACCAGGAAAGCCTCTACCGTATCCACGCTGAATTTCCTGCCGGGGAGGGGTGTGCCAACAAAGATGATCACATCCGCGTCCAGAGGCAGCAGGCCCTCGCAGGTGAACTTATGGGCCTCCAGCATCCGTATGACATTGCGCTCCTGTTTGGTCACCTTACAGACGGAAACCGTGGGCAGCGTGGTGGTTCCGAAGTCCAGCTTCACCACATCGGCGAAAAAGCCCTGGGGGAAAATGGATTTCCTGGACAATGCCTCATCATCCAGCAGGTTCATGTATTCGCCGTACTTTTCAAAACGCTCCTTGCTCAGGGGCTGTGCGATCAATTGTTTCATAACGCTACCTCCTCAGGAAATACAGGTTGGACCACTTTGTTCCGGGGAATCATAGTGCAGATCCAGGTATCTTGCCACTTCCTTCAGAACCGGCAGGTAATCCCCGTAAATGCCGCCCAGGTGGTGGATGTAGGGACCGAACATCAGCTTTTCCTCCCAGGACTTCCAGTTGTCCGTCTCCATCCAAACGTATGTACCCGTGGTCTCCGGACCGGTCGTACTCCGGCCCTGTCCCACGAACATGTGGTAGCCGTCCTCCGCGTCGTCGAAGCGGCACACCGTCAGGCTGCCCTGCTTCATTTCAAAGTGGACCTGGCCGCTCTTCAGCTTGGGACTGCTGGTTTTGGAATGCAGATCGTAGGCGAAGGGGCCGCAGTGCCACAGCAGCTCCGCGTTATCATTCTCCGGATGGCGGATGGTCAGATCCGCCAGGAAGCAGGGTTCCTTGCCCAGCATGCAGGCGCGCAGGATCACCATGGTGATGGCGCCGTTAATGTCTGTCTCGCAGGCCACGGGGATCCCCTCGTTGGTCAGCTCGCTGACAGCCGCGCAGGCGGGCATCCCCAGCAGCGCGCAGGTGGGCCAGCACTCGATGGCCGCCGCCGTACAGCCGTTGGCCTCCAGCTGCTGGGCAATGGCCAGTTTCAAGGCCACCACCTTCTCCACGCCGTCGCTGCCGGCACAGCTGCAGTCGAACCGCCCACGGAACGCTTCCACCTGACTGACGAAGGATTCCTCCTTATCCTCGAGGATCTTCGCCATGGTCTTCTGCAGAATCACCGGAGCGATGGCCACGGTCTGGATGCCGAAGCGGGTCATCAGCGCCGCCTCGTTGGTCATCACGCTGCGGAAGGGGCCGGGATGCTCGCCGATCTTGCCGATGCGCAGGTTCTTCAGATCCTTCAGCACGCAGGTCACACGGACAAAATTGTCGAAGCCGCGGCGGAACTCCTCGCTCTCCGCTTCCACATTATAGATATAGCTGTACTTCACACCGTAGCGGCGCAGTACCTTGGTGGCTGCGAACATGCCACACTGGGTGTCCCTGCCTCGCCTCTGCTCAGAGTTGGGATGCTGGTCCCGTTCGCCCCAAACCAGGACGGGAACCTGAAACTTGGAGACCACATCCGCTACGGAGCCTTCGTCACCGAAATCGCAGAACAGGACGAAAATCGCGTCCACTTTTTCTTTCTGGAACTTGGCGACTGCCGCGGGAGATTTGGATTCGTGGTCGATAATGCCATTTTCCACCACATCATCAATGGTAACAAGCCTGACCACATCCGGAAGAATCCCGGAGATAACCTCCATACATTTCTTCTTTTCCTGGATGGCAACATTCACATCCAGCATGCCTCTTCTTGTGGGCAACACGCCAATCGTTACTTTAGCCTGATACATAGTCCAGTCCCTTTCTGTAATACTCGACCCGTTGGTCGATTTCTGTATAGTCGATGATACCGGTCCGCAGGAACTGCTCCAGCACCTGTTCATTGGGAATGCCGGCCCGCCCGCCGATTCGGGTACACTTAATGGCGGAGGTGCCGCTGGCGTAGCGGGCGCATTCTTTCAGGGAATATCCTTTCAGCAGGGCCGCCAGGAACGCGCCGTGGAACACGTCGCCCGCGCCCACCGTATCCTGGGCCTCCACCTGGAAGGCCGGCAGCCGGAAGAAGCCCTCCCGGTCCAGGCCCACACAGCCCTTCTCCCCAAAGGTGAACACCACAGCCTCCGGCCCCATAGCCATCAGCTGGGCACACTCATCCTCCAGCTCATCCAGGGCCTTCCCCCTGCTGTTGGGGAACAGCTTGTCGAAAACAAATTCCGAGCCGACGAAGTAATCAATTTGCGGAATCATGCCACGCAGTCCCTCGGTATAAGAATCCGCGTCAATGAAGACCTTAACGCCCTTTTCCCGGGCGATGGCCACCGCCTTCCGGGTCAGGGCCGAGGTATCCGCGATAAACAGATACCGGGCGCGCTCCAGGTAGGACCAGTCTACCTCCGCCTCTGTTAGAGGCTCTGTCTGTCCCATGCGGAACAGAATGGTGCGGGTCTGGGTGTCCTTCTCGCTGATCACCACAGACAGGCCGGTATTGCAGCCGGGGCGGATCTTCATATTGTCTACATTGATGTTGTGCCGCTGAAAATCCTGATAACAGAATCTTCCGAAAATATCGTCGCCCAGTACGCCGCCCAGGGCGCAGCGGACGCCCAGCCGCGCCGCCGCAACCATACCGCTGGAGACCTTCCCGCCGCCCTGCCAGCTCAGGTCATTGAGCCGGGCACCGCCGTTTCGCTGGGGCAGCGCATCCAGATTGGCGTTCAAATCCATGCAGGGGGAGTCCAGGCCGAAAATGTCAAAAGTTTCCATGCAGCCTCCTGCCATCACAGGGAGAAGCCGTTGGGGTTCAGCAGCCGGATCTTCCCCCGGACAAAGTCCACCATCCCCTGCTGCACACCGAAGAACATCGCCACACCGTTGCGGTTATGGCCGGTTTTCTCAATGGTCGCGTCAAAGGCGTCATAGGTGGCCGCGAAATACTCCGTAGCAATGTTGAACTTGCTCATGCCCAGATTCACCGCCTCCCGCATCTGCTCATCGGGAATGCCGGAGCAGCCGTGGAGCACCAGGGGTACGGAAACCGCCTTGCGGATCTGACGGATCCGATCAAAGTCCAGGTTGGGTTCCCGGATATAATCGCCATGGGCATTGCCCACCGCAATGGCCAGGGAGCCGCAGCCTGTCCGCTCCACAAACTGGGCAGCCTGATCCGGATCGGTGAAGAGATCCGCGTTGGTCATGTCCTCCAGATTCTGACCCACACCGACATGCCCCAGCTCCGCCTCCACATCTACGCCGAATACCGCGGCGGTCCGGACCACCTGGCTGGTCAGCGCCACATTCTCCTCATAAGGCAGGGCCGAGCCGTCCACCATGACGGAGGGGAAGCCGTCCCGGATGCCGCTGACGGCGATCTCATAGGACGCTGAATGATCCAGATGTACCGCTACGGGAACGGAGGCTTTCCTGGCCAGGTCGTTGGCCATGAAAGCGATATGGCTCAGGGGGATATACTTGTCAAAGCCCGGGTAGAACTGGACGATCACAGGCACCCGCTCCGCTTCCGCCGCCTGAATGGCACAGCGGATGGTCTCATAATTGATGGTATTGATGGCGGCAACACCATAGTGGTTCTCCGTAGCATGTTTCAGAAGATCGTTTACCTTTACCAAAGACATAATTATTCCCCTTTCACTTCGGTATTAAAGAACAGCACATACTCGGGCATCTGGCTGCAGAATTCCCGGCTGTAAGCATCGATCCGATCATAGTCCTCCTGGCTTAATGTGAAGTTCAGGGCTTGAATGTTCTGCTCGGCGTGACGCTTGTCCGTGCCGCCTACAATGGGGGCGGTCAGATTCTTGTTGTTCACCAGCCAGTTAATACAGACCTGCGTCGCGGTCACGCCGTACTGCTTGCCAACCTCCACCAGGAAGTCCGCCACCTTCAGGCACTTCTCATAGACGCCGGGCTGGAACAGCGCCGCCCGGCTACGGCCGCCGGTGATGGGCGTATCCGGCTTGAATTTGCCCGTCAGCAGGCCCTGGGCCAGGGTGCTGTAGGGAATGACACCGATACCCTCCTCCGTGCAATAGGGCAGCAGGTCCCGGTCAATATACCGCCACAGCAGATTGTAGCAGGGCTGAACCACATCGATCTGGCCGTACTGTCTGGCCTCCTGGAGCATCTCCAGGGTGAAATTCGATACGCCAATGCTGCGGATCTTGCCCTTCTCCTTCAGTCGGTTCACATTCTCCACGGCCTGGGCGATGGACATGCCATCCCGGGGAGGATAGTGGAGGAAATAGGTATCCAGATAGTCCGCCCCCAGACGGCGCAGACTGTCGTCGCAGGATTTCTCCATGTCCTCCATCTGGTAATGGTGGGGAAACACCTTGGAGATCAGGACATACCGCTCCCTGTCAACACCCTTCAGAGCCCTGCCAAGCACCTCTTCGGACCGGCCGTTTCCATAAATCTCGGCGGTATCAAAGGTATTCAGACCATGATCCAGATAGGTGTGAATACACTCGATGCTATCGCTATCCTGCACTTCCCCGAAATAGTCGCCGCCCATAGACCAACAGCCCACAATAATCGGAGAAACACTTACATTGCTTTTGCCTAGTTTCTTATAAATCATGATTAATCACCTTTCCGCCTGTTTGGCTCCTTTTGTTGTTTCCGGAATTCATTGGGCGTACACCCGACAAATTTCCGGAATTGCTTGGAAAAATGGGAGAAATTGGTATATCCTGTCCGGGTAGCGATATCGCTGATGGAGTATTCTCCGTGCGATAGCAGCTCCTTCGCAAGGGCGATACGCTCCTTCTGGATATAATCAATCAGGGATTCTCCCGTCTCCCTATGAAACAGCCTGGATAAATAGCTCGGCGACAGGTAGAAATATTCCGCTAGCTGTCCCCGGCTGACTTCATCGATGTGTTCCCGGATATATGCTTTCATCTTGGCCACCAGAGTTTGCGTATTGCCGACATGAATCTGCTGAGACAAGCGGTTGGCTTCTTCCAGCATCAGCTGCTCCAGCTCCCCGGCATCCTGGGTCAGCCATCGGCCGAACTGGTTTTCCCGAAGCCTGGAAATGGACTGGTCCACCGTATTTTCCCGCAGAAGCTCGCTGATCAGCAAATTCCAGTCCACCAGCAGGGCACCGAGAAAGTCCGTGGAAAGGCTGCCGCCGCTGCGTCTATGGGCATTGAAATACTCCGTCAAGGCATTTTGAAACCGAATGATATCTCCCTGTTGGAGCATCCGCTTCCAAACCTGTGTGTCCGGGGGCTGATAGTCCGACTTGACCTGGGTATGCTCCTGAAGTTCGATGAACCGACTGGCTTCCTGATTCGCGGTATTCCCGGAAATCTGGATGATCGCGCCAACCGTTTCCTTCAGTTGGTTCACCGTACAGGACTCCAGAATATGGTAACGGATGTCGAACAGGAAGTAGGACTTGATAAACTCCGCGAATTCCCGCATCAGCTGCTCCAGCTCCGGCGCCTCGCTCTCCCCTGCCCGGAAGACGGCCAAAAGCTGGCCTGTTTGGACGCAGTATATGGACTCAAAATTCTGCCGCTTCCTTTCGGAAAGTTCCCCTAATGTGTTATCGCACAGAAAGCGGAGCATTTCATCCTGCCAGACCTCCGCGCCGGTGTTCAGGAAGATAAGCACAGTGGTCAGCTTTTCCTTGGAACGGTAGGGTACCCCGGCGTCCGGGCTTTCCGTGTCCAGATGTTCCCCGCTGTCCGGCGCCAGCTCCCGAAGCAGGTTGTTCCAAAACGTGGCTTTCGCGTTGCTCTGCTGAGAAATCCATTGGCTGCCGTATTCCATGAGCTGCTTTTTCTTTTCCCGAATCTGATGCTGCTGCACGATCTCCCGGACGGCGGTCTCCAACTCCCCGGTATCCAGAGGCTTGAGCAGATATTTGGACACCTTGTAGCCCACAGCCTTTTGGGCATACCTGAAATCCGGATAGCTGGTCAGCAGCATGACTTCAATCTCACTGTCCCGCTGCCGGATCCACTCCAGCAAAGCAAAGCCATCCTGCCCTGGCATTTCGATATCCGAAATGACGAAGTCTATCGCGTGCTCAGACAGCAGCCGTTTCGCGTCGGATACGTTGTAACAGCCAAACACCTCATCGATACCATAGGCATTCCAATCGAGCCTCCGCGACACGCCTTCCACAACATATTTATTGTCATCTACAATCAATAGTTTCATTTTGCTTGCCTCACATGGGAATCCAGATTTCCACCTGTGCGCCGTCGGAATGATTGGACAGGGTGATCTTTGCCGCATCACCATAGATCAGACGAATCCGCTGGATTGCGTTGTTGATGCCAATATGCTTGCCGTCTACCTCCGGGATCAGCTTGCCGGATTGAAGATAGTCCAGCAGCTCCTGGGGATATCCGCCCCCGTCGTCCCGGAGTCGCAGGAACAGGAATGGCTTCTCCCCTTCCTGCCTGCACGCGCCGAATACCGTGATGTTCAAGCCGTCCTCACTGTTTGCCGCGTGCTTCAGAGAGTTCTCCAGGAAGGTGCTCACCAGCAGTACCGGAATTAAAATACTGCGGACATCCTCCGCGATACTGTACTCCACATGGACGCTGTTGCCATTCCACTCCTGGTTGATCCGGATAATGCTGTCCATGTGGCGCAGCTCCTGCCACAGCGGAACCATATCCATGCAGTCCCGCAGCACATAGCGGTAATAGTTGGACAGGGCCACTGTCAGATTCATGATCTTATCCGTCTGCCCAAGCTGGGCCATGTCGTAAATCGTCGTCAGATTGTTCACAAGGAAATGCGGACGGATCTGCAGATTGCGGAAATTGATATTCAGCTGCCGTTTTTCCAGCTCCGCCTCATACAGCCGGACAGAGAGCGCTTCCATTTGATCACTCAACTGAGACAACACGTCATAGGTATCGTCCAGTGCGTTGATAACCGCACCGTTCACGTCCTTATAGGATGTTGTATTTTTGCTGTACTTGCTCAGGATTCCCGTCAAATTCTGAATGGGCTCCAGAAGGTTTTTGCGTACCGCGCTGACAGACAACAGCAGAATCACCATACCGATCATCAGCAGGAGCATCTGCACGACCTGGAACAGAAGCACCCACATGATGTCCCGATCCGAATCGATCTGCATCTGAATACAGAAATCAGCATAGACATCGGTCAGCTCATACGTTACCCGTTTCTCCCGGGAACTTTGACCCATCTCGCCGTATTTCAGCAGCGAGAACTCGGCAATGTTGTTGTCGCTGTAATGAACCAGCCCGGACAAGAAATCCTCCTCCGTGATCCAGGAACCGCACACAAAGGAGTCGTTCACCCACATGCAAAGGATCACTCGCCGTCCACCCGGCATTTCATGGAGGACGTACCGTCCGCTGACCACCGGCTCCTTCGACAGCCTCTTGAGCTCACCGCGGATCTGGCGGTACTCCGAAAAAGGCAGGGGCACGGCGGTGAGCTCCAGGAACCGGTCCTGATGGTTTTCATAAACATAATAATTGTACCGGTTGATGGACAACTTATTGAGCAGCTGGTAAGTATTTTGCAGACTGCCGGATTGCTCGACCCATTCCATACCGGTCTGCTCGAACAGAGACCGGTAACTGGTGGTCAGAACCGTAGATTCCATAGCGGAATCGTTGTTTTCCAGTTCGCTGGACAGCTTGGAGATAAAAGCATCCGCATACCGCCGTACCGTATCCGTCGCATTACTCTGTAATTTCACTGTGGAAAAGACAGCAAGGGCTGCACACAGGCCCAACAGCAGGACACACACAATTAAGACCTGTCTGATATTTATGCGGCGGATATGCAGATGCTTTTTACTCATGGCTTTATCCTTTCACAGCGCCTACGGCGATACCTTTTTCAAAATACTTCGTCAGGAAAGGATACAGTATCAAAATGGGAAGCATAGCCGCAAATGCGATTGCCATACGCAAGCTGATACTGGGTACCGAACTGACCGTGCCGCGTCCATATTTGGTTAAATACTCAATGTTCTTGACCATGACATTCAGCACCTGCTGAATAGAATACTTGCTCTGGTCACTGATATAGTATAACCCATTTGTCCAGTCGTTCCAATAGTTCAAACCCGCGAAAACGCCGACTGTGACAAAAATAGGCTTACCAAGGGGCAGCACGATCCGTCTGAAAATCTGGAACTCAGAAGCGCCGTCAATTTTGGCGGACTCATACAGCTCCGAGGGAACATTGGACTGCAGGTAGGTACGGACGATAATACAGTTGAAGGAGCTGAACAGCAGATTTGGCACCAGCAATGCCCAATAGGTGTTTTTAATATGAAATACCATTGTGTAAATCATATAGGTTGGGACGAGACCGCCGTTAAACAGCATTGTGAAAAGGATCACAAAGCTGAAAAAGGATCTGCCGGGCAAATTCCGCAATGACAAGGGATACGCGGCCATAGCGACGATAGCCACATGGGCCAGGGTTCCAATGACGGTTACGCAAACAGTAATTCCATAGGCCCTAAAAATAACGTCTCTGGAATTCCAGATGTACTTGTAGGCATCGAAGCTGAGCTTCTCAGGGAAAATGGAGTAGCCATTGATCAACAGCGTATTCTCTTCTGTAATCGAGGAGATAAACAGCAGAAGGAACGGGAAGATCACAATGACCATCACGCAGATCATCACCGCAGAGGCAAACACTTCAAACGCTTTTTCCTGTTTTGTTTTGATCATATGGGCACCTCACTAGAACAGAGCGTTTTCGCGACTTACCTTCCGTGCGATTCCATTGAACAGCAGGATCATGGCAAACCCGATCACAGACTGCAGGAAGCTGGCTGCGGAAGACAGTCCGATATTGTTTTGCGTCATCAGCGCGCGGTACACGAAGGTGTCCACAGTCTGCGTGGCATCCATAATCAGACCGGAGTTCTGAGGCACCTGGTAGAACAGTCCGAAATCACTGGTGAAAATGCGTCCCACATTCAGCAGCACCATGGTGATCACCGTAGGCTTCAAAAATGGAAGCGTGATATAACGGATCTGCTGCGCCTTGGACGCTCCGGATAACCGGGCAACCTCATACAACGAAGGATCGATCCCCAAAATTGTGGAAATATACAGGATGCAGCTGTAGCCCACGCCTTTCCAAGCATTGACGAAAATCAGGATACCTGGCCAGGGTTTTGAGGTATCGTACCAGGATATCTTCTGGAGTCCAAGGGACTCCAGAAGACTGTTTACCAAACCTGCCTGCGGATCCAGGAATGCTCTGACCATGTAAGAAACGATGATAATGGACACAACGAAGGGGAACAGGATACTGCTTTGGGCGTACTTCTGCAACTTCTTATTTCCAATTTCCGTGATAAAAATTGCCAGCGTGACGCCCAGTATGACGTTCGTAAGAATGAAGCAGAAATTGTATCCCAGCGTATTGCGGATAATGATGGGAACGTCCTTGCTTCGGGCCAGGAACGCGAAGTTTTTCAGGCCATTCCATTCGCTGCCCCAGATACCGCCCTGAACGGTGTACTTCTTGAAGGCCAGTACGATACCGGCCATGGGCATGTAATTGTTGATGAGCAGGTAGAACAGGGCCGGCAGCATCATCAGATAGAGCGGTAAGTACCGCGTGAATTTGTTCGCTTTTACAGCAAGCGAGTTCTTCTTAGGAGTCATAGCATCCTCGCTTTCCCAAAAATCTGGTATCGAATTATTTGCTTGCCAGATAGTCGTCCAGCTGCGCCTGGACCGCTTTGATCAACTCGTCAATGCCGGCAGCCTTCAACTCCTGAACATAGATGGGGATGTACTCTTCTGGGTCAACCGCGCCGGTCTGCAGGGCCTTATAGTACTTGTTGTGCACATTGGTAACGGCGGCAACGATATCCGAAGTCTCGGAAACGTCAAACGAGAAGCCAAGAGCCTTGGAAACCGTCGTTGTCTCGTTGTAAGCGATGATTTTGTCGTAAACATCCGCGCCACTGGTGCACCAGGGAGTGCAGACGAACTGGTTGGGAAGGATCCAGCCGGCATCCAGGTGATAGCCCACAGAATCGGCGTTCATTCCTTCGGGGTAGTCCAGCAGTCCGTCCTCGTTGACGATGTAGTCCTCCCCCTCAATTCCCCAGTTCAGCAGGTTCATAATGCGGGAGTCGGTCATGATAAAGTTCAGCATCTGCATGGCCTTCTCGGGCTTCTCAGAGCCGGCGGGGATGGCATAGGAGAAGACCGCGGAGCTGTGGGTGGTGGAATACGGCTTGGCAATGGTGACCATGGTCAGATCCACACCGGAGCAGTTGGCCTCCTGGTCGCTTTCGGACAGAGGATGGCCGTAGTCGGAGAAGAAGGAGAAAGCCTGGCCGGAGGCAATGTAGGAGTAGTAGGACTCGGTATCGGAAGCGGCGCCGGGGTTAATCCAGCCTTTCGTGTACCATTTGTGGGCGTAGTCGCACCATTCACGGAACGCATCGGATTCAATCAGATTGACAACCTCGGAATTATTCGCAGGATCCACGATCACAACGTCGGTACTATCGCCGCCTACGGGATCGATGGCAGCCGTCTTGATAAGGCCGCCGACCTCGGGTGCGACCATCCACATGCCGGGCTCCAGAGCGGCAACCTGCTCGTAGATAGCGTCAACATCCTCAAAAGACTTGACATTGCTCACGTCGATGTTGTGCTTCTCCAGGATGTCCGTGCGGAAGAAGACGGTCTGCTGCATGGAGACCTCCTTGTGTACGGGGAAGCCGTACAGGACGCCCTGATTGGTACATACCTTCGCCAGGTCTTCACTGACATAGGTGCCGACGATATCTTGACCGTACTCCGCCAGCAGAGGCTCCAGATCGACCAGATATCCGGAGTTGACATACGTGCCAGCACGGACCCCAACGGTAGTGGCCAGATCCAGTTTTGCGCCGGAGCTCAGCTCCAGGTTGATCTGCTCGTTGTAGACGGAGAAGGGCAGGGGTTCCAGTTTCAGCGTCATGTTCAACTCGGGCAATGTGATTTCGTTGATTGCTGCCATGACGCGGTCCAGATCGTCCTGATCCGGAACCGTTGCGGGAAGCGCGATAATCATGCGGACCTCATAGGGTTCCTCACCGGACTTACCGTTCTTGCCTTCGGTTTGCTGAGAATCGGTGTTTGCGGTCTTGTCGTTTCCGGCATTGCCTGAGCAGCCGGCGAACAGTCCGAGCACCATAACCAATGCCAACAGGATGCTGATGAGTTTTTTCATGATGATTTCTCCTTTTTGTTTTTTTCCGTAGTTCCCTCTACTTTATTCCTTCTACACTCTCTAATGGCGATATTGTAGGCATACACCCCATCCGATGATAAATCGGCCAGAATGCAGAGAGAATTAGGTTTCGGGAACTACGGTTCATTTTAATGTCTTTCTCATTACGCGGTAAAGACATTAGCGCACTTCGTTACACTTCTGGCCTGGCCATTGACAATGACCTTGGAGATTTCCGTATCCGCGTAGATCTTGAAGCTCTCCGCGGGGATATCCCGCAGCGTGATTTCCAGCGTGCCATCCTGGACTGTCGCGTGGAATTTGCCCTCCACGCCGTCATCGAAGTAGTCCTGATCGATGGTCCCGGTGATGTTCATTACAATCTCCAGCCCCTGGAAATTTTCCTCGGGGATATGCTCGGGAACCTTTTTCAGGGTTGCCATCATGGTGTTCTCCCGCAGGAACATGGGAATGACATCGATCTTCTGAGGATATTCGATCCAGGCATTGCCCTCCAATCTGCGGCCTGTCTCCAGATCAATCCAGCTGCCCTTGGGCAGGTAGACGTTATGCTTTTTCTGGTCAAACACGGGAGCCACCAGTACGGAGCCGCCCAGCATATACTGTGTGGAGAGATTGCAAACGTTCAGGTCATTGGGATACTCCAGAAGCATTGCCCGCATCATAGGGATGCCTTCCCGGGTGGTCTCATAGCCGACACTGTACAGATAAGGCAGCATAGCGTAACGGGTCTTATTGATCTTCAGGAATGCCTTCTGGGCGGTTTCCGAATAGATCCAAGGCTCTCTGGGGGTGGACTGGCCGTGGCTTCGGCTCAGGGGACTCATCAGGCCCATCTGCACAGAGCGGATGTAATCCTCATCATCGGGAATCACACGCTTGCCCGAGTAATCGCAGTTATAGAAGCCGCCGATGTCAAAGCCCCAGAAAGAAACGCCGCTGACGCCCATGCTCAGGCCGCCGTTGAGAATGGCGTAGAGATTGTTCTTGGCAGCGGAAGAGTCTCCGGCCCAGTTCGCGGGGTAATTCTGGCTGCCCGCGTAACCGCTGCGGCCCCAGAGAAGCGCCTTCTGGCCCATCTCTTCTTTCGCCTCCCGGGAGGCCTCGTAGATGGTCTTGGCATACAGAAGGGTGTACTTATTATGGCTCTCCAGGCCCGTTGAGCCGTCGTACATCACCGCATCCTCGGGGATCTCCTCGGAGAAGTCGGTCTTGATCACGCCTACACCCATGCGCATCAGCCGCTTGACCCGTTCCTTCATATAGGCAACGAACTCGGGATTGGTGAAATCCAGCGCCGCCACCTTCCAGTTGCCCGCGTCTCCCTCGCCGGGGGAGAACAGATAAGGCTCGCCCTTTTGATTCTTTACCAGATAGCCCCGCTCGTTCATGATCTTAAATTGGCTGGAGAATCTGCCCTCCCTATCCACAGCGTGAACATAAGGGAACATCCACAGGGAAAGGTGGATTCCCTTCTCTCTCAGGGACTGGATCATGCCCTCGGGATCCGGGAACCGTTCCTCGTCGAAGCACAGCAGCTCCTTGCCGCCGTCAGGCTGCATGGTATCCAGCCAGCCGTCGATATGGATCACATCCACAGACATCCCGAACTTGGCCATCTGGTCCACGATCTCCTCGACCTCCTGCCGAGTCATGTAGCTCATGCGGGACATCCAGAAGCCAAAGGCCCACCTGGGGATCATGGCGGAGCGGCCGCTCAGGGCGGTATAATCCCGGATTAACCCCTTGTAATCCCGGTTGCAGAACATATAGTAGTCCAGATAGGGATCCTCGGTCTCCATGGTGTAGGAGACACCGGAGCTGGCGCCCATATTGAAGTGGGTACGGGTATAGGTATTCATCAGCACCGAATATCCCTCGGAGCTCATAAAGTAGGGCATCCCCTTGTAGGAGACATCCGAATTGGTGGACTGGGCGTCCTGCTGCCAGACGGTGATTTTCTGACCCCGCTTGTTAAAGGAGGTGAATTTCTCACCGAAGCCGTAGAAAGCCTCGTCACAGTACATGTACATGGTCTCAAAGGCATTGAGGATCCTGCCGTCGTCGCCCACAGTGAAGCCCACCGGGACGGCCTTGTACTTCTGGTCCACGTTGTGATCCTTGATCTGTTCCATGGTCAGCAGTTCACCGTCCAGCTCCACCGTCATTTCCCATGGGCATTTTCGCAGCCGCAGGGTCACCCGTTCTGTCTTAACCACAATGAACAGAGACTCCTCCGTTACCTGAACGCCGCTTACGGGAGCAAACCCAAATACCTCATTCAGCTTGGGCTGCACCAGGTGAGGGAACATCTGAAAGCGGAAGGCAGTCGGACTGACGAAGCGGATTCTCACCTGGGCCTTGGCCCCCCGGAAGGTATTCACAAGGAACGTGACGCCCCCGTTTTCCGGCTGGTATGCTGTGATATAGTCCAGAAAATCCTTCGTGCCTTCATGACTGTAGTGGCAGTTTCCCTTTGTCACATACAGCGGATCCCCATCCATATCCGGATGGTAGCTCTTGATTCCGGTGTCTTTTACCTCGATCATTGCGTTTCCTCCTTTAAAAATGTTTTACACCAGTATTTTAGCCAATTTCCACTATAAATTCTCCTTTTTATGTGTTCTGATTTAGCACTTTTGTGTCTTCCCGGCAATTTGCGGCAGGAAGCCCATCTAAATCTCCGGTCGGCGAACATCCGCCTTTTGAATTTTACGAATTATTCTGCTGGTACTCTGTAAATTCTAAATCTTTATAGCCTGCCAAAAGGCTTGCGTTTCCAGATACATATCGTCAGAAATTTTTGCTTTCTGCTTTTGTATTAACTGCTTATATGGCTTTATTGGCTTTTGTTCCATAAATTAGTCATCCCACAAATGCGCTTGCAGGTAAGCGTCCATACGGCGGTTGTACCGAAATTGTACAGAGGAAATATCTTCCCCATCCAGTATAGAGGAAAACGCTTCCTGATGGATTTCCGAAAATTCCCGGTCATGGTGGAACAGGTTGTTCATAGCAATCAGGGTAAATACGGCATCAGGATATTTTTCGGCAAGCCGGGAATTTCCATTAACACAGGCATAGCCTGATTGAGATATTCCTGAAGCGTATGGGTGGTTTCAGACATAAAGCCATTCCTCCTGTGCGTTGCGCACTGCCAGTCATTGTACCATAGATAGAGCTGGAAACAAGACTTGACTTTTGCGCATTCGCTGCCATTTCAGCAGAACTAACAGATGGCTGGAGCTGGTATCGTTAATTTCCCGCCATCCCATTCTCCACCTTCTCCACAATCCCAACATGGTCCGGCACACCGTCCTGTGGGGCCCAGTCGAAGAAGATGAGCATTCCCGCCCTCCGGGGTGTAGAACACCTTGCCGATTGGGTATTTGCAGCGTATCCTGCTTTCGGGCCTGCCTCTGCCGGACAAGGTTCTGGACTGCGGCCTTTCGTGCGGCCTCCTGCTGTGCAGTCGAAGCAGGGGCAGAAACAGCCATAGATTGCTCACGGGTGCGAATTGGCCTTTGGGCAGTGCGGGGAGACAGAGCATCAGCGCTCTCTAGGACACCTCCTGTGGTATGCGCCTGTTGCCGCCGGATGATACTTTCTACTGCCGCTTTCCGTCCCGCTTCCTGCTGTGAAGAACTTGTGAAGTTTCTTCCTGCCTCTGTTGTTTTTTCATGGCTTCGAGTACGAACCGGGTTATTTAATTCTTCGTTTGTGATAAAAATCAACTTCCTTTCTGCTTTGGGTATAGAAAAAAGCATCTGCCGGTGAGCAGATGCTTCCTCAATTATGAGTTACTGTAATGCGCTTAAATCAATTTCATACTTGAGTTCCTTGGGCAATTGGTAGGATTTCAGGAACATGACCATATACCAGGGGTAATACCAGATACCATCTAACATTTCCACATTTCCCTTGCAGAGTACTACGGCCTTATCGAATTTCCAGCCCTCCACTTTACGAATCCTGTCCATAGCGGAATGCGTCCTGAAATCATTGCCGGATTTGGCCTCAATCAGTTCAATGCCCATACCGTTTTGAATGACAAAATCAATTTCTCCAGTTTTCTTGCCGTCGTAATAATTCAGGCGAAACCCGTTGCATTTCAGCTGCTGGGCAATTACGTTTTCCAGAATGCTGCCCATATTGATCTGCAAGTCGCCATTCAAAATCTCAAACTGTACGTTTTCCATACAGGCAGCACACAGCAGGCCGGTATCCCCCATGAAGAGCTTGAAGAGATTGCGTTTTTCATTCAGTATGAGCGGCGGCTGGGGCTCCTCCACATTGTAGCAGGGCAAGGCCACGCCGGCGTCACAGAGCCAGTTGAAGCTATCCGCATAGCGGAGCTGGCGGCCATTGGGATCTAGCGCCGTCAGAACAAATCTCCGCTTTTTGTCGTTCAGCTGGCTGGGAATACTGTCAAAAATGGCACGAATTTTGACCTTTTCGCTGCCCTGGGCATACTGCGCAATGTCCAGCCGGTATAGCTCCAAAACTTCCCTTTGGCGGGCGATCACTTGGGCAATATCGTGGGTATCCACAAAGGTTTGCACCACATCCGGCATACCGCCCACAACGATATAGCTGTAAAACAGCTTGCACAGGGTTTGGTGAATGGCATCGGTGACCGGCATCCCGGTTTCGTAGCAGTCCTTGAGATACTGAATTGTGGATTTTTGTACTCCGTTTGCCCACAGGTATTCCTCCAGGTCCATGGGATACATCTGGTAGGGCTCCTCAAAGCCAACCGGGTAGGAGCGGACCTCCTTGTGCCGAACACCCAGCAGGGAGCCGGACTCGATATAGTCAAAGCGTCCATCCTCCACCAGAAATTTGATGGCAGTCCGGGCATTGGGGCAGGCCTGGATTTCATCCAGAAGCACCAGGGTTTTCCCGGGAATCATCGGTTTTCTGGTATAGGCAGTCAGGCCGGTAATAACGGTATTGGCATCCAGATTCCCGTCAAATATCTTGGCCGCATCCGTATCCGTGATGAAATTGACCTCCACAAAACAATCGTATTGGTCCTTGCCAAACTGGCGAATAATTGTGGTCTTTCCAATCTGACGGGCACCCATGATGCATAGAGCCTTTTTCCTCGGCTGGGTTTTCCATTCCAGCAGCCTGTCATAAGCCTTTCGATACAGCATACTACCACCTCCAAGAATATTGTAGCAAGAAAAGTGTAACATTATTCTCGGGAATTGTCAAATGACTTGTAACATTTTTCTTTAATATACGGAGACAATCTGTAACAATTTTCCGGAATGGGGACGGCGCTCTACTTCCAGAGCTTCAGCAACAGCTCATTTACATCCTCGGCAGGCTTTCCCTCCGCAAGAAGCTTGTTGCGGAATTGATGCAGCGCGTACTTTGCCAGACGAAGTTCCCGGTCATTGAGGGTTGCATAATACTTTTTCTCTTTGCGGAATAACATAATGGTCAGCTCCTTACGCTTTTTTCTTCCATTATACCGCAGCTTCAAGTAACTGACAAATGTACGAAAAGTGCTTATCGCTCCCACCCACGGGATTCCCGCTGGGGCTGAATTTCGTCGCCATCCTGGATGTCGTCCACGATCTCATTCTCATGCTTAGGCTGGGTACAGGCGGCATCCGTGTAGGGCCCGATTTTCCACCCGTCCAGGTCCTGGAATCCCTTCGCCTGATCCTGCCAGCGTTCCTCCATCGGGAAGCGGCAGCATCTTACCGGCTAGAACTGACAAAAGCGCATCTGCTCGAAATGGAAAGCAGATGCGCTTTTTAAGGGCTGTTTGGATGTAGTGTATTGTTTTACACTGTCAGCTGCGCCATGTACCGAATCTCCACCCTATGTCCAGCCGCAACCCGGCTATCCCTCGCAAAATTCACACTTCGTACGGGCCACATCTTCTTGACCATCTGTCCGCCCACAGAGCCGGCCTCGCGGGAGGTGAGGTCGCCATTGTAGCCCTGCTTCAGGTTGACGCCCATTTCCTGGGCTGCCTGCATCTTGAACTTGTCCATAGCCTCCCGGGCCTGGGGAACGTTGATCTGGTTGCTGTTCTTGCTTGCCATCGTAAATCTCTCCTTTTCCGTTTCTTTTTGCGGCTTTTGTCCGCAGTCATAGGTTGCGCCGAAACGGGCGGGAAATGTGTGGATTTTTGAGGGAAAGGTGGGGGAGAATGGAAAAACAGCAGACTTTTTTGAGATGGCCCCCATTGAACGGAAGAGGCGTGATTTTTCATACCATGAGGTGAAAGAAAAGTGAATTTTCACTCGAGTCTATTGAAATACATGAAGATAGGAGTATAATCAAGCTATAATAGGGTGTGGTGTATCTCCAGAACAGATTTGTCAGATGAACGAGAATGAATTGATTGAGATCATCGGCAGAGGTGAGGGAAAAAGATATCGATTGAAGTGAGGGGCAATATATGGCACGTTATAGCGTTAATAACTATACAGTTGAGACACTGCTTTCAAATATAAAATCCGGAAGCATTGCAATCCCGGAGATGCAGCGTCCTTTTGTTTGGGATAGCTCTAAAGTCAGAGACTTGGTCGACTCCTTGTATAAGGGCTTTCCAGTTGGGATATATCATTGTATGGCAAAACCCGGATGTTAAGCTGAAAGACGGAACAAAGTCCTCCGGCAAAAAGGTTCTGATTGATGGGCAACAGCGCATTACGGCAATGGCCGCTGCGATTGTTGGGCAAGAGGTATTGGATGACCACTATAAGTGGAAGCGCATTTCTATGCGGTTGGATCTGGACTTTGAAGAACAGATGAACGCGTTGGCAGATAGAGATAAGCTGACACCAAAAGCTTACCGGGAAGAGATTCAATGATAACAAAACCACCTACCAGAGCTTTTATCAGCTCAAGCAGGTGGTTTTGCTATGTGATAATTCAACAAAATGTATACAACCGCGATGGCATAAATCATAAATTGATACCAATTTTTGAACAGCCTGTAAATAGCACATTGACAATTACCAGAAAATGTATTACTATTTCCTAGTAACTAAAAAACGACAAAGGAAGTTCTTAGGAAAAGGCATTTGCCTGCCCACGGAGTAACACTCTCTGGCACCTGAATTCAGGTAACGACTAAGAATGGATGTGGCTCTGGAGAATCCCGGAAAACGGGTACCGAAGGTGCAAGGCAGCGGAAGCTGCTGAATCTCTCAGGTAAAAGGACAGAGTGGGACAATACGAACCTGACCGGTTCGCGCCCATTTTCTCGCCGGAGCATTTTGCTTGCGGCGTTTTTTATTTGCCAAAATGAAATAAAAGAGGTAAAACAAAAATGGAAGCAATTCTGACAAACATCGTGGCAGCGGTCAACGATGTTCTTTGGAACAAGTATCTGGTTCTGCTGTTCCTGCTGCTGGGCAGCGGCATCTACTTCACCATCCGTACCGGCTTTGTCCAGGTTCGCAAGTTTGGTGAGGGTATGCGTCTGGTCTTCGGCAATATCAGCCTCAAGGGTAAGGAGGCCGGTAAGGACGGCATGAGCTCCTTCCAGGCATTGGCAACTGCCATTGCGGCCCAGGTTGGTACCGGCAATATCGCTGGCTGCGCCTCCGCTCTGGTCTCCGGTGGTCCCGGTGCTGTGTTCTGGATGTGGGTCTCTGCCTTCTTCGGCATGGCCACCATCTACGGTGAGGCTGTTCTGGCACAGAAGTATAAGGAAGTAAGTGAAGACGGTGCTGTCTCCGGCGGTCCCATCTATTACATTAAGGCTGCCTTCAAGGGCAAGCTGGGCACTTTTATGGCTGGCTTCTTCGCTGTTGCCATCATTCTGGCTCTGGGCTTCATGGGCAACATGGTCCAGTCCAACTCCATCGGTGATGCCTTCTACACCGCTTTCGGTGTTCCCAAGATTGCTGCGGGTATCGTTGTGGCAGCTGTTTCCGCATTCATTTTCCTGGGCGGTGTCAAGCGCATCGCTGCCATCACTGAGAAGCTGGTTCCCATCATGGCCATCTTCTACATTTGCGGCGCACTCATCGCCATCGGTATGAATGCCCAGAATATCCTGCCTGCTCTGCAGTCCATCTTCGTGGGTGCTTTTACTCCCCAGGCTGTCATGGGTGGCGCTATCGGCATCAGCATTAAGGAAGCTGTCCGCTTCGGTGTTGCCCGCGGCCTGTTCTCCAACGAAGCCGGTATGGGCTCTACGCCCCATGCCCATGCTATGGCTAAGGTAGAAAAGCCCCAGGATCAGGGTGCTGTAGCGATGGTCGGTGTTTTCATTGATACCTTCATCGTGCTGACTCTGACCGCACTGGTGATCCTGACCTCCGGCATGCTGGGTACCACCGGTGCTGACGGCCAGATGCTCACCGCTACCGCTCTGGCTCAGGCTGCCTTTAATAACTCCTTCGGTTCCTTCGGCAACGCTTTCGTTGCCATCTGCCTGCTGTTCTTCGCCTTCTCCACCATCGTCGGCTGGTATTTCTTCGGTGAAAGCAACGTCAATGCTTTGTTCAAGGGCAGCAAGAAGGCTACTTTCCTCTATGGTGTCATCGCTCTGGTGTTTATCGTTGTTGGTTCTTTCCAGAAGGTGACCCTGGTTTGGGATATGTCCGACATGTTCAACGGCCTGATGGTCATTCCCAACCTGCTGGCAGTTCTGGCACTCAGTGGCATCGTTGCTAAGCTTGCAAAGGACGACACTTATCTGGGTAAGGAATAAAACAATAAGGTAAGATTCTAGTATGCAGAACTACACCCCATCTCAAAAGATGGGGTGTTTGTGGATTTTTGAGGGAAAGGTGGGGGAGAATGGAAAAACAAATGGTTTCAAGAAATCCTGAACTCCATTTTGTGATATTAATTCATAATGAATTTGATGTTAAGTTTTCGTGCAAACTATTGATTTCTTCGTGCAAATAGCATATACTGATTGTACCAGCTAGAAAGGGGATGATCGTATGGCTGGAGCGACGACGAATATCAGCATTCGCATGGATTCTGATTTGAAAGCACAGGCCGATATGCTTTTTGGAGAATTGGGCATGAACCTTAGCACTGCTTTCAACATCTTTGTGCGGCAGGCATTGCGGGAAGGTGGTATCCCGTTTGAAATTTCTCTGAATCAGCCCAACAAAGAGACGATTGCCGCTATGTTGGAAGCGGAAAGGATTGCAAAGGACCCGTCCGTTAAGGGATACAATGATTTGGACGAACTCTTTGCAGACCTGAAGGCATGAGAAAGACGAAGTACACGGTCAAGACCACGACCTTGTTCAAAAAGGATTTTAAGCTCGCCATGAAGCGTGGGCTGAATATCGAACTGTTGGAAAACATCATCGCCCTGCTGTCTATGGGAGAACCGCTTCCTGAAAAGAACAAGGACCATGCTTTGACCGGCAATTGGGTGGGACACCGGGAATGCCATATTCTCCCGGACTGGCTGCTGATCTACCGTATTGAAGATGATGTCCTTGTCCTGACGTTAGCCAGAACGGGAACGCACAGCGACCTGTTCAGCAAATAAGCGCAAAGAACGCCGCATAGGAGGATACCTCCTATGCGGCGATTTTTTTACAGCGTGGCATTTCCGCAAATGCCGGAGCTTTGCTCTGCCGAATCGCCCCAAATATCTATGCGTTCCAGGCACAGAAAAAATCCTTAAATCTGGCTCCGTGGGCGACTTTTTCAAGAGCGTTCACAAAAAATGAGCGACTTTTTCACAGACGTTCACATTTTCGGTGGGCAGCCCCCTTGCCTTTTCTCATTTCCTGACAATTGGGCACTTCGGCATGTCTCACTCCTGACTGCGGCCCGGGTCTGCCCGCTGGAAGCGGACGGTGACGCGGGTCTGGCCGCCGGGGGTGCAGGTGAACAGGGTCAGATCCCAGTCGCCGGTGGTCATGGCTTCTTCGTCGTCCGGCTCCAGGATCTCCTGCTCTACCATTTGAAAGGAGACCACCTGGTCGTCCATATCCGTAAAGAGCAGGGTGTCCCCGGGTTGGAGGGTTTTGAGCCTGCCGAAATGGGAAGCGTAGTTGTGGGCGCAGATGATGAGATCATTCTGGTATAGGGAGCCGGAATAGCGGCAGGGGGCCACTTTGAGATTGGGGTAGCTCCACTGGCTCAGCACCGGCAACTCCAAATCCAGAGATGGGATGCTCAGCACCCCAATATAGTCCCGGCCGTTCACGGTTTTTTCCGGCATCTCCCGCTGGGCATCCAGCAGGTATTCCGGCAGCTTTACCGCCGGGGCATCTGAGCGCTCCGGGTCAACCCCGGCCTCCGTTGGGGGCTGCTGGGGCAGGGACTGGGTCAGCTCCGTGATGACCTGCTGGGCAGCGTCTCCGGCTCTGCGGGACTCCTGGCCGTTATAGGCCCATAGGAACAGGGCCGCTGTCAGCAGCAGCAGCCCTGTATTGATCCAAATTCTTCCTGGGTCAGTCTTCATCCCCGGCCCTCCTGCGGCGGAACAGCCCCACCACAATGCAGCCCAGCCCGCCGCAGGCCAGCACCGGCACCGGCCACCACAGCTGGCCGGTCTGGGGCAGCTTCTTGCCGCCGGGGAAGGTGGGGTTCGTTGCAGGGCTGGTGGGCTTGGTGGGCACCTCCCGTTCCAGGTCGGTTTTCGGCTGACTGGCCACGTCATATTGGTATTCCCCCTCATAGAGGTAGGGAAGGCTCACAAGAAAAGGCTCTGTTTTGCCGTACCCGGCAGGGGCGGTTTTCTGCACCGCCAGATACAGGCCAAAGGGCAGGGAAGAAAAGGTCACTTTGCCGTCTTCCCCCACCTTCTGGGGGAGAGCAGTCACCGGGGTCAGCTTGCTTTCCAGCTTGAGAAGCTCCCCTGCCAGTTCCGGGGACTGGATGTCTCCAAACTGGGCAAAGTCTTCCCGGATGGCCTCTACGGGGACAAAGGAATAGTTGCCGTCTTCCTCTGCCACATCCCCCACCTTGTAAAGGGCCAGGGTGCCCCCTGGGAGGGCTTTTCCCTGATAGGTCATGGTCACAGTGATGCTGCAATGGCCGTCTTTTTGTTCATCGGGCACCGGGTGGGCGGCGGCAGACAGGGGCAGACAGGCCAGGAGCAGCAGCGCAAGCAGACTTTTCAGATGTTTTTTCATCACAAACCTCCTATTTCTTTCTGCGCCGGGGCAGCAGCAGCAGCAAAAGCAGCACAAGCAATATGGGAATGGCGACGATGGGGGCCACCAGCATGGGCTCTATCTGGACAGCGTCGGCGGTGACCCGCACGGTTTTGACTTCCTCGATATTGTCGATGCGGTGTCCGCGAACCAGCAGCCGGTGGGTATTGATGCCGTAGGGGGTGCAGGTCACCAGGGTGCAGTAGTCCTGGCCTTCTACAATTTCCAGTGCGGCGGTATCCTGGGGCTCTACGATGAGGATCTGGTCTACCTCGTAGGTCAGGATCTCATCCAGCACCCGCAGGAGAAAGATGTTCCCCTCCCGGAGCTTGTCCAGGTTGGTGAACAGCTTGGCGCTGGGCAGACCCCGGTGACCGGAGAGGACGCAGTGGGTGCTCTCCCCGCCCACCGGCAGGCTGGTCCATTCCAGATGGCCCACGGCCACCTGCAAAACGGTGTCCTCCGTGCCGTGGTAAATGGGCAGGCTCACGTCAATTTCGGGAATCTCGATATAGCCCATGATCCCCTGGCCGGAGATGTCCAGCAGGCTTTCGTATTCGGCCTTCTGCTCCTGGGAGAGGAGGAAGCTGTTGCTGCGGTTGAGCAGGTTCCGGTTATAGGCCCTGGCGGCGTCCCAGATGGCATCATAGCTGGCGTTGTCGAGAGCGGCCACGTTTTCGGCGTAGGTGGTAATGGCCTTGGTCTGGTGGAGTGCGTTCCAGTAGTCACTGACGGTGGGGTACAGCAACAAGGACAGCCCTATCAGCAATATGAAAAGCAAAACAATGGTTGACAGATGTTTTCGCATACAGGGTTCTCCTTGTGGCTGTGTGCCGGGGAGGAAGGCTCCCCGGCACGGGTTTTGAGGGTATCGCAGAACGGCTCCGCGGCAGTGCCCCGGTTAGATCTCGCTCTGGCTCATGCGCTTCTTGGTGACCAGCAGCACCCCGGCCCCAACGACCAGGACAGCGCCCAGTACATAGAAGATGGTGGTGCCCATGCCGCCGGTGGAGGGGAGGAGGGTACCGGCCTGGTTCTCGACCGTGGCGGTAACAGTAAGCTTCACGGTATCTGTGTCGCTACCCTTTACAGGAACTGTAACAGGGTCTTTCAGCTGATTGTAACCGGCGGGGGCCTTGGTTTCTACCAGGTAGTAGGTTCCATCGGCAAGGCCGCCGAAAGTAGCTGCACCGTCTGTACTGGTTTCCAAGACAGTGGCTTTAGTCTTGTCTGCATCCCATACGACTTTTTTGTTGGTTTCATCCCACTGGTAATACTTGATAGTTTTATTGCCCTCAATGGTTTCTTCCTTGTACAGGACAAATTCTGCGCCAGACAGCTTCTTTCCAGCGGTACCATCGGTAGTTTTCTCAACCTTGTCGATGACGATTTTGGAGGAGTAGACTTTTACTTCCCGTTCGGTCGTGGTCTTATCATCATCCACGGTAGGGCCGTTGGTATAAGTCAGAGTTGCTTTATTGCTTTCGATTTCTGCAATTGCTTTTTCGTTGACGGTAGCATTGTAGGTAACTTCAATGCCATCACCGATCTTGAAGTTCCTGACATTGATGGATAACTTAAAAGTAAACTGTTCCGTATCATTAGGCTCTGTGAGGATGTAACCATTGGGCTCTTGCGGCACATTAGCGCCATTAATTGTTACTTTAACACTTGTCTTGTCAAAGGTCAACCCATCGGTCATGGTATCGGTGATCAGGTAGGTATACGTAGTAAACCCCGTGTGGTCAGGCACCTTACCGGTGATGGTGAATTTGACGGTCTGGCCCACATCGACGTTGGTTTTGTCGACTTTCTTCTCAAAGGGCATATCGTTCTTATCGTGGATGGTGACCTCGGGGTTGGTGGTGGTCAGGTTGCACAGTGCATCGGTTTCACTGCTCTTGACAAAGTAGTAGCCCAGGAGGAGACCGTTAGCAACCTGCTGCTTCCCATCCGCACTCGCCGCAAACTGGTGTACATCAGTAGGAATAACCGTTGTCAAAGCATTCTTCAAAGTCTCAGCGAAGCTGGGGGCACTGAATTCGCTTTCGTCAAACGTAACGACATAAGTATTTGAAGTCGTGTCGGCAACCGGGGTCAGTTGCAGGCCAGCAGTATAGCCATTGACAGTTTCAAACCACGGGCTGCTTTTCTCAATGGTGTAAGAATAGTGCTCCCTATCCGTATCATAGACCACATCAAAAATCTTGTAGGCGGTATAAGTCTTATCTGCAACGGGATTATCCACAGTAATGCTGCCCGTGGGGGCGGTAGTTCCCTCCTCGGCGGCTACCGTGACGGCCAGGGCGAAGACCATGACCAGGGCCAGCAGGAGGCTGGTCAGTTTTCTTGCGTGCTTCATTTTTCGTGCTCCTTCTTTCATCATCATTTTGAATTTGAATGGTGGCTTTCCGCGTATCAGGAAGATGCTTCATCCTCCTTTCGGCGCTTGCAATGGACATACATCAGGGTCGCCGCGCCGAAGATCAGCGCCAGGCCGCCTGCGGTATAAGAGGTTGTCCCGGCCCCGCCGGTGTCGGGAAGCTCGTAGCCCCAGGAGATGTCGCGGACGGTCACCGACAGCACCTTCGGGTCGGTGCCGGTGACGTCCAGGGTCGTTCCGGTTTCCTCGGATTTTACCAGCGTTCCGTCCGGGTTCTCCGTGGCCGGGTAAAGCGTCGCGTCCTCGTCCCTGACCACCAGAATCCAGGGCCCTGCCGTCATGTAACCTGACGGTGCCCGCGTCTCACGCAGATCGTAGGTGGTATTGCGCCGGATGCCGGTAAAGGCCGCAATGCCGTCCCCTTGGGTGGTGACCTCCACGGAGGTCTCTTGCCCCTGTTCTTTCAGGGTGAACTTTGCGCCTTCCAGCTTTTTCTCGGCGTCCACGCTGTCCGTCTTCGTGATTTGCAGATTCAGCTGGGTGGTCATGATGTTGGTAAAGGTGTCTCTCTCCAGCACCAGGGAATAAGACCCATCCGAATTGCTCCCATGCCCAACCGCGTCCCCGGTCTCCGTGGAGCCGGTGTCGGCGGCGGTGTTCGACAGGAGACCGTCAAAGTTGAACAGAGCTTCTTTTCCCGGTGCATAGCGGATATTTACAATATCATTTGTTTGCGCAGAACCATTGTTGAAAATGTAATTGTAAATACCTGCTCCGGTAACGTTCAGGTCGTAATAGTAGGTGCCGTCTGTATCATCCTTTGTCATGGGGTGACCGGGCCACTTGCCAACTATCTCTTTTTTAGCAGCATCCCAAACGTACACGTTCACGTTGTCCCAGCCTTTTGTGTTCTGATAGCGAACCTTGAACGTCCCCGTCTGGGAACCTGTTCCGGAGCCGGAACCGGAGGAACCGCCGACTTCTTTGCCATCGACAGAAACGGAGGATACATAGTAGCTTTTGAACTCCACGCCCAAAAGGGAAATGGTTTTCTCCGCAATTGTCACCTGAATCGTATGTACCGTTGGATCATAGGTGACATCGGTTCGATTGCCAGTGACCTCGCTGAGCGTATAGGTATAGTCTCCGGCCTGTTGAAACTCTATGTCTTGAAACGTAAATTTACCGGTAGTATCATCGGCTGTTGCCGTTCTGACATCCGTGCCAGTGCTGTCTTTCAGCTGGAACTGGAACTGGAAGCCCTTCAGCCCCTCCTGCCGTACGCCGTCCTTGACCAGTGCCTTGGTACCGGTAATGTCCAGTTCCGGCGTGGCCGTTACCACTTTGGTTTCACCCGGGTTACCCAGAATCAGGCCGCCGTTGGTCATGATGCCGCCGCCGTGGACGCCGGAATAGTTGCCGGTGATAATGACCTTCGCGGCACTGACTGCCTGGGTCTTGGCGGCATCATCCGGGTTCGCAACCAATCCGAACAGATACTTTGCAGCCGCATAGCCGGTCTTGCCGATACTGACAACCTTTTCGTCACAGCTTCCCGTCCACTTCGCCGCGCCGCCGCCAGCCATCTGGCCGGTTACAAGAGAAATCGGGTCGTTTGCACCCTCTTTTTTGCGGACACAGAAGTAATCCGTGTAGCCGTTTTGCATAAAGACCGTGCTTGCTTTCGCCACAGTGCGATCATAATCTTTGCCGTTGCCGCCGTCAGACATTTGTTCGCCTTTAGCCGCGTTTCCGTAAATGGCCGCTCCGTCTTGATTGACGATCAGGGTCTTGCCTGTAGGACAGGCGCCCACACCGCCGCCAAAGCCTTCCGCGTGGTTATTGGTAATCAGCGCGTCCATGATCGTCAGGTTGCCGGATTCCTGTACAAAGATACCGCCGCCGCCCCAGTCGTCATCGGAATTCGTTTTGTTATTGGTAATGTATACCTTTCCCGTTGCCCGAATCACGCCCTTGGTGCCGCCGGCGATACGAAGACCGCCGCCCTCGCCCAGTGCGGCGCAGTTGCTGGCAATGGTTCCGCCGCTCATGGTAAATGTGACTCTACAATCCCAGAAGCCCGCGTAAATGCCGCCCCCTGCCAGACCGGAATAGTTGCCGGTGACATAGCCGCCGGTCATGTTCATAACGGAACTGTTCGCCAGAGCGATGCCGCCGCCGCCGTGCTTGTTGTTCACATCGTTCTGGCAGTCGTTGCAGTCGCATGCCTTATAGTTGTTGGTCACATAACCGCCGGACAGGTTCAGCGTTCCGCTGTTGACATAGATACCGCCGCCGTTGTCTTCGTGTCCATTGAAGACCGCATTGCCCGTCACCGCACCGCCGGAGATGTTCAGCGTTCCGTTTTGAAAGTAGATACCGCCGCCGGAACTGCCACGGTTGGCCGCAATGACACCGCCCTGGATATTCACCGTTCCGTTGTCAACATAAATACCGCCGCCGGGCATGCCGTCTCTGCCGCCGCCCACAATATAGCCGCCCGTCATGTTCAGCGTTCCGCTGTCCACGGTGACTATATGTTGGCCGCCGGTGTTTTGGAGTACACCGCTCTGTAGTTTCAATGCACCCTTGACCAGAATCACCTGTTCAGAAGCCTCCTGACACAGAATCTTTCCTACGCCGGTGAGGGGGACTTCATGCTTTACCAGTGTTTCCGTGGTACCGGTGCCGGTGGGTGTGGATTTTGTGATGTAATACGTCAGGGTATCATTTTCCAGTGACGCCTTATTGCCGCACACGTCTCCAGTGACCGTAGATTCGGTATCCTGAATCCTGTCGGACGAGTCCACAATGGTAAGTGTCGCACCGTGGTCCACAAAAAAGTGCTGACCGGCCTTGCTGATGGTCAGGGTATGCCCATTCAAGTCAATGGTGGTGTCCTTTGTAATGGTCACCTGGCCAATATTCTCGGCCGTCTGAACATCACCGGCCAGTGTATACTCACCACCGGCTTGGAAAGTATCTGCCAGGATCGTACCCGATAGGTCTCCGACGGCCAGAAGCGAAATCTCATATCTGGAGAAATGCTCCGTAACCATAGCCACGTCGCCGGTTTCGGTTTTCTCCGCCTCCATGTCGGTGACTTCCTTGGCCTCCGTATCAATATGGTAAACCTTTGGATAAAGTCCTTCCGTATCCAATCCGCTGAAGGTCACGGTGACGGGGCCCACCGGCTCGATCTCCTCCTCGCCGTGCCGCAGGGAAATGTCCAGCAGGAAGCGCTGCTCCGGCTCGGTGTCTTCCTCTGCCGGAAGCTGCTCCCGGATGGCCTTGCCCTGTTCCTCCGCCACATCTGCCGCAGTCAGCGTGATCTCACTGGCCGGGAAGGGCAGGGAGGCGCTGTCGCCGGTAACGGTCACGGTGATGCCGGATTCGGTCTGGGCCGTCAGGGTGAATGCCTTCGCTTGCTCCGGCAGGCTGCCATAGTAGCCGAGGATCGTGGGATCCTCTAGAGCGTAGGAGCGCTGCTGAACGGCGTCATCGGCATCTCCCGCAATGACGGTGATGCCGGAGGGCGCACCCTCCTCTCCTGCCGTGACCTCTGCCACAATGGCCACCCAGTCCGCAGTGCCGTCTCCGTCCCGGTCAAAGAACACCAGTTCTCCGGGAACCGCCTCATGGGACTGGGCCGGTAAAAACGCATCTGCCAGCGCCGCGGCCCAGCTGCCGCAGTCTTTGTCCGTGGGGATATTCTCTGCGCCCCCGTAGTGCAGGCAGAAGGCCGCAAACAGGGCGTTCCAGTCGCCGTAGGGATCGCCCTTCCAGGCGCCGTAGCGGGTATAGCCCATGCGGGTCTGCCCGTCTTCTGCCACGGAATAGTTTCTTGTACTCTCGGCATAGCCCAGCTGGCTTCTGGCAATGGCCAGGGCATCCAGCCGCCAGTCACCGGTGAGGGTCACATCCCCAAAGGTCTGCTCCCAGATTTCCGCCGTCTCCACATCCGCTGTAGGGTCTGCGTAACAGGCCAGGCTGTGGGTATGCTCCTCCAGGGTGCAGGTCAGTTCTCCCTGCTCATCCCGGCAGTCTTCCCCGTGGGTATGGGGCTCTTTCCCGCAGAATACCGGCTCCTCCGGCTCCTCCGGTTCCTCCGGCTCAGGGGCGGTGCAAGCCTCGCTGTGGGTATGCTCCTCCATCCCGCAGGTCAGTTCTCCCTGTTCGTCCCGGCAGCTTTCCCCATGGGTATGGGATTCTTTCCCGCAGAATACCGTCTTCTCCGGCTCGGTGGCGGTGCAAGCCTCGCTGTGGGTATGCTCCTCCATCCCGCAGGTCAGAACCTGATTCCAGGAATAACACGCGTCCGTGTGCTGATGGGCCGGTTCTTCTGTCTGGCCGCAGATCAGCTGCCGGGATACTCCGTAGCACGCCTCCCCATGGACATGCCCCTCAGACTCCTCCTGACCGCAGATCAGATTGCCCTCCTGGTCATAGCATTCTGCTCCGTGTGTATGGCCGGTGCTTTCCGACATACCGCACACCAAATCCTGGGTTTCCTGATAGCATTCTTCGGTATGGGTATGCTGAGGCTCTGTGGACTGGGTGCAGATCAGGTCTCCCTGCACCGAGGTATAGCAGGCCTCTGTATGTGTGTGCTCCGGAAGAGCGCACTGCTTTTCCAGCGTAATGGCTGGCAGGATCAGAGCATAGGTCGTGCAGAACACAACCGCTGCCGCCAGGCAGGTCATAACCTGATACCAACGCCGCTTGCGCCTATGGGCACTGGCATATGGCTCAGCATCCTGCAGGAGCAATTTATCCATCCGACAACTCCCTCCATCCTATTTCAGTTTTCCGAATTCACGAAAGGGGAAAACCCGGAATACAATTTTTCCGACGATCTGTTCCTCCGACACACAGCCGATCTCCGTATGCCGGGAATCCACAGAGGTGGACCGATGGTCTCCCATACAGAAGTACCGATTATCCGGCACCTGATAGGGAAGCTCAATATTGCTGCCGCCAAGGGATTTCTCCGTCAGATAGGGCTCCTCCAGCAGTTTGCCGTCCACATAGACGTTTCCGCTTTCATCGATATCCACCCACTGACCGGGACCGGCAATGCAGCGCTTTACCAGGATTTTGTTTCCCAGATAAAAGGCCACCAGATCCCCCGGTTCAAAATCCGAGCCTTTCACCGAAACAACAATATCTCCTTCGTTCAACGTCGGCGTCATGGACCCTCCGTATATTTGCAGAACCGGCATCCAGATCGTAGCGACAAGAACGGCAACCGCCGCCACGACAATCAGCATGTAAAGGGTGCTGCGCAGAACGGCGCGGTATCGCGAACGGTACTTTACCCGCTTCAACTCTGCTGCAAGCTGCTCCACGCTGGGGTAATCCACCGGCTCTTTCCGAATAGGTTTCATTTTGCGCTTCTGCTCTCCTCTGCCATGCGGCGAATATTTCCCAGATACTCCCTGGCTGCTCTGTCTGCCGCCTCAAATACGCCGTTCAGCTGCAGGGCCGCCTCTGCCATGGAACCGGCACGCTCCTGAATAAGCTTCCGATCTGACAATTCCTTCCGGGCCTGCTGCAATTCCTCTGTCAGCCTTTCGTTCTCTATTGTCCGTGTGATCAGCATTTCAAGCAATTCCCTGCGGCTGAGTCTGCGCAGTTCCTTTTCTGTCATAAGCTTCTCCTCTTTCTCATGGTCACTGGATCTTTCAGAACACTTTGCTTTGTGCGAACTCCTGAAAACAAGCCAATCTTGTAGGAATCTTTTACGCGGCCGCACAAATACACAACAAAACCTTTCGGGCAGTATTATATCACTGCCGTTTTTTAAAGTCCACTTTTCCCGGGCATTTTTTAATAAATAACCATTGTTTTATGAAATGCGCTGTATTTCATGCTCAAAATTTGTGCAGTTTGCCGCGTAAAATTTCGCCTGTTTTGCATTTTCTGCAAATCTCGTCAGGTATATCATTGTGTGGCAAAACCCGGATGTTAAACCGAAAGACGGGACAAAGTCCATAGGTAAAAAGGTTCCCTTTCCCGTTTCTTTCGCAACATTATCCGGGGGGATAGATTATGCCGAAAGCTTAAAAATAATTGTATCATAAATGTTGCATTGTATCACAATAAATGATATAATACTGATACAAAATATTTAGCAGCGAGGTGAGCGAAAATGGAGCAGTTGATCAGCTACCTGCGGACGATGTTTGGCCCGCAGATGTTTTTGGAAAACTACCATAGATACGACAACTTACCGCTGTATCTTACCGAAAACTATCAGCTGTTTTCCCTGCAAATTGGTGAAGAGCGGTATCTATTGGTTAAGCCCAAGACCGCGATGGATTTAAGAATGGAGACGCTAAAGAAGCAGCTGAAGCAAATTCAAAAGTATACAAACCTTTCGCCGGTTCTACTGCTGGAGAATCTGCGGCTGAACCAGAGAAATGCGCTGGTGCGATCGGGAATCGCCTTTCTCGTTCCGGAGAAACAGCTATATATCCCGCATTGCGCAATGAATTTGACGGAGACAGAATCCGTTGCTCAGGAATATGGGGAACAGTTTGCTGTCGCAACGCAAGTGGTTTTTATCTATTTGCTGCTAAACAAAATCAAAAAAACAAATGCCCATCAACTCAGCGAATGGCTCCCATATTCTGTAGCTTCCGTCAATCGAGCTTTGAAAGAACTATCTTTCCGTGAACTACTGCGTACGGAAGGCAGCAGCACCAGAAAACAGTACACCATTTCCAGCGGAAGGGAATTTTGGGAAAAGGGAAAACAGTATTTGTTTGATCCGGTGAAAACCCGCCACTATGTTGCAATGGAGTTTGACAATCCGGGATTCCTGATGTCGGGAGATCTGGCGCTGTTTCGGCTTTCTTTTCTGAACGGGACCAGTATCCATTCTTATGCCGCCTCTGCACAGGACTTTCAAAAAATTGAAAAAGCAAAAATTCTCAATGTGTATGACGTATTTGACAGGGATTATTGTGTTATAGAAATCTTTCGGTATGACCCGAAAATGCTGGCAAGTGGAAACTATGTTGATGTATGCTCCCTTTATGCCCAGTTCAAAGACAGCAAGGATGAGCGAGTGCAAATAGAAATAGAAGGCTTGGTGAATGAAATCCTATGGTAAACATTCAAGGATTATATAAGTTCAGGGACTTTTTTCAAAAGTATACAGATAATTATGTGTTGATTGGCGGCACTGCCTGTTCGATTTTATTCGATGAAATCGGTAAAAATTTCCGTGCAACGAAGGTTCAATTCAAGGGCTCCCGCTTGCTGTTTATCGCATCGGGGAATCACTCTGCGTCAGTCATCAATAACGCCGGTCATAATACTGTTTGGTGCTGCAATGAATCCTGCGCAGGAATCCTTTAAGCGTATGAATGCCGGAATTCCTTCTCCGGTTCGATTCAGCAGAACAAATACGATCCCGTTGGCTCTGCTGAGACGGCCCAATTCCCCGATAAATTCGGAGAAAATATACATCTGCATCAGCATAGACTAAGGGCCTTCCTGTACCCGGGAAATATATTTTTCCAGTTCCCGCAAGGCGATTTCCTCGCTGCCCTGAGCGAATGCTTCGGCCATCCAGTGCAGGTCCTTCGAATTGTATTCCAACGGCTGATTCTGATCGTTTTTTGCAAGACTATCCATCAATCCGGAGAATTTGACGCTGAGATTATTTCCCGATTGGGTCTGCCGCCGATGTT
>ERZ835980.713-NODE-713-length-43173-cov-6.036017_pt1 | contig 43173 bp, 45 predicted proteins | sample MGYA00519943_ERZ835980 | MGnify/ENA primary metagenome ERZ835980 (study PRJEB31850, sample SAMEA3708791) | human gut metagenome | biome: human gut; feature: human-associated habitat; material: faeces | place: China | collected 2014 ... | reverse complement strand
TTTTCACGATGATTTGAATATCCTCGGAGCTATTACCCAGCTTGCCGCCGCCAAGGTCAAGGGTAACGACCTTTAGTCCGTCAGAACCCAGTGTGCCAGGGTTCAGGACTTCAAGGACGGGGCGGAAACCGAGGTAGACGTTCCGAAACGAGGACGAGGTGTAATACCAGAAGCGGGCCGAGTTGTACCCACGGTACGCCCGGAACGACTCGGCGGCAGAAGAAGTATCCTGTCCCCACGAATACATTTTATTCCAGTTTTGGATATATCCGCTGTTCTTGTCCAGTATCCTGTCCCATTCATTATTTGACGGCGTGTCGTGTTGGGACTCACCCGAGCCTGTAGAGTTACTTCCCACAGACGGTGCGCGCAGGGTATAGTCCACGCCGCCGCTGGCATAATTTTTGCCGAAAATCAGACCTTCGTCATTCAGGCCACCCCAGCTAATCGTATGCGTTACGGCATAGTCCGCCACAAACAGGCTGTGGGGATATTTGTTCTGCTGTGCATACTCCTCGGTGGTTGCCGTCGCAGACGTGAGTTTGTAGGCTTCTATCGTTCCCACATAGGTAAAGGGAACATAGTGCAGCGACGTATCCGGCAAAGAAACCGCACCATCTGAGTTTCCGCCGTTTGCCGTTCCGGGAATATTCATCGCCGAAAGGTCAAAATAATATCTGCCGCCGGGGGTGAGGGAAAACTGCTCGTCAGGCGAATCATTAGCCAATAGCATTGGCGCAGCCAGCGCCCCCAATGCAGCGGCAGCTTCCGCATACCGGGTCATATCCAGCTCATCGATTTCCTCGTCGGAGAGCTTCTCCTTCGCCTCGTCGATGGCCTCAAGCTGCGCCTTGACTTCTTCGGCGTTATCTTCAGTGATTTCTTCTGCGTTCGGTAAACCGTCGATCATGGCCTGTACCTGATCTGCGGCACTCAGCTCTGTGGGACCATTCGGATCATCGGCTCTCTCGGTGCTGCCGTTTTCGCCGGTTCTGTCCTCAACAGGGCTGTATTGACCGCAGTTCTGCGGTATGGCATTCTCCGCTCCACAGACAGGGCATTCCTTGTTCATGTTGTCCACCGTGCAGGCCGTTTCACAGCTGCATGGGGAAACATCTTCTCCTCTTTTCTCGTCATCTGCGAATGCTGTTGTGGGGATCAGGGTCAAGCACAGAGCAAATGCGGCAAGTAAGCTAAAGAATCTTTTATTCATCGTGATCCCTCCATGATGAAAGTCATTTGGTTCCTCCAAAGGAGGAACCAAGGGGATATCCCCTTGCCAAAAATTTATTTTTCCGTCAGGGCTTCAAAGCCCTTTTCCGCCTGCTGGACGGTCTTCTGGATGATGCCCGAAGCCATTGTGTGAAGGTCCATCTGCAAGACTGCCGCCGTGATCGCCGCGCGTTTCTCCTTTGGTACGTCATAGAGTTTCAACGAGCAGTCCAGAAAGCGGGAGATCTTGGCGTCCATCGTGAAATACACGTCACAGGGAACCGACATGAAGCCCCGCATGATACTGCCCGACGCGATCTCCATCTCGTAGAAGTCCTTGGGCTGCGCCTCCGGCAGATAAGGTCCGAAAATAACTTGCAGCCGTTTCGTTGTGCTTTTGTAAAGATACGCCGCGATGGAGGGCAGGGAGTATGCCATCACATACAGCTCCCGCAGCGGCTCGGTCAGCTCGGCGATGTGGAGCTGGAGGGCCGTTTCCACGGCGTACAGGAGTACAGGGTCTTGTTCCCCGCTGTGCTGTCCCGCCAGAGCGAATTGCCCGCTGAACATCCGCTTTACCAGCTCCAGCAGCAGCGCCTCCTTACTGGGAAAAACATGGAAGAACGAGCTCTGTCCGATGCCCGCCGCCTTTGCGATCTCGCCGGTGGTGGTTCTGGTGTAGCCCTTTTCCAGGAACAGCGCCACCGCTGCCCGCAATACCTTCTGCTGGGTCACCAGACCGTTTAACAGTTTTCCTCTTGGCAAAATAATCAGCTCCTAACACCATGCTTGCGATTGCACTTTTATAATAACATACCCAAGTTTATGGTGCAAGCAAAAGCTCATTGTGATTCTGTTTTCAGAGTAATGTGCAAACCCTACCAGCGCTATATAGTAAAAATACCAAGGAAGATCGCGTTCAAGGCGAGGAATGACACAATACTCGTGAGTTGATTTTTGCCCAGAAAGCAGAAATGGGTATTATGGCGAATGGATGGATCTAATGGTATCCTATCTCCGTACTTATTAGATTTCATCTCCGATGCGGAGCTTCATAAGCTGTGAGCCAATTCATATTGGCACTTCTGGGCGAACAAAATGTTTCGCCTCTCATTTTGCGCTTTGATTTGATTTTCAGATCAGAGCGCTCTTTTTTTGTCCAAATTCCGCATTGCGGGTTTGAGAAATATTTATTTGAAAGGTGGAACAAGCAAATGACAGAAAGCAAAGTATTCACGGACAACTTCAGTCGTAGCTTCAGCGAGTCGGGGGACTTCTTTCAGTTCCTCAGCGCTCGGCAGGCCCGCAGCAAGTGGATGACAGCCCCGTCCAAGGAACTCCGGTTTGAGCCGGTGGAACGGGGATCCACGCTCGGAAATCTGTATATGCAGATCTACGACCACAACGGCGGTGCAGAGGTTCTGGAGGACACGATGGAGAATACCAGCCTCCTGTTGAAGGTGGATGGTAAGGACTACCCGGTCCGTTCCTGTGCGATCAAGACAGTTCTCGAGCGTGCCCGCATCTCTGGGCATGCACTCAACAAAGTTTCCAAGACGGTATTCGCCGAGATCCTCAACTACTGCATGGGCGTTGCCTCTGGTGACAGCCTGATCAAAATCGCAGATGAGAAGGTATCGGCAGTACATGGTGGCGATCCGAAAGACTACACCGTTATGGAGATGCTACCTCTATTTAAGGCAACGAGCGACTTTCTCAACCGTGAGTATCCCGGAAACACTTTTATGACAGCCCACTTCGATCACTCCATTGCGACAGCAATCTGGCGTCTGGATGGGCAGGCAGACAATCTTCTCGATACATATCATAGGGAGATTGCTGCCAAAGGCTTGCAAACCGAGAAAATGGTTCCTGCGCTGCGCTTTTCCACCTCCGATGTGGGTATGAGCGGCGCAAATCTCTATCCGATTTTTCTGGTTGGTGCCGAGAGCCGTATTGTTCCATTGGGGTACTCCATTCGCACCGAACACAAGAATGGTGTGGATATGCAGTATTTTGAGGAACAGCTCGGATTGGTCTATGCGCAATTTGAAAAGGCGCTGGACAAGCAAGTGCAGCTCATGAACATCGAGATCCGCTATCCCGTCACTACACTCATGCGTGTCCTGAAAAGAATCAAGGCCCCGAAGAAAGCCTCCTATGAAGCTATGGACTATTTCGTAGCAATTCATGGAGACAGTCCTTGCACGGCCTATGAACTCTTCATGCAGATGAGCGATGTGATCTTCTCTGCGCAGTGTGACGGTGCCTCTGGGCTGAGGATTGCTCAGTTGGAGGAGATTGTATCTCGTGCCTTGAATGTGAATTGGCATGAGTATGATCATCCCGGTGACTTTAAGTGGTAAGAGGTGGTGATCTCACATGAAGAATATAACCTTCGAAGGCATCAGCACCTTACAACGTCTACACCTTTGCTGGCAGATCAGAAAGCAGATTGGAAAGATACATCAACCTATCAAAGTTGAATTCCATCAGCCGATTTGCCGCAAGCAGTATTCTTCCCTCTGGTACGGCGGCCTGGTGGTATCTATCAAGGTGCGCGGGTGTGTTTTTGCCATTCACGCCTGCGGAGATATCTACGCCACACTTTACGATAAGAGTGATGGTACAGAATTACTCTATGTCAAAGATAAGAGTAACTCTGGACGTTTTGGCGTTGATGTTTTGCCATATCTGAAGACGGACTATGCCTTATATGCTGCCATGGGTGATACGCATAAACGGTATCGACTCGATATGGAACACAACAACTGGTGGGAGTGCTTTGTCTATACGCCAGAGGGCGAATTCCATGACATGATGTGGGCATTAGATAGTGACCACATCTTCGAGGGAGTTGAGGTAGTACTCTCCGCTATGGATTCAGTCATAAAAGATATCACCGAAAACAAGGAGCGGATTGAATATGGAAAAGACTCGGCATTTTATTGTTGATACGCCAGTAGGACAACTCGCGATTTACGCTAAGCACGATAAGACTGACTGTGCAGCAGACTATCCAGGCGTTTTCATCGACTATGTACGTAAGGATGGCGCTACAGCGATCCTGGCTTGCGTAGAATACGATCCAAACAAGGAAGCACTTCAGACTGTTGTCTACGGCAACTGTGCATCTGACGAGCCGACTGAGATCGTCGAGCACTACAATACTGATTTTGAAGAGTAAGGAGGATAGATTATGCCTAATTGGGCGTTTGGGTATGTAAATGTCACCGGTACACGGGATGGCATTAAGTCGTTCATTGAACGGTTTGTCAGCGAAGACGATCCTTCAACCATTCCAGGTAAGCGTTTCTTTGCACGGAGCTTCATCCAGTCGAAAAGACAGGCATTCATTGATGAGGCTATGAAAGAATTCTCCGAGCCTGCCGTCGATGCCAAAGCAAGTTACTCGTTTGTCGCGTCGTTCGCATGGTCAGCATACAGTTGCTTGATCGGTGGATATCCTCAGAATTCTCCTAGTGAGTGCCTGACTCTCTCAGAGGCCTGCGCAGAAGATGGCGTTTCTGTCATGATCCAGACCTCAGAGCCGGGAATATGTTTTGAGGAACACATTACCTGCGATGACACAGGGACGGTAGAGCACACCGAAAAAGATCTACTTGCTTATAAGTGCCGACATTGCGGAGAGATAACAAGCTTTGCCTCGTTCGAGGATCCTGATGATCAGGAATGCCCAGAATGCGGCAATTGTGGGTTTGATCGCTGCGAGGAGGTGTAGGCTATGGGGCTGAACCTGAACTACACGCCAAACAGATTGGTGGACATCACAACTCTAACAGAGGATCAATGGCTCAGTTGGAGGCGAAAAGGAATTGGCGGCAGCGATGTAGCTGTCGCCCTTAATTCCTCCCCATATCGCACGGCACGAGACCTTTATTATGACAAAATTGGGGTCGTCATGTCAGATGATGGGCCGGACAAAAGCATCACATTCCAGATTGGGCATTTGCTCGAAGATGTGGTAGCTCAAATCTTCGCAAAGAAGACCGGACTATCTGTGTATGAAGACCACTGGATGTACCAACACCCGTTTTTTCCCTTCCTGATTGCCGATGTGGATCGTTTTGTAACCCTGCCGGATGGACGTAAGGCCATCTTAGAGTGCAAAACGGCGCACTATGACATGCAATTCAAGTGGGCGAACGGCGCAGTCCCTCGCCACTATGAATTGCAGGTTCGGCACTACATGTCGGTGATGAATATCGATGCTGCATTCATTGCCTGCCTGTTCTCAAATAATGAGAATGACTTTGTATGGCAAAAGATTGAGCGTGACCTCGAGGAAGAAGAGAACACGATCATGGAGCTGTCGGCATTCTGGAATAATCACGTCATGGCTCGTGTGGAGCCGCCCCTGGTCGAAAAGCCAGATGCGGTTCTGGAGTCGCTCCGTCGCTATTTCGGCCCTGCTGACAAGTCCGAACCGACTGTAGATCTTGACCGCAAGTTTGTGGTGAACCTCAAAGAGATTCTGACCCTCAAAGAGGAAAAGAGAGCTTTAGATGCTCAGGTAAAAGCACTTGAGACTCGCATCAAATCCCTCTATGCTCCCATCGTCGAAGAGATGGGTACCGCATGCAAAGGAACCTGTGAACAGGGCGGCGAGTGTTTCAAAGTATCCTACAATCCTCTGTATCGGGAAGGAATATCAAAGGACCGTTTATCCGCTCTGCGAGCTCAGTATCCTGATATCTATGATGAGTTTGTGGATCAGACGGAATCAAGAATCTTTAAGGTGGTCAAATCGGCCATCGCATAAGGAGTGATCAAATGCTATGTCGATATGAAAGAACCATCTTTAAGTCCGATAAGGGCTTCTGCATTTTTGCCTACAGTACTTCTGATGAGTCTGTTCCAAAGGAAGCCCGTAATCGGTCTTACTACCATGACGACAAGATTCATTTCACGGCAATTGGCTATCATCTGATTGCTACAGATGCCGTGGAAGTGGAACTGGATGGCACATGGGAGAATTCCAAACACGGTTTACAGCTGTCGGTTTCAATGTGTAAGGAAGTCGTGCCGAGAGATCAAGCCGGCATCCTTGCTTACCTGAGCAGCGGTATCATCAAGGGAATTGGCCCTGAGACCGCAAAGGCCATTGTCGCTCGCTTTGGCGATAAGACGATGGAGGTTCTGGAGAAAGAGCCGGACAAGCTGCTTAGCGTCAAGGGGATTGCCCAGAAAAAACTCAAGGCAATCATCAAATCTTACGGGGAAACGAAGGCCTTGAGCGATCTCATGATATACTTGGCACCCTTCGGTGTTTCGATGAAAAAGGTTGCGATGATCCGAGAAGAGTTCGGAGATAGCAGTCTGAGAATCGTGAAAACGGATCCATTCCAACTCTGTAAGATCAAAGGCTTTGGCTTCATGACAGTCGATTCCATTGCCCGTAAAACAAAAGTCAGCTTGAAGCACCCTTTGCGATACTCCGGCGCGATCAACTATGTGCTGGATGAGGCACGCGTATCTGGGCATCTTTTTCTATCCGTTGATGAGACGGTTGGCCAGTGCTATGAGCTTCTCAATATGGGCTGCGATGATGAAGTGGTTTCCGAAGAGGAAATCCGCCAAGCGATCTCAAATGAACGTGTGGAATCCCGTATCTATGTTGAGGGAAGCCGTGTATACCTGAGTTACGAGCGCATGTGCGAAGTTAAGTCAGCTAAGCGCATTGTGTCCATGATACTCCAAGAGGGCTTTACAAAGATCGACGATCTGGACAGCAAAATCGACAATGCGGAGAGGACCTTGCATCAAAGACTGGCTCCTTCGCAACGTAATGCTGTGAAGCTGTGCCTCTCGCATCCGATCTCCATCATGACCGGAGGCCCCGGCAGCGGAAAGACCACAACACTACGATTCATACTGGATATCTATAAAGCTGCGTTCCCCGCGAATGAAGTCCTACTGGCTGCACCTACTGGCCGTGCCAGTCGGCGCATGGCAGAACAGACGGGAATGTACGCCTCTACACTTCACTCGGCGCTTGGCCTTGTGACGGATGAAGACAGCCCGCTGAACGACAAAGAGTTACTATCAGCAGACTTGGTAGTCGTTGATGAGTTTTCAATGGTGGACATGCGCCTTGCGTATATCCTCCTTGATCGTATCAAGTCGGGCGCTCAGCTGATTATTGTCGGTGATGCTGACCAGCTCCCATCTGTTGGCGCGGGTAATGTGCTGCGAGAGATGATTCGAAGTGAAAAGGTTCCTACGGCAGTCTTAGAGACTGTTTTCCGCCAGGCATCTAATAGCCGTATCATCACAAACGCCTATGCCATCAACCACAACGACACACATCTTCAGTTCGGGGATGACTTTCAGTTTTTGGAAGTTCAGAACTCGGAAGAGGCTGCGCAGTTGGTCATCAAGAACTATCTGCAGGAAGTCTCTTTGCATGGTATTGAGGACGTGCAGATTCTCTCACCTCTCCGTAAGCGAGGTGCGGTTGCGGCAAATGCGTTGAATGAGACCATTCGAGACCTTGTCAACCCGCCAAACAACCTGAAGAAAGAGGTTAAGTGTGGCAGTCGAGTATTTCGAGTTGGTGACCGCATTATGCAGACGGCAAATCGAATCAATGTGTCAAATGGCGATGTCGGCGTCATAACCGACATGAAGAAAGAGGATGATGAGACGATCACATGCGTGAGGCTTTTGGATGGAAGGACACTACAGTACACGCAGGAAATGCTGGAGGATTTGGAGTTCTCCTACTGTACGACCATTCATAAGAGCCAAGGACAGGAGTATCCTGTCATCATTGTTCCTCTTTTGAAAGAGCACTATATCATGCTGCGGCGGAATTTGCTCTATACTGCTGTGACCAGAGCCAAGTCGAAGGTCATCCTGATTGGGCAAAAGCAGGCAGTCTTTGTTGCGATCCATAAATGTGATGTGGGTCAAAGGAATACGGTACTCGCGGATCGAATCGTGGCTTATTATAACCGCGAGCTGAGTCGGCGAGTAGCGTGATTATTGGGGAAACGGGGTGGTCAAAAGCTGCCTCGTTTCTACATTTATTGTGAAAGGACAATTACCATGAGTGAATCGAACTCTAATGTGATCCCTGCCATCAACGCTGTCGATGGTTTTAACCCCGCTGATTTCGTGCGTACTACCGTGGGTGAGGAAGGCGAAAACGATCTCTACCTTGATGTCAAATATCGCCTTCTTTGGTTCCGCCTGCACCATCCGAATGGAAAGATCGACCCGGAGCTTATCCGAGTTGATGAGAAGAATGCAATCGTATGCTGCAGGATCTATGCCGATAAGGCTGACCCAGCTGACCAGTTCATTGGGAAGGCGTATTCTCAGCGTTTCTCAACGGAAGACCGCTTTGGCGATCGCTTCTTGGAGATCGCCGAAACAGTCGCAAAGGGCCGCGCTTTGGCTGATGCAGGTTATGGTACGCAGTTCTGTATGAATGGTGATGCGCTGGCCGGTATTATCGCGGATGCCCCAATCAAGATGCCTCCTGATGAAGATGCAGGACACCCTGGTAGTGTCGTGGCGAGTTTTACCGCTCAACCGACAACGGATCCTCCAGTCTTCTCTCAGACGGCGACGGCGCCTAAATCTACCCAGCCTGCTCAGCAGCAGGTTCAGCCTCCTGTGCAGCAGTCTCATGCTCCTGCTCCGGAGCCCCCCAAAACGCTGGATGAGTACTTGCGTGTCATGACCATTGAACAGGCGAAAGCCGTCAAGGTTGATTTTGGCCGCTTTAGTGGATGGTCTCTTGGCGAAATCGCTATGAAGAGCCCAGGTGACCTCGCGTGGTATGTGAAGAACTATTCCGGCCATAATCTCGCACTGAAAGCAGGGGCTACAAAGCTTTTGGAAACGGTAGGCCAGATGGCCAGCTGATTCTTCCCCTAGCTAAGGGAGGTGGTTTAGATGGGCAGAATACCTGATCTGCCATGTGATATTGAACAAGTGGTTGATCTTCTTGGCATCGAAGTCATACGAGATACCGGGACTCAACTGCATTGCAGGTGTCCATTCTGTGCAGATCGGAAAGCTCATATGAATGTCAAGATCCGCGATAATGTGTTTCGGTGTAACCGCTGTGGTAAAGGTGGGGGTATCCTCCATCTTTATGCGGAGTACTGTGATGTCAATCTCCATACGGCTTACGAAGAACTCTGCAAAATATTCGGGCCAGATGGAGGTGAACCGGTGCGCAAATGCACGCGGAAGCCTCGCTCCATAGAAACGGTAGAACTCCCTATTGCCTCGGCTGAGGTACGGGATAATACGTATTCCAACCTTCTCTCATTATTGACTCTATGCCCAACACATCAATCCGCTTTGAAAGAGCGCGGGCTAAAATCAGAGGAGATGGAGCGGCTATGCTATCGAACGACGCCCACAACACGTTTGAAACGGATTGTTACAGAGCTGTTGGAGCGTGGCTGCATTCTTGATGGGGTTCCCGGATTTTACTGCCAGAAGGACTCTGGCCAATGGGTGTTGGATATCCGAGGCTCGGGAATCATGCTACCCGACCGAAACCTGCTCGGCCAAATTGAAGCCATTCAGGTTCGGCTTGATAAGGTCTACAACCAGAAATTCTATAACCTAACGAGTGTTGACCAGTACTACGGAACACAGTCGAAGTGCTGCCCGCATTATGTCGGCGTTCATGAAGGCGATGAAGTGGTTTGCCTTACGGAGGGAGTTATGAAGTCCGACCTTGCCTACAGCTTCGCGCAGGGTTCACCTTATGAGTGTGGTTTCGTGGGCCTTACAGGCATACCGAGCTATTCTCAGTACGAACGAGCCCTTGAAGAACTAGACTCCATTGGCGTGAAGAGAATCAACGTCATGGTCGATTCGGATTATCAGGTCAAAGAGGAAGTTCGGAAAGCGCGTGATCGTTATATTGAGATGGGTGCGGCTGCCGGTTTTGAAATGGCACCGATTACCTGGACACAAAAGCAAAAGGGTGTGGATGACCTTTACAAGCACCTTTTCCGAGACAAATGATTTGAGAGCTGCAGCGGGTTGCTGCAGCTCTCTCCATTAATTTGCAAAATCTTATATGGAGGACGACACATGAGCGTTGAAATATATATTTGTGATCTTAAACCTGAGGTTCAGGAGCAGGTTCTATCTGAGCTCAATTTGAGTTCTGATAAGGATGGAAACTATGACCTATTCCCGCTTTTCGTTGTTGAAAAGCCGGAGCCGTAAAACACTCGGAGATTTGAGGATAACGAACGAGAGCTACAGCAATTTGCTACAGCTCACACATAATTTGCTGAAAGGAACAATAGATATGGAAGTATTTTTGATTATGCCGACCACGCCGGAAGGAAAGGCAAAACTCAGCAAGGAACTGGCCAAGTTCCACGCAGAGCAAGCGCTAAAGATGGTGCAGAAATTGCCCTGCTCTACGGAACAAAAGTTGGAGCTTATCGATGCAGTAGTTGAACATTTACGTTCCAAGCAATAGTGTCAACTTGTTTATCCGATTTGCTATAAACAAGTTTAAGCTGCCGCCCTGAGTGAAATCAGGGTGGCGGCTTTTTGCATTATAGCTTGACGTATGACAAGTAATGAAGTACGATGATGGGGAGTGAGAATGTACATATGCAGCTTATGAAGGAAAAACAGGAGTTGACCCATTTGTCATGGTCTGTCCACCGTAATTCTATCGAAATTGGTGGGTCTTTTCTGAAGGCGTATGGGAAATGATTTGGAAAAGGTGGAGCGCATATGAAGATTTTTGCAATTCGAGATGAATCGACGCAGGAGCAGAAGGATCTGGCGTACCTCCTGTATTACAAGCAGGAAAAGCAGTTCTATATTGAGCTGCCTGAAAATGCGGATGCATGGGAAACGCCGCTGTTGCTGGACTCCTTTGTGAAGCGTAGGGAAACCACAGTCAATTCCTATTGGAGCAAGATCTGGGTTCAGCAGCGGATCGTTCCGATCGACCGCCAGAACATCGGTGAGATTCTGCGCGACAATCATCTGAAGGAATATGATGAGTACGAGCTTCTGATGCTGGCAATGGGGCGATGCGCACAGGATGATTACTACCTTGTTCCCATTAACGAGAAGGAGCTTCCGGAAGAAATTACGCGGCGGCTCTCAAAGAGAATTGAAGATGTGCTGCCGCTGGAGAACCATTGCCTGCTGGTATTTTTCCGGGATGGCGTAGTGAAGAAGTGCGATTTGCAGAAGCATTTTGAAAAGACAAGAGCATTTCAGATTCTTCTCAAGAAGCCGGACTATTTTCAGCATGTGCAGATGCAGACGGGCGGATATGGCGTTGCATGGGATGTGAACATGACCGTCTCGGATGCGATGCTCTACCGGATCGGCAAAAGCGTTCCGCTGACTATTGAGGATTTCCGGAACTTTGCCACGCACAGAGTTATCAATGCAGCGGAGGCGGCGGAGATATTGGGCTGCTCCCGGCAGAATATCATTGACCTGACGAAACGCGGGAAGCTGCATCCAATCAAAACATCGGAGAAGAGCACGCTGTATCTCAAAAGCGAAGTCCTGAAACGAAACTGGCAGTGAGAATACGTTATACCCCTTTATACCCTTTTGAAAGGGGTATAAAGGGGTATAACGTTCTTTGGAGAACTTTTCAAAAAATCTCATTTGCACCTTTTCAAATGGGTTCCAATCCGTTACAATATATCTAACAACCTAACAATGTAATGCGAGGTGTTGCTATGAAAACAACAGACCAGCCGCAGGTGAAGCAATACGTCATCTATTCCCGCAAATCCAAATTTACCGGGAAAGGCGAAAGTATTGAGAACCAGATTGAGCTGTGCCGCCAATATATTGCAATGCACTTTGGCGAAGACGAGGCGGAGCATGCGCTTGTATATGAGGACGAGGGGTTTTCCGGCGGCAATCTGGAGCGTCCGCAGTTCAAGCAAATGATGAAGGATTCCCAGAAGATTGAGTTCGCTGCTATTGTCGTCTATCGCCTTGACCGTATCAGCCGCAATATTGGTGACTTTGCAAAGCTCATCGAGGATCTGGGTGACCGGCACATTGACTTCATTTCCATCCGGGAACAGTTCGACACGTCCTCTCCAATGGGGCGTGCAATGATGTATATCGCGTCAGTGTTCTCCCAGCTGGAGCGAGAAACCATAGCCGAGCGTATCCGCGACAACATGCATGAGCTGTCCAAGACCGGACGCTGGCTGGGCGGGACGACACCAACTGGCTACGCTTCGGAAAGCTTGTCCAGCGTAACAGTAGATGGCAAGGTTAAAAAAGCTTGTAAGCTCAAACCTATTCCGGAGGAGATTCAGCTGGTAAAGACAATTTTTTCTGTGTTCACGGAAAGTGGCTCCCTCAGTAAAACTGACCAGTACTTATTAGAGCACCGCTGTGTCACAAAGCGCGGCAAGCAGTTCACACGCTTTGCCATCCGGGGTATTCTGACAAATCCGGTTTATATGATTGCTGACGATACGGCGTATCAGTATCTCAAGGAGAACAACGTAGACCTTTTTGCTGAGCCATCGGAATTTGACGGTGAGCACGGTATTATGGCCTACAACCGCACGCTCCAACGCCCTGGCAAGGCTACTCAGATTCGCCCGATGGAAGATTGGATTGTGGCAGTGGGGAAACATCCCGGCATTATCTCCGGTGCAAACTGGGTACGAGTACAGTCTATGCTGGACGTGAACAAATCCAAGAGCTATCGCAAACCGCGCAGCAATGTGGCGCTTTTGTCCGGCCTTCTGCGTTGTGGCGAGTGCGGTGACTATATGCGCCCGAAACTGACTGGTCGCACTAATGCTAATGGGGAGTTGATTTACACCTATATGTGCTCCACCAAAGAGCGCAGTCATGGTACTGTCTGTAGTATGAAAAACTGCAACGGCAACACTCTAGATGCTAAGATTGTTGAGGAAATACGTAAGGTTGCCACCGACAAAAAAGACTTTGGCCAGTTACTGTCAAAAACCAAGAAAGTAATCAATGACAACAAAGCAAGTTATGAAGCTGAGTTGACTTTATTAGTGAAGAACCATGCTGAAACAGAAGCCCGCATCAAACGACTGGTGGAATCTCTGTCCGTTGCCAGCGAGACCTCGGCCAAATACGTCATGGAGCAGATCGATGAGCTGCACCGGCAGAGCGAACAGGAGCAGACAAGAATTGCTGAATTGGAAAAGCTTGCTAGGCAGAGTAATGCTCTGAGCCAAAATCTATTTTTCTATAGAGATATGATTGAGTCATTCGCCGACACGGTGGATTCGACTACTATTGAAGAACGGCGTCGCCTGCTGCGTACTATCGTCAAAAAAGTGGTTTGGGACGGCAAAAACGTCTATGTATACCTCTTTGCGGAGGATGGAGAGCTGAATTTGCCGCCCATAGGGCAGCTTATGTGTCCGTCAGGAGAGGATAGCGAAGTCTATGTTGACGCTACTATGCAAGGCAAAAAGGGGATGAACGAGCATAGTGCTCTCGTTTCAATGATAGATCGATCTAACATTCCGGGAAAGGTGATCGTGTTAATGGATACACAAAAGGGACGATGCAAACCAAATTTGGAGCAACATTTATCAGAATATGATCTGCCCCTGCATCCAACACATCGAGGCATACGAATTTGAGAAGGCATACGATCTCTACAAAACCTTTACGCTTAGATTAAAAGAGAAATATCTGTGCACATAGGGCAGTGCGGTAAGGAACCCTGCACGATGGTTTCTCTATAGTTGAAAGCAAAAGCAAGCGAGGGTACCGGCTCTTTGAACCGATACCCCGCTTGCTTTTATTTATGCCGCTCTTTGCTGAAATCGCTGGCTGCGGATGCTGTTTGCACGGACCTGAAGTTCCTGCGAGAGCAGCTTCAAGACTGAGAACTCGTCATCCAGTCCACTCAGTTCCCTTTGCAGTACGCCCTCATAATGCCGTTTCTTTTCCTCCAAAGCTTGCACCTTCAGCACCCAGCGGTCCATGACCGCGGGACTTTGGCTGCTGCTCTTGATGAGGTAATCGCACTTTTCCTGATAGGCGGCGATCTCTTTCTTAACGGCCAGATAGAATTCTTCCGTCATTTTCTCGCGCTGCTTGGCATCGTCAATGATATAAAAGCTGTTGACGACCAGCGGCGTCGCCTTTTTGTTGAGCCCGCTGAGGAGCAAAATGAAGTCCTCGAAAATGTCTACCTGATCCATATAGGTGTGGGGGACAAAGTACATGTGGCCGGTGATGCTCAGCTTCGTTGCTTCAAGCGCGCGCAGGTAGTTGGTGCAGATCGTCTCGATCTGCTTGCGGTTGGCGCATCGCTGGTAGAGCTCAAAGAGCTCCTCGGCGCGGCGGCAGCACTCCGGTACATCCACGGCGTCATCATATACCATGTTGTCGCAGCGGAAAATGCCGTCTGCCTTATCGTAGCTGATGTTCGCCAGCTTTTCATACTGGTTGGTATGGCGGTTCAGGGTCTCCTTTACCAGCTCGCGGGAGAGAATGCCTGCCGTGTGTTTATTGTCACGACAGTAGGCGAGGTAGATATTCGTCTCGCCGTCCGTGGTGACCGGAACACGTTCCCGAATGTCTCCTGTGGCGGACCGAAACGCATCCGACACCGAGAGTCGGTTGCACCCGGCGTAAGCAATGCCCATGCTCTCACAGAGCGCGGAAAGTTCCTCTTTCTCTACCAGAAGGTTGGAAAGAGAAAAATAAAGAAACTTTCCCAACATATGCCGCTTATCACCGGTGGCGGCACCGATAAATTCACCCATGTTTATGACATTGTCCATATTCGTGTCGTTCCTTTCTATGGTGAGTTGTCTCACCAGTTTCGGATGACCTCCGGGAGCTTATCATACTGCCCGGAGATCAGCAGCCCGCATTCGTAGTGGAAATTGATGTAGGTGAGATGGTATTCGATCTTTTCCATCGTCTTCTTATCACCGGTTTTCCGTGCGCGCCGGTGCTCTATGAAATACTGCTTCATTTGCTCCAGCGTAATGCCATAGCTGTCTTTTCGGATCTTCGCCATGATCCGCGCTTCCTCTTGTGCTGTTAACATTTCTTTCTCCTTTACATCGTTGCCGCCCGACTTAGGAGGTAATCGTCCACTCCTTTGTAGGCGGGATTCCATGTGTACTTTGAATAGCGAATGCCCGGTATCTTCTGCACTTCCTTCCGCATGGTGAGGACGGCCTTCCACACATTGGGGTTGGTCATCTGATCCATGTCCATCGCCTCGACGACCTCGCGGACGCCAAGCTCACGAATGGTATCGGTCAGCCCGTGCAGCGCGTTTACGCCGCCGACGCAGAGGAACAGCTCGTCCCCTGCAAGAAAGCTGGCCACATCGCCTTTGAGCGGTCCCTCGGTCAGAAAAGCACATTTCCGCGAACGGTCGCCGGTCACATGGACCCAGGAATAGCTGCGCGTGCCGTTCGGAAGCCCGCGGCTGGAGAGCCAGCGGTACTTCCGGTTTGGAGCGTCCGCTTCATCCAGCCGTATTTTCAGCCCTTGTATGAGCCCGTCCTTATTCCGAACCGGAATAAGAAACCCACTGGGGCCGGAAAGCGTCCATTCGCCATAATAGGTGCGAAAGCCAGGCAGACCGCTTAATTCATGCCCGTAGGAGCGCAGCAGGTCAGCCAAGAGCCGACGGCCGCGCTCCGTTTCAGGCATACTCTTGTACCCGTTCGCGCGGATACGTTCCTCAGATAAGCCGCGTTCCAGCAGGTTTTCACCGTGCCGGTCAAGGAGCGTTAAGTGCTCCAGCATATCCGAATACGCGGCATGGCGCCGTTCCAGCGGAACAGGCTGCCGCTCCTGTGTTTGGGGAGGTGGTGTCTGAGGCATGGGATATACCTTTGTCTCCTCCACCAGCTCCAGATAAGCCTCCTTGTTGCTCATCCCTTTGAGCCTTGCATACAGACTCACGCTGTTGCCGTGCGCACCGCACAGATTGCAGCGGTACTGGTCGGTATCCGTATTGAGGCTCAGATGATGTTTTCCCACGCCGTGGTCACCGCAGAAGGGGCAGCTTGCCTCGACCTCCGTCCGCCGCAGCGTTCGGGAGTCGAGGACAAGCCCGCACCGTCTGGCCGCTTCCACGATGGGGATCTTATCGTATTGTCGGACGGCCAAACGGGATCACCATCCTATCAGGCGGCCTGCTGCTCCACGCAGACGATTGGCTTTAGCGGCCGTACCTGCAAGGGCGCATTGCTCACGCACTTTGCCATGATGACCTGTCCCGTGGGACGGACATTGGCAAGGTCGTCTACCGACTCCATATTGTCCACGAAGGTCGGATAGTTGCGCCCTGTGAGCCGTTTCATCAGCTCCGACACCTCCATGCCCGCCCGAATCTTCTCGGAAAGGGAGAGCCGGTCGTACCGGCGCCCGCCGTAGGTGAATTTGAAGGTATCCTTTACCTCACCGGTAGACTTCACCACATCATAAAGGGATATTTCGACCTTATTCATCCTCAGCTGCGAGAAGGTCAGCTCCGCGCGCTTGCTGATATAGGCGATCACATTGGTCATGATCCGCTTGATCTCACCGATGCGATCCTGCGCCTGACGGATTTCGCCGTCGAGATCGGACGGCTCCTCCGCCGTCATGCTCTCAAGAGCAGACAGCTTTGCTTCGACCTCGCGGCACTCCTCGCGGCACGCGCTGAGGCGGTCATACTCCGCCTGCGTGAGCTTGCCATATTCCAGCTCCGTCGTGAGGCTTTGGATCTCGTTGCGGATCAAACTGCTCTCTGCGGCGCCGCTGCGGGATCGCTCCGCGCAGCTTTGCTCAAGCACAGAGATCTCGGCCTCCCACCTGCGAAGGTCTTCGCCCTTGAACTGTTCAAAGGTCTCCATGGCCTTCCTGTCCAGTTCCTGAAGCTCGGTGAGCTGATTTCTCTGCTCCGTTCCCGCGGCGTACATCTCAGAGAGCGTCTTTTTGATCGCGGCCTGCACCTCCGGCAAGGTCTGCTCCGTCACGCTGCGGTGACAGGTGGGACACTCCATGCCGGCGTGAAATGCCTTGTAGATCGCGCTCTCCCGCTGATAGTGTGCGCCCAGCTCCCGAACCTTGGCGGAAAGCTCCGCCAAGGGCTTCGTGTATTTCGACTGGTATTGCTCCGCCTGTCTGCGGACGAGCTTCTCACGCAGTGCGTGAAGCTCCTTCTGCTGCTCGGCAGCTTCTCCCCGCGCGTCCTGCGCCGTCTCGTCGTAGCGCCTGCTCAGCTCTACGAGCCGCTCCTGCATACGCTCGACATCAAGACCGGCAAACTGCTTTGCCTCCAGTGCCGCGGCTTCTTCCTTGAGAGCCTTTTGCTGATCGGTCAACTCCTGCCATGCCTTGTCGCGCTTTTCCGACTGCGATACCGCCATGTCCTTCTGACCGTTTAGGTAGGTGATGCGCTCCTCAAGGCCGCGAATCTCTTCACGCCGGCGCTTGAGATAGCCGTCCGGCGATAAAAGAAATTCGTCTTTCAAGGATGCGCGCACCGGCTCGGCGAGCTGCGCGAGGATCGTCTCCTGCGGAATGAGCGGCAGATACCGCTCCAGCAGGTTCTTGCCGTCCTCACCCAACTCCTCGATGAAGTAGAGAGGATTTAGGATGGAGAGGAAGACATCGCGCTCACCAAAGAGGTCAGTCAGGTCAAGCTGGCGGATCTCATAGCCGTCGTAGGAAATGGTCATGCGGTTTTTTCTTCTCGTGCGCGTCAGCTCATGGGCCGCGCCTCTCTCATCCACAAAGCGCATCTGAATGGAAACATCAGGGTTGCTCTCGTTGTGGAGCCGGTCGATCCCACGCTCCCCGAAGAAGGGGAGTCCGGTCACGGCAAAGGCGATGGCGTCCGCGATGCTGGTCTTGCCGCGCCCGTTCCCGCCGGTGATAACAGTGGGATCGCCAAAGGTCAGCTCCGTGGGGCCCTCGTAGGATTTGAAGCCGGAAATCGTCATGCCGGTGATGCGGAATTGTTCGATCTTGTTCAACTGTCTGCTCCTTTCTGTTGTTCCAAATAGATTTCTTTATGCTGCCTGCTGCTCGGACCGGAAGACCTCATAGGTCTCCAGCACATAGAAAATCACGGTGTCCTGCTTGCGGGTCGTGAGCTTCACATGGGAAAGCTGCACCCCTGACACCAGCTCGGGCCGCGCTCCGCGCACATAGGCATAAAGCTGCTTTTTCTCCGGCGTTTCCAGATTGACTAATGTATTGCTGCCGCTCATGCCGCCCTGCACCTTAGCGCCCAGCACCGTGTAGAGCTCGATTGCGGGTGCTATCTGCGTTGCGCCTCCAAAGGAGACGGTCTTGCCACCCTGTCCATCGCTCCTATCCTGTGCCGGGGGCTGCGTCCGCTGCGTTTGCGCCGGTGCTGCCGGACTCTGCGCAGGGTGCTCCTGTGCCCTTGGCACCGGCTGTGCGCTGCCGCTTTTTGCCTGCTGCGGCTCTTGCCCGTGCGTAATCGGTGGGACCTTATCGTTGGCGGTATTCTGTTCCGATGCGGTCTTGGGCGTCAGCAGGGATTGGATGCCGCACGCTTTGGCAGGCTCCAGCCCGAGACTTTCGAGTGTGCTCAGGTAGGCGTTGTCCAGCTTCCGGCGCTCGCTGTCTTTAATGACATAGCTTTTGCCGCGCCGTTCGATGTCCACCCAAACGGTATCGAGGCTGTAAAGAACGCGTCCGATGCCCCACTGATATGCCGCGCGCTTCATACTGTCTGAAAGCCCGCCTTTGATGGGCTCGATGTCCGAGTCCTCGGCACCGTCCCACTTGGTGATAAAGCCTTTGCCCTCAAAGTGGATGGCGATGCCGCAGAGCTGCGAATCCTTTTTTCCGTTGGAGTGCCACGGCTTGAACTCGTTGTACCAGTTTTCCGGACCGCAGACCTCGTCGAGACGGTTCTGAATGGCGCGGTTGGTCACATAGGGGACTGCCATACCGCGCATCTTTTCCTCGTTAGTGTTTTGAAGTCTCCATTCCAGATCCTCCGGTGCAAAGGGCTTTGCGAGAGCCGCCTGCATTTCCCTTGTCGTTTTTGCTTCCATCCTTACCTCCTGTTGATAAAGTCGCTTAGTGTGCGTCCGTTTGGAACAAGAATATCCGTATAGTAATACGCGGGGTCCTTGTCCCTCAAAAGCTCCATAAGCTCCTTGTGCTCCAGCTCTTTGCGGTTGTGCCTGCGGTCAAACATATCATCGTTATCCGGCAGGCCGAGCATATAGCGGGGAAAGTTTTTCAGCGCCGAAAGCTTTTTATAACGGGGCAGCACATTGTTTCCCGTACACACACGGTCGTCCTCATAGACATTGGAGAAGGGATAAAAAAACATCGGCGTATCCTCGGTGGGCGTTTCATCAGCGACGACGCCCATAGAGCAGTCTGCAACTTTCCCGTTGCCGAGGACCCGGAGACCAAATATCAGCCGCGGGAGCGGGAAGCTCCGGTATTCGGTGTCGCGGTAAATAACATCCGCCCGCAGCTCCGGATTCCAGATGACATAGTGGCGCTCCTCCGCGTTCATGGAAATGTGGAGACAGTGCTCCGGCAGGAACCCGCTGCGCTGATACACATTGCTGATGCAGCTCCCGTTGAGTGCAAAGTAGAACTCGATCGGGTCGATCTCTCGATAGCTCACCACGCCGTTTGCGCTGCATTCCTGCACGGTGATCGTATTCCGACCGGGCGAAATGCGGACGATCATATCCTCCGGCATGTCCTTTCTCTTATACTCCGCCATTATGCGGCCTCCTTTCTAATGCTGGTATGAGGTGCCTGCGCCTTTGCTTCAGCAGACTCTATACGCGCAAGCTCTCTCTTGCAGTAAAGGATCATGTTGATGATAGAATTCAGAAAGATCCTCGGCTCGTAGCAATCGGGCGAGAGTGTAATGTCAAACTTCACGCCGTCACCGGAGAAATGATAACGAATATCAAAGACGGAATAGGAAATCTCCGCCACATAGAAGAGAAAGACATCCTTGATCTTTTCCTGCCATGCGTTGATCTGATAGGGCAGTATTTCACTATGCTTACAGCCCTGCGTGTAGAGGCGGTCGATCCGCTCATCGGAAAAACGCACGGTCATCATATCGTCGCCCTCGTCCGGCGCACCTTCATCGAAAACGGCCATCAACAATTCATCAAGGATCATCCAAATATCTTCCTCATCCGCTGTCGGGTAATCTTTGATGATCTGCTCCAATACAAACGGATGTTCCGTGTGCAGGAACTTCAGAAGCCGCAGAAACAGCAGGACATCGTTTTCATATTCGTAATCGTACATCCTGCCACCTCAAAAGAAGACGCGTCGTCGGGACTGAAAGATCGGAGCCGTTCGTGTCCTTCCGACAAGCCCCTTGATCCAGCTCCTTGAGGTGTCATCAGCGTTGTCCTGAAAGAAGGGGATGGTAACATCCGCCATCTCAAAGGCTGACCAATCGATCGCGGCAAGGTCAAGGCTCTCTTCCTCCTTTAACCGATCTATCAGCGATTGAATGTAGGGGCTGTACTGCGGCTCGGGAAACAGCGCATCCTTTTCCGGGGCCTCCCGCAAGAGCTGTGCAAAGCGATCTTTATCAAGCTCAAGCACTCTCCTTCACCCCCTGACTCAGCACGACCATGCACGCCGCGTATTCGTCAGCATGGTCTATGACCTCACGCCGCTCCTCCTCGGTTGCGGATGCACGGTGCAGCGCGGCATAGTAAATGCCGCAGTCCGGAACGGGAGTGCCTTTTTGCATGAGAATATGCCAGACGCCATGTGCCAGCAGCTCGGGATCGCTGCCGTCCACAACCGCGGAATAGACCTGCGTATCGCCGATTTTCTGCGCGCTGCCAAGGTCTGCCTTGCGGAGCATCGCCTCCAGATGAAAGGCGACTGCTTCATGCTGCGCTTTCTCTCCTGCTTTGAGCAGCTTCCGGAACACCTCCGGCTCCTGCTGCCCGAGCACAACGCCAAAGGGACGTGGGTATTTGTGCTCCCAAGCGCTGCCCGATGGGTTAAATTGGCGGTACAGCTTTCCAAGCTCCGGGCGAAGCAGCTCTGCCACGGTTTCCCACACCTGTACGCGCAGGGCTTCTTCCTTTCCGGCGAAGCCGTCCACAGGGACGACGATCACCATATCACAAGACTTCATTTGTTCCTCCTTATCAGTATTCATCCGATAGCATGATCGTGGTAGCCGAACGGTCCGCCTCCGTGATGATCAGGATACGGATCTTGCCGCTGACCTGATACCATGACAGAATACGGTCCCCGCTGCCTATCGCCTGTTCATTAGCTGCACGGTCGTTTTGGCAGGTGTCGCCCCAGTCGCCGTGAATGTGCCGCTGCAGAAGCTGAAGGAGCCTTTTTCGGGAAAGCATCTCTGAGACAGACCGCGTGGCGTAGACTGTTCCGAGACGAAACCGGATGGGTTTGTACTGCATGATGTGTTTTATCTCCTTTCTTCACGTCAATGCCTTGAAGCCGTTCGGCGTCAGGACATTAAAGATCATTTTGTTTGAAATGGTTTCGGTAATTTCGCTGCCCATGTGGTCGCCGCGATAATTGAATTTCTCTTCGCTCTCCGTGCGCACGACCTTGATGATGCGGCCCTTGATGATATGTGGTGTGTCGCATTCGATCAGGCCGTTGATCATGCCGGAGCCTCCGATCAGCCCAATCTGGCTGATGGACAGCGGCAGCAGCGGATGCTTGACGCCGCTATCCAATTCGCTGCGTGCCATCATTTGGGCGAAGCTGTCAGATCTTCTAAGCTGCTGCTCCAGCTCCTTCTGATTGAACCGCTCTCCCTTGAAGGTGTTGACCGTCATAGGCTGCGCCGGAAGGGCGTAGCGGCTCTCAGGGAGCTGCGTCAACGGCGGTATCTCGGCAGGGCTGCACGCAAGCTGCTCCAGCCAGAGCGTATCTGAAAGCTCTGTATCCCGCTTTTTTCGGATACCCAGCACCGCTGCCTGCTTAAACTTTTTGAACTCGCTGTCGGTGAAGCGCCAGACGGTGAGCTCGTCAAAATTGTCCACGAGAACGCGGCAGATATCCGAGGTCAGCCGGTAGTAGGGGATAACGTAGATCAGCAGCCCGCCATACATCAGCGTGGGAATACTTTCAATCAGAAACCTTTTCTCGTGCCGGGAGCGCCCACCGCTTTCGTTGATGACCGACAGATACGGCGGGTTCAGGAAAAGCAGGTGAAACGCTTCGTGACTGATGCGGCTGTGAAAGAAGCTGCCGAAGCCGACGCGGTGAAGCCTTGTCTGTGCTTCCTCAGCGCGGCTCTCGTCCAGCTCCACGCCGTAGGCGTAGCAGTTATTCCCCTGCGCCAGCTGGCGCAGGGCCTTGCCGCAGCCGCAGCAGGGATCAAAAAGATTTGTCGTGACGCCCTCGGGGAAGTGAATGCCCCGAAGGAGCAGCGAGATGTTGTCGGGATCGGTGGGATAATAACCCAGCTTAATGTTATTCATGAGCCGGCCGACGATCGCAGCGTTGGTTTTCTGCCCCGTGGGAAACGACGCGGTGAACTTGGCGAGCGCTTCATACACCGGCTTATAGCCCGTGCTCATAAGCTGGAAGCCTGCAAGCCCGCGCCGGAGCTGGTCTGCTGCTGAGGCGAGCGGGTATTCCTCCATTTCCAGCAGGAAAAGCTGGGAGGCGGTAAGCCGTTCGACCAGGTGCGCGCGGATACGCTCCAACTCCGTGTAGGTGTCCCGTGCTGCCGCAAGGTCACTCTGCCGGTATTTTTCGATCCTTGCTCGCTGCACGACCATACCCTGCGCCGACTGCATGATCTGTACTTGGAGCTGGGCGAGCTGGTCAAGGGCATAGGGTTTTTGCGCCTGTAGCTCAAGCGGCTCGTTCACTATCATCCACCCGATCCTTTCTCAGCCTGCTCAGAGTCTCCAGCAAATGCACATAGGAGCCTCCTTCAAGGTCTCTGCGGGAGAGGAAGCGGTTATAGCCGCCCTTATAGTCCCGACAGTGGCGGACGGTGCGGTAGAGAAGCACATCATTGCCGCCACCGGCGCTCTGGTAAAGGCAGACATAAATGCCGCCTGCCTCCCACATCCCGATCAGGGTACACTCTCCCGATACGGCGATGCCGCCGCTATTCGCGCTGACGATCACATCATGAAGCCCAAGATCCCTTGCGAGGGCTCGCAGAAAAGCCTTCCCTGTATTGAGAAAAGCCTTCTTGCTGCCGCTGGGACCGCATTCCCTTTCGCCGCCGATGAAGCTGAGGTCATGACTGAGCAGCATGGACAAGCGCCGCATATTGCTCTCCTGCGATTTCACTGACATAATGGTTCCTCCATTCTTAAAGATAGAAGAAAGGCAAGGAACGCTTTGCTCCTTGCCTTCTGCTCGCGCGGCTCATGCCGCGCCCTTCCAATTTCTTGCGGTCTGCGCAGATGCTTTGGCTTCGGTTACCGTGCCAAGCGGGATGCACTTGGCGCAGTATGCCTTCAGTCGGACGCTGCCGTTCTCGGTCAGAACGCCGTGATAGCGCTTTTCATAGAGAATGACATTGCCGTTTTCGCTGATCTGTGTTCTGCTCTCAAAGATGATCTCACTCATAGGCGCTTACGCTGCGGGACGGAGGATGCGCTCGTTTTCAAAGTCGAACACGGGTGCGTTCTCCTCCGGTGTGCCGGGAATGAGCTTGAGGGTGTAGCCCTGCTCGCGCGCAAGCTTGAAGATGCCGACGATGCGGTTGAGCTCTTCATCCACGGCTTCCGGCTCGACGGCGTTCTCTTCCTCACACAGCGCGGCCTGTTCCGCCTCGGGCTCCTGTGTTTCCTCCTGCGTCGATTCGGTAACACCCTCCGGCATCGCTTCGCAGGCGTCGGTCATGACCGTCGGCTCCTTTTGACCGTGGACGGTCAAGGCTGTCCAAAACGAGCGGAGCAGGGAAGCGAGGAGCGTACCGAAAAGCGTACGCTTTTTCGGCGTCAGGTTGACGACCTCCTCGGCCTTCACCTCGTCGATCTCGCTGAGTGTCACTGTCAGCCTTCCGGTCTCCACATAAGCTGCGGAGAGGAAGCAGGACACGGTGGCGCTCTCTGAGGCGAAAACCTCCGGGGACTGCACGCGCTTGGCGAGCAGGCGCTTGCAGACGATGCTGCCGGCTTCCACATCATCGACGCGGATCACATCCGCGTCGATGGTTCCGGCGCTGATCGTCCCCTGGCCCGTGATCGTTCTGGCTTTGATGCCGTTGGACACCTGAAGGCAGCCGTGAACGACCAGATGCTCCATCATGAGCGACTCATAGCGGATGATTTCTCCCTTGGGAATGTAGACGGTTTTCATATTGCATTTCTCCTTTTCCTTATATGGGCAGCGTGTGCCTCCCATTTTTCTTTTGGTACTCAGGCAGCCCTCTCCTCACGCAGATGGACGGGCAGTACCAGCGCAAAATCGCTGCGTTCCTCCGCCTCGATCACGATGGGGGTGTAGATGCCGCTGAGCTTGAGGCGCACCTCCGGTTCCTTCCGAAATTGTTTTAGCGCCTCGAGCATATAGCGAAGATCAAGGCCTACGATCATATCGCCCCGTCCGGACATGGAGACATGGGTCGCCAAATGGCCGGAGGGCGCGTTCATGGAAAGCTTTTCTCCCGCAAAGCGCACATACGGATATGCGCAGACACCGGCGCACTCTTTGAGATAGGTAAGCTCACGGATCAGCTCATCCGTTCGCACCGTGATCACTTCCTGATACTTTTGGGGGATCGCGGTATCGGGATCATAGGTGTCCGCGCCATACCTGCGGGCATACAATTTCAGCGTGCCGCTCGAAAAGCAGACGGCACGTTCATCGACCTGTATCGTGACCTCGCTCTCCCCAAATGCCTTCAGGTGTACAAGCGCATTGCCCGAAAGTAGACACGGAAGGGGGAAAACGGTATTCGACAGCGTGTCACAGGCCATGCGGCGCCCATCCAGCGAGAAGATCCTGTCACCGCGAAACTGGATACAGGCGGCCTTCGGATTTGTGCTCGGATCGGCTCTCTGCACAGCATAGCGCACACGCTCGACGCTGCGGAAAAGCTCTGCGGCGTTCACACGCAGGGATGCATCATTCTCTACGGTCCTGCACTCCGGATAATCTTCACGGGAGGAAGCGGTGAATGTCGCAGCCCTTTGCCCACAGTGCAGCTCCAGCTTCCAATTCTTTTTGTCCTCCGTATCAAGGGTAAGTGCCAATTCCCCCTCGAAATGGGCGCAGGCTTTCATTACATCCTTTGTCCTCTGAAAAACGAAGGACATATCATCGCCTTGAGCCGGAAGCTCCGCTACGAGCCATGTTTCAAGATCCGTGGCTGTCAGTGCGCAGCGTCCGTCCTTGACGCTGACGGCGATCTCCTCCAGCATGGGGAGCGCGCTCTTTTTCAGCACCCTGCTGACCTTATTCATTGCCTCCGCAAACGCTTTCGCGTCCACTGTGATCTTCTTCATGCCGCCTTCCTCCTTGGCTGCTTTTCCAATACCGTCTGCATGCGGATCGTCCTCGTTGAGAAATCTGTTTGAAGGGCGATATTCTCTCCGTGCGTCAGGATGTTATATACCATTGTCAAAACGGCCGTGGCCGCCGTGACGTTGGCGACGATGCTCTGCGGGTCCGCCTGCGCTGCCTCTGCGCAGCTCAGCTCTGACGGGAATTTATCCGTGATCTTCATCATTTCCGGGTGAACGCTGCCGATGGGCTTGCGCATGGTATGCCCGTTTCGACGCACGCCGCAGACCACTTGACCGGTGTAGCTGCCGTTGCCGCTGTCGATATAGACGAGGTCATCGCTTCGACAGAAAGCCTCGTGGCAGAGCTGGCGTGTCCGGTTGTTGTCCACACAGCCGAGCAGGATCACCATTTCCGCAGCGTACCGATTCCGAAATCCGTCGGTCTCCCACAAGTTCGGCGCAATCAGCGCCATCAGCTCCGGGAGCGTCTCGATGAAATTGGGGACGTATTCTGTTTCCATACCAAGGACTGTGGAATAGCGTTCTGCCAGAATACGGGCTTTGTTTTCTCCGAGATCCGCCGGGACAAAATTTTGCCGGTCAAGGTTCTTCAGCTCTACGATATCTCCGTCGCAGATCAAAAAGCGCGTTGGGCGGTCCAGCATGTGCAGCAGGCGATAGAGGTACGGAGCGATATAGCCGCCGGTCCCTCCCGCGCCCAGCATCACGATCTTGACCGGGCAATCCATCGGGAATTTCACCACCTCACCTCCGCGAGACGGTCCATGAGGCCGCGTTTCTTTTCCACTCTTACGCTCTCTTTCCTGCGGATGCTGACCTGCTCCAGCCACTCTCTCGGAAACTGGCGCTCCAACCCTTCGACGACCGTATCGGGGTCAATGGGAACAAAACTGTCGCCGCAGAAGATGCGGGCCTTGATCTCTGGGTAGAAATGATCGAGCCTTCCGAGGACAAGGTAGAGCCCCGTGGAGCACTCGTCCCTATCATCCTTTCCGGAGAAAAAAGCGTCCATGCTGTTATGGGAGTGAATATCTGCATAGCAGATATATCGCTCCTCATCATCGTACGGGCAGTCGTGAAGATTGGCCTCAACCTCTTCTTTACATACGCTCTGTTTGGGAACATAGGCAAAAAAACGTTTTTCTGCCTTATCCCAATAGATCTGTGCCATCGCTTCATTTTCCTCGCTCTCCGTCATAAAGGAGCGGAAAAACGCAATGATCTCGCCCATGAGCTGTGCGGGGATCTTCGGCAGAGCTGGGATAAACCCAGCCCTGATCTCCGAAAAATCCACTACATTGTTTTTGGGGGCGATGAACTCGCCCTGCTCCATTTTGCGAAGCTCGTAGATCCTGCCGTCGCGGGAGGGGATCAGGCAGATGACCTTATCCGATTCCCGCGCCTCCTCCAAGGTGCCGAATCTGCCCTTGTAGGCGGCGTTGCCCTTGGTCTTCATCTCCACCTTGGGCTTAACATAGCAGCAGGGGTCCTTCTCTTTCGATTTTTTGAGTGCTTCCAGAAATTCACGGGAACGCTCGATGGTCTCCTTCATGGAAATGATCGTGGTACCCTTGGGGTCCTTGATCTCCTTGCGAATACCGCAGTATTCCACGCTCCAGGAAACGCGCTTGCCCTCCTCTAGATCGGTGAAGTCCTCAGATTTGCGGATACGAAGTTCTTCAAAGGTCATAGAGGCGTCCTCGATGTCCTCCTTCACACCCTTGTGATAGAAGACAGGCGGCTTTTCCAAAAGCCCCTTCTTGGTATTCTCCGCCGTTTTCTGCTCAAAAGCCGCGGCAATGGGGTTTCCTGCGGCTACATTTGACTCCGGCTGTGCGGGAGCGGGAGCTTCCTTCGGCGGGGCAACAGCTGGCATCGGTGCGGCTGCTTCCACAGCGGGCGCCGCCGGCATTTCCTGCGTCGCAGGTGCCGGTGCGGGTGCTGCGGCAGTCGCCTGTACCTCAAAGGGGTTGCCCTGATTGGCTGTATCCGTGCTGTCTCCGAAAATCGCGTTAATGTCCAGCCCTTCCTCGGCAGGGATCTCGGTGAAGGGCCATGCGTTGATACTGTTGAGTTCGCTCATAAAATGCTTGCTCCTTTCGATTTTGAGACAAAAAAAGACCGCAATCGCCCCTATGAGCAATTACGGTTTCATTCTTGTCCTTTATTGAGTTCCAGTTCGTTTGAGTCTGACGGAGGGCGCAATAACCCCCTTTCTGTCGCCGTTCCTCCCTAACTTACTCCGCCCTAACTTACTTCGCCCTGAAATACAGTCTCATTCTACCATTCTGCATGATATCTGTATAGTTGGAGATTTTCCATATCGGAAGATGAGCGTTTCTTCGTGCGTTTATCGCTTGGACGAGACAATCAATCAGCGAATATCGACTATCAGCAAAATAGGCAAAGGGACTGTCTTAAAATAGAGTTTTCTAAGAATTAGTCAGACGCAAAGCCGTGGAAATCCGATAAAGACTGGATTTTCACGGCTTTATCTAACTTCCGGCGGGGCTATTTCCTACAATTCTCATTTTGAGACAACCCTGCTTTTCCATATTGAGAGATTATGTGCATGTAGTTAGACGATCTGCACAAACGGGTGAAGGAGAGAAATATAGGAAAAACGCTATATGGTTGCAAAGTATGTTATGATATAATAAAGAAGCAGTACAACAGAGGGGGGGGGAAAGTGCCGATGGCAGCATTATTGGTGAGCATATTCTTTCTTTACCTTTTATATTTGCTGTGGGAAGCGCATACCGCGCGTGTCGCGCGAAAGAAGCTTGCGCACGTGGTCCACGTAAACGGCACGCGCGGCAAATCAACAGTCAGCCGCCTGATCGAGGCGGGGCTCCGTGCGGGGGGACTTCGCGTCTTCTGCAAGACGACAGGAACAGACCCCATGACCATCGATGTCAATGGCCGTGAGGAACCGATCCTCCGCCGGGGAAAAGCCAATATCAAAGAACAGCTTGCAATCCTGCGCCGCGCGGCGGCGCAAAACGCGCAGGTACTGGTGGTGGAATGCATGGCCATTACACCGGAATTCCAGCAGGCGTCGCAGCGTGATATTCTGCGCGCGGATATCGGCGTCATCACGAATGTCCGTCGCGATCATACGGATGTGATGGGCGATACGCTGCCGCAGATCGCGGAGGCGCTGTGCCATACCGTGCCGCAGGGCGGCGTTCTGCTCACTGCCGAGACCATTATGACGGAGCGGCTGAAAACTGCCGCAGAGAAAAACGGCAGCAGCTTTGTCTGCGCCGAAGTCCGGGGCGACGAGGGGACGCTCGACTTTCCAGAGAACGTCGCCCTTGCGCTTGCTGTTTGTGAGGAACTCGGTGTGCCGCGCGAGACAGCGTTTGCCGGGATGCAGCGCTTTTCGCGCGACCCCTACGCGCTTTCGCTGTACCGACTGGGAAAGGCCGCATTCATTGGCGGGCTTTCTATCAACGATATCCAGTCGATCTGCATGGTGTGGGAGAAGCTGTGCGTGGAGCATGGATGGCAGGAAAAACGACTGACGCTGCTTATCAACAACCGCGCCGACCGTGCCAGCCGCACGGAGGATATGCTGCGCGTCTGCACAGCGCTCCATCCGGCGGAGGTTTGGCTGATGGGTGCGTCACGCGGGTACATGAAGCGGGGATTGCGGAGAAAGCTGCCGGATGCCGCCGTGCGGGAGCTTTCGGGCGGAACAGACATTGCAGTTGACAGCCTGACGGAAGATCAGGTGATCTTCGCCATCGGCAATATCGCCGGCGGCGGACGCGAGCTGATGGAGTATGTGAGAAGGGAGGGGAGCGCGCTTGTATGATCAGATCATTTTGCTGGGCGTGCTGGTGAGCCTTGCCTTTACTGAGCTGACAGGCCTGAGCGCAGGCCTGATCGTACCGGGCTACCTTGCGCTGTGCCTTGAGTCGCCGCAGCGCATCGCGTATACGCTCGCGCTCTCTTTGTGCGCGGTGGGACTCTGCCGCCTGCTTGCGCGCGTGGTCATCCTGTATGGCAGAAGGCGCTTTGCCCTGCTGCTGGTGCTGACGTATTTTCTGGATCTTGCGCTGCGGACGATCGGACTGATCCCCGGCGGGCTCAGCATGATCGGCGTGCTCATCCCTGGAATACTGGCCCGTGAGTTTGACCGTCAGGGCATTGCGGACACGCTGCTTGCCGTGACGGCGACGACGGCACTGCTGATCGCGCTTACTTTTGCCGTGCGCGCGTTGGCGGGAGGGCTGTGAGATGCGGAAGGTGACAAGGCTCTCGCTCCTGCTTGCGTCGCTCGTGCTGGTGCTTGCGTGCGCACTGACCGTGAAGAGTGCTCGCCGTGTTCCGGCGGAGGACTACGCCGTCCGCGTGGACGCGGCGGAGCAGCTGGAAGCCTGCATGGAGCGGGTCAAGGCATATAAGGCAGAGCTCGGTATCCCGCTTTCTGACGAGGACCGGCACGAGACGGGAATGCTCGGCGAGGATTACACGCCCATCACCACGACCATCGGCGCGCCGGATGCCAAGCGCACCACGGCGAACCCCGATATGGCGGCGCTGTGCGTGCAGCTTTTGGAAGAAGCGGGCGTCAAGGCGGGTGATACGGTGGGAGCGGGCTTTTCCGGTTCGTTTCCCGCGATGGACCTTGCGGTGCTGTGCGCCTGCGCGGCGATGGATGTCAAGGTCATCTACATTGCCTCGGCAGGCGCCTCGACCTATGGGGCCAATCAGATCGATTTGACGCTTCCTGATATGGTGCTGCGCCTTGCGGAGGAGGGATATCTTCCGCAGGCGCCCGCGGCGTTCAGCCTTGGCGGTGATTTTGACTGCGGAGAGGAGATGTTCCCCGAGGAGCGTGAGATCGTCCGCACCCGGCTGGAGGAGAGCGGAATTCCCTTCCTGCATGAGCGGGATTATCAGAAAAATCTTGCCCTGCGTGAGGAAATCTACCGGGAGCAGAGCCCCATCGTCTGCTTTGTCGGCGTGGGCGGGAATATTACGACGACGGGACTTGACGGCGACCGCATGAGCTGGGGCGTGACCGCACCGGGGCGCGTCAAGGCGCTCAGCGAAAAGAGCGGTCTTCTCGAGCGCTACAACGAGGACGGCCTGCCGGTCATTTACCTCTTGAACATCAAGCGGCTCGTTGCGGCGTATGGACTGCCCTACGATCCGCAGGAGCTTTCGCCCATCGGCGAGAGCGCGGTGTACTATGAAACGGTCTATCGCTGGCCGCTCACGCTCGTCGGTGCGGCCGCTGCGGTCGGCCTCCTGCTTTGGGGACGGCATTGCCGCCGTCGGGAGGAGGAAACGTGAAGAGAACGACCATCATATTGCTGACGCTGTGCGCGCTGCTGTGCGGCTGCGCAGGGGAGCGGAACGCAGCGCCGCCGGTAACAGAGCAGACCGATGCGAACACCTTTGCGCCGGAGCTGCTGCCCGCGGCGGAGAATGCGAACGAATGGACGCTCGCGGACTTTCCCGGCTGCTTTGACGGCGAGTGGGAGACCGCACGCGAGGAGATCACGCTGGGCGAGGACCTGTCTGTCACTGTGCTGTGCGGCGAAGCGGACGGCCCTGCAGTCTACGTGGTCGCGGGCGTGCACGGCGATGAGACCGCGGGCTGGCGTGCAGGGAACTTGCTCAAAAATGCCTGCCTGCGGGTGGGAACGCTGTATATCATCAGTCCCGCCAATGTCTACGGCGCGGCGAACGACCAGCGAAAAACGGCGGAGGAGCGGGATCTGAACCGCAATTTTCCGGGCGATGCGGACGGCTGCGACGCTGCGCGGATCGCGGCGGAGATCTTTTCGGACATCGCACAGCGGCAGCCTGCGCTGCTGCTCGATCTGCACGAGGCACACGAAGCATCGGACAACGGCGCGGATGCACTCGGCAATTCGCTTATCTGTGATGCGTCTGGCGAGACGGGAGAACTCATCTGGGAGATGCTGCTCGCATCCGAGAATGGAACGCTGTGTGCTTCGGCGCTGACATTGTATGGCTCGCCGCCGCGTGGCAGCATTAACCGGACGGTGACAGAGCAACTGGAAATCCCGGCTATCACGGTGGAAACGCTGCGTACGGAGCCACTTGCACAGCGTGTGCGCAACCAGTTGGAGATCGTGCAGTACGTTTTACAGGCTAAAAATATGCTGTGAAGGGAGGAAGGGGCGTGAAGGAAACGCTCAAAAGGATACCGCTGCGTGTGGAAAAGGTGGATACACTGGAATTTTCCGTTGGCGTCGTGCTCGTGCTCGTGAGCCTTTTGATGCCGCTCGCGTTCAACATGCACAACTTCCCGGTCAGACGCTATCTCTTCGAGGCGCTGCGCGGGTCGGAGAAGACCTTTTTGATGACGGCTGCGCTGCTGCTCGTGGCGCTCAATGCCCTGCGCGGCATCCCGCACTATGTCGGTGCGTTTTTCATCGGCGAGTCGATCGGTTTTACTTGGCGGGGCAAGAAAACGGAGGTTCTCAACGCTGCGCTGACGATCGCACTGCTGCGCGTGGTCTACCACGTGATCTATCTTATCTACGATGTGCGCTACGATTTCGGTCTGCCGGCCATGCTGACGGCATGCTCCGGCATCCTGTTCCAGATGCTCAATTACAAATACATTTCCCGCACGAAGAAAGCGCTGCTGGTGGGAGCGTTCCTAACGGCGTTCCAGTTTCTTGATGTGATGCCGCTCATGGATTCACTGCCCGTGGGACGCGGTGAAACCTCGCAGGATATTAAGATCGCGACGGCGGTTCTCGACGGAGAGGGACTCATCAACACGGTCGGCATGGCGGGTATTCTGCTTTTCCTTCTCTTTGGCGTGCTCATCTTTCTTCAACTGCGTGTAGAAAACAATCTGCGTGAGTTGAGCGTGCTGCGCGAACAGAACGAGGAGATCCGCACGCGCGCACAGATCAACGAGATGAAAAACAGAACCTATCAGGAGATGCAGTACCTCGTCCATGACCTCAAATCGCCGCTGACGGCGCTGCAGACGCTCGTGGGCGTGCTGAAAATGGAATGCGAGGCTGAGGGACGCTCGCAGGATGTCGAATACCTCACGCGCGTGGAGGACAATGTGGAGCAGATGAGCCGCATGATCTCGGAGATACTCTACGAGGACCAGCGTTCTCCCATCACGACCGAGGAACTCGTGCGTATCGTGCTGGCGCAGGTATCGACGTCGGATTACGCTTCATATATCCGTGTGCAGAACGATGTCCCGCAGACACTCGTAAGCGTCAACCACGTACTGTTCCCGCGTGCGCTCGTCAACCTGCTGCAAAATTCGGCGCGCGCTGTACGCACCCGCACGGAGCGCCGCATCCTGCTGCGCGTGGAGGCGGAGGACGGTGCAGTGCGCTTTACCGTGGCCGACAACGGCGTCGGCATCAGCCCGGAACGGCAGAAAAGCGTCTGGGGACGCAGAACCTCCGGCGAGGGTTCCAGCGGGCTTGGCCTTGCCTTCGTGCGAAGTATCGTCGACCGGCTGGGCGGTGAGGTCACGCTGTGCAGCAAGGTGAATGAAGGAACACACATCACGATCACAATAGAGGAGGCTGCTGAATGAAAGAGAATGTTACCATCCTGTCCATCGACGACGACCCGCAGATCTGCTTTGCTCTGGGTGAGCTGTTCAAATTTCAGGGATGGCGCGCCGTCAGCGCGAGCGATGTGGCAAGCGGGCTGGAAGCATTTCGCCGCTATTCGCCCGATATCGTGCTGATCGACTACCATATGCCCGGTGTGAGCGGCATTGAAGGGGTGAAGCTGCTGCGCAAGCAGTCGGCCAGCGTGCCGATCATCGTCTTTACCATCGACGAGAGCCAGACCGTGGCGGACACCTTTCTCGCTGCGGGCGCGAGCGATTTTGCGCTCAAGCCTATCAAGGCGCCCGATATCGTCAGCCGCATCAGGCTGCACCTGCGCCTTGCGGGACAGAACCAACCGGAGCCGGCGGCCTCCAAGGGCATCAGCGGTGGCACGCTGGGCATCATCATGAGTTTCCTCTCGGGGCAGAGCGATTATGTGACCGCCAACGAGATCGCCGAAGGGACGGGCCTCGCGTATCAGACGGTCTATCGCTATTTGCAGCATCTGGTGCAGGAAAAGCAGGTGGAGCGCGTGGACATATACGGCAAGGTGGGACGGCCGAAACAGGTATTCCGCAAGCTGTGAGCAGAAAAAGCGGGACGCAGTATTTGGATGATTTTTCCAAATACTGCGTCCCGCTTTTTACATTTCATACAAATAGTTCGACGTAATGTGAGAAATAAGAGAATAAATAGACATAAAATGTAAAGAAACCGTATAATTATTATACTTAGTTGCAAACACAAGGAGAAGTTGCAGCGATGTGCAAAAAGATTTAGGAGGAAAAGAACAATGAAAAAGCTGCTTTCACTTTTTCTCGCGACGGTAATGATGCTCTCGCTCGTTGCCTGCGGGAAAAACAATGACCCGCCTCCCAGCGATGATCAGCAGGACCAGCCCACGCTGACGCCTGCCTACTCGGTGGAAGGCTTTGAGACCGTCGATGCTGACGGCAACCGCATCACCACCGGCCGCGACGCGACCGGCACGAAGGCAATGGCTACGGCTTCCAAGTATGAAGTCTCTCAGGTCGGTGCCGAGATCATGAGCAAGGGCGGCAACGCCGTTGACGCGGCCGTCGCCATGGGCTTTGCCCTCGGCGTCTGCGAGCCCTTCACCTCTGGACTTGGCGGCGGCGGTCTTGCGACCATCCACACCGCCGACGGACAGGATTTCTTCATTGACTTCCGTGAGATCGCGCCCGCCGCAGCGACGCTCGACCTCTATGTCGATGAGGCTGGCGAGGACAACGGCAACACCCGCTCCGGCGGTCTTGCCTCTGGTATTCCCGGCGAAGTGGCTGGTCTGCTCTATCTGCTGGAGCACTACGGCACAATGAGCCGTCAGGAAGTCATGGAGCCCGCGATCCGAATTGCGACCGAAGGCTTTACGGTTTCGCAGTACTGCGCAAACGCTATTTCCGACGCCTACGAAAAGGCCACTGAATTCCCCGAGATGCAGAAGGTCTACTGGACCGAGGACGGCCTGCCCTACGAGGTCGGCGACGTTATCACCAACCCTGATCTTGCAAAGGCGCTACAGAAGATCTCCGATGAGGGCAGAGATGGCTTCTACAAGGGCGAGATTGCTCAGGCTCTCGTTGATACGCTGGCCAAGTACGGCGGTGTGATGACTCTTGACGACCTCGCCGGTTACGAGGTGCAGGTGCACGAGCCCGTTACCAGCACTTATCGCGGCTACAAGATCATCTCATCTCCCCCTCCGTCCTCCGGTGGTACGCATCTGATCGAGATCCTCAACATTCTTGAAAATTATGATGTCGGTGCGCTTGAGATCAACTCTCCCGAGTATATTCATCTCTTCGCCGAGACATTCAAGCTCTCCTACTCCGACCGCGCTCAGTACATGGCGGACACTAACTTTGCTCCCGATGTGCCTCTCAAGGGTCTGACCAGCAAAGACTACGCCGCTGAGCGAGCCGCGCTCATCGACCCCGACAAGGCGCAGGAGTTCTTCTATGGCGATCCCACGCTCTTTGAGCACACCGATACCACGCACTACTCCGTCGCGGATGTTGAGGGCAACTGCGTCGCCATCACAAAGACCATCAACTACTACTTCGGCAGCGGTGTAATGGTCGACGGCTACGGCTTCATGATGAACAACGAGATGGACGACTTCTCCACCAATCCGGAGTCTGTCAACAAGATCGAGCCGGGTAAGAAGCCTCTAAGCTCCATGTCTCCCACTGTTGTTCTGCATGAAGATGGTACTCCCTTTATGGTACTTGGTACTCCCGGCGGTGCCCGTATTTTTGCCTCCGTCGCGCAGGTTATCAGCCGCGTAATCGATCACAAGATGTCCCTGCATGACGCCATCTGCGTTCCCAAGATCTGGAACAACGGCGGCGCGAACAACCTCCAGTATGAGAACCCACTCAAGGGCTATGAGCAGTATGCTGTAACGCAGGAGACGCTCGATAAGCTCGTTGAAATGGATCACGGTGAGATCAAGACCGCTGCCTCCGGCGCCGTTCAGGCAATTGAGTTCCTGCAGGATGGTACGCTGTACGGTACTGCGGATCCGCGTCAGGACGGCAAGGCTGTCGGCGTGAACTAAAAGAAGCAAGGCAACAAACAAGGTGCGGTGGGCGGCGTGAGCTGCCCACCGCATGGAACCCGAAAGGAGAAAACTACCATGACTAAGAAAATTCTCGCGCTGCTGCTTGCAGCCATGCTGGTGCTCAGCCTCGCTGCCTGCGGCGACAAACCCGACGACAGCTCCAACAACGGCGATAACAGCAATAACAGCTCCGCTAACACCGAAGTCAGCGGCCTGACTGAGGCCATCGCCGAGTATCCCGCGCTCGTCACCTCCGGTGGTCAGAGCGCTGACTACCAGATGATCGCGACCGTTATGGAGAAGCAGGGCATGGAGTTCACCACCAACAACCTTGCCACCTCTGCTGACCTCGGCGATGCCAAGACGCTGATCGTGGTCGTGGGCGGTTCCTCCAAGGGTCTGGGTGCTGCTGGTATCGACGCTGACGGCGAGCTTGAGCGCCTTGATGAGCTGATGACCGCTGCCAAGGATGCAGGGCTGTCCATCATTGCCATGCACACCGGCGGCGAGGCCCGCCGCGGCGACTTGTCGGATAAGTTCATTACGCCGGTGTTCAACATGGCGGATTATGCCATCGTTGTTTCCTCCGGCGACTCTGATGGTATGATGAACGACCTGTGCGCAGGAAACGGTATCCCTATGGACAAAATTGATAGCATCAGCGATGTGGTGACCGTTCTGCCTGCTGCGTTCAAGTAAGTACGGAGGGTTTATGACTACAGAATTGATCGCCTTCCTTGTGATGGTCGGCGTATTCCTGCTCGGCTGCTTCCTCTGCAAGCTGCCGGTCAGCCTGTCGATGGTGCTGGCGTCCGTCGCCGGTGCGATCGCCGGCGGGCAGGGCTTGGCGCTTCGCCATCTGGTCGAGGGTATGTTTGCCTATGTTGACACGATCATGGTCATTGCCACGGCAATGATATTCATGAAGGTCATTCAGGAGTCCGGTGCGTTGGACGCCATTGCCTCGCTTATCATCCAGCGCTTCCATAAAGTCCCCGCGCTGATGCTGATCTTTATCATGATCATCATCATGTTCCCCGGCATGATCACCGGTTCCTCCACCGCTTCCGTGCTGTCCGCCGGGTCCATCATGGCTCCGGTCCTGATGCTCATGGGTGTGCCCGTACTTGAGACTGCCTGCATTCTGGCGCTCGGCGGCGTGCTGGGCATGATTGCCCCGCCGACCAACATCCCCGCAATGATTATCGGCGCCGGTATCGACATCCCCTACAGCGGCTTCGGCCTGCCTCTGACCATGCTGACCTTCCCCCTTGCGTTCCTGTTCGTGCTGATGTTCGGTTACAAGTATGTCAAAAACATGAACTATGTCGAGGTCGAGGCTAAGCTCAACACCGATTCTCGCAAGCGCTTTGGCTTCAAGGTTTATATTCCTCTGTTGCTCGCCATCGTCCTGATGGTGCTGAATAAGGCGGTTCCCGCCATCCCTGACATCGGTATGCCGCTGGTGTTCCTCATCAGCGCGGTCGTGGGCTGCTTCACGGGCTATAAGTTCAACTTCTTCAAGGCGGCTAAGGAATCTGTCCACTCCGCGCTGCCTGTTATGGGCATCCTGATGGGCGTCGGTATGTTCATCCAGGTCATGACGCTCACCGGCGTGCGCGGCCTGATCGTGACCAGCTGCCTGAGCCTGCCGAGTTTTGCCCGTTACTTGGCGCTGGCTATCTCCATGCCCGCTTTCGGCGCGATTTCCTCGTTCGGCTCGGCAAGCGTGCTGGGCGTCCCGTTCCTGCTGTCCTTCCTTGCGAAGGATCAGATCATCGTTGCCGCAGCGCTGTCTCTGGTTGCTTCCTTGGGCGATATGGTCCCCCCCACGGCTCTTGCGGGCATTTTTGCGGCAAAGGTCGTCGGCATGGAGAATTATACGCCGATTCTGAAGAAGTGCCTGATCCCCTGCCTCATCGTGGTGATTTGGGCCATCCTCTTCATTGTCTTTGCCGATCAGCTCAGTTTTCTGACGCTGTCTTAAGGTGGGAAGGAGCGAATTGAATTTATGATGACTTTGATCTACCGTATCATCCTCGCCGGCATTGTTGCCTTGATCGGCTGGGACCTGTTCACCGAGAAGAAGCTTACGCTTCAGCTCAATGCCGCCATGGTGCTTATCCCGCTGGTGCTGCGTGTTTTAATGATCAAGTAAGGGGAGGGCTGAAATGAAAAAGAATACGATCACGGCCTGCCTCTGTCTGGCACTTTCTGTGGCGATCATGATTTACACAGGGCTGAATTTCCTTGCGGCGCGCGAGCTGCCGCTGCCCGAATGGGGCCCCAGCGTCACCGAGGTCAAAATGCTTTCCGATTGGTTTGATGGCCTTAATGGCACCAATGGCGACACGCCGGTCTATGTACTCGAGGGCAAAAAGCCGGGCGGCTCCATGCTGATCCTCGGCGGCACGCATGCCAACGAGGTCTCCGGCTATATGTCCGCCTTTACCTTCATCGAGAACGCCGTTGTGGAGGAGGGAACGGTCTATGTTATCCCCTATACCAACCACAGCGCCATGACGCACAACGACCCCAGCGAGGGCAATCTTCAGTACTTTACGCTGACCACTGCGAGCGGCGAGCGTACCTTCCGCTACGGCTCCCGCGCAACGAACCCGGTCGACCAGTGGCCCGACCCTGATGTCTATGTCCACTATCCGTCTGGACAGCAGCTGTCTGGTTCGGAGACCCGCAACATCAACCGCGCGTATCCCGGTCGTCCGGACGGCAACCTGACCGAGAAGATGGCATATGGGGTTGCCTCGTTAATTCGAGCGGAGAATATCGACCTGACATTCGACCTGCATGAGGCGTCCCCTGAGTACCCGGTCATCAACGCGACCGTCGCCCACCAAAGGGCGATGAACATTGCGGCAGAAGGCTGCATTAACATCATGCTTGATGGCATTGAGATGTCGCTTGAGCAGTCGCCTACCAACTTCCACGGTCTGACGCACCGCGAGCTCGGCGACTACACCGACACCTATGCGCTCCTGATGGAGACCGCAAACGCCTCTCAGGGCCGTCTGCGCGGTGTCACCAGCATCGATCAGGTGCTCGGCGGCGAGGATGTCTGCTACGAAATCAGCCAGCGCCTCGGTATGCTCTATGTTCCTTGGACCGAGGGAAAGGCGCACCCCATCGAAGAACGCTGCGGTCGCCATTTACAGGGCATCTATGAGTATTCTCAGGCTTATAACGAAGAAAACCAAAACCGCCCCGTCATTTATAGTGGCGTTCCGAGTTATGACGATCTCTATACTAACGCTGCTTACGAGGATCTCGGCGGTGCGCAACTTGCCAAGTTTTTGAAGTAAGAGTTGGCCTTTACATCAGGAGAAAGGGCACGTTGCAAAATAGCATGTTGAAAAAGATGAGCAGGTTTCTCCGAAGGGGGTTACCTGCTCGCCTTTTTGCTTTTAGAATTAGTCTGTGACAAAGCGCTGCCGTTTCTGGTGGCATTTTCCGTTGCGGCAATGAGAAAATTCGACGTTTTACGACATATTGACAAGGACTGGTTTACAATTATAGAAAAATCAGGTATAATTATTACAAATTAGTGCATGGTGAAAACGCGATGGAGTCTTGAACGCTGTCACAAAAAGAGCCATACATGATAAAACGGCTGTGAGAAGCGTTATTGGCATCTCACAGCCATTTTTTACTTATGTTCTCTCTTTTCTGAACTGCTGCAGAACGGCTTTAGCTGTGGACAAAGCCAGACGCTGTTCGGACTCGCCAAACGAAGATAACTCCTGAGGAAATTTATCAGTATCCGTTGAAGGTGTCCGGTCATAGTAGAAAATATCATTAGAAGGGATATCCAACAGCCGTACTGCTGCAAAGAATCCGTCGAAGTGAGGATTTCCACGACCATTTTCCATCTCAAAAACCATACGAGTCTGTACGCCGATCTATCCCACCAGATTTTCTCATGTAATACGCTTTTTCTTACGCGCAACACGGATTGCTATGCCCAGGATCTTTTTCGCTTCCTGCATTATAACGTACCTCGATATAATCGTATAGAGCAGTATGTCTACATTAAATGTGTTATTTCGTCGCCTCGTAGTGTTTTATAAATCATAAAACGGGAGGTACATGATGAAATTCTCTTAGCGTATAGGGCGCTTTGCCGACGTCAGAACGCACGTATTTGGCTCAATTGTTTTATGTGCGCGCTTGCCCTCTGGTATGAAATTTTTCAGCATATAGGCAGGAGCTTTAACACATTATCTATATGGAAACCTCCATGGGCTACGTCCAAGGAGGCTTTTATTTTTCTCATAGAAGGTGAGCGGACGCAGCCCCGCTGCCGTTCACCACCTCCTGCGTTCATGTACTCAAATCCAAAATCTGGGAATAGAAAGGAAAACGATATGAACGCTGAAATGAAGAATTATGTGATAAAGCTGCTGGAGACCTACCATGACCGTGAGCGGAAGATCGCCGTTTTGCGCTATGATCTGGAGCATCCCTCCGAGGTTGGCGTGACGGAGCAAATCGAGGCCATGAACTATGGAAGCGGAGAAGGTGTAGGTCATTCCAAAGGACATATTTCCAACAAGACACTCTATATTGCCCTCAACTATGAGGAGCAGGCCAAGCAACTGAATGCTGAATCTGCCAAGGAGATCGCCGATGAACTCTTTATTCTCGAACGGAGGCAGAAGAAGCTCCTATACTACATCTCGCTTCTTGAAAAGCGCCAGGCAGAGGTTGTGCGCATGGTTTACATGGAAGGGGTATCTACGAAAAAAGCGGCAGAACAACACGGCCTGACTGTTCGCACCATCGAACGGATCAGAAAGGATGCTGTTGATAATCTTGCGGAAATGTACGCTTACTCGGAACGCTACAACGGGTAAGACGCTCATATTTTCAAAATGTCGCAAAAATGTCGCGGTTGATGTACTTGCGCTGTCGCATAGTCATGTGATATGATTATACTCGTCAAAAGAGGAGATGCTCCCGTTCGCGGGAGCATCTCCTCTTGTCATCAGCTGTTTTTTCGGCGTAAGGATTTCAAAATATTTGTGTCAAAGGGCGATGAGATATATTGATTAGCTCAGGGAGTTGTCGTAAAATAGCTTTATGAGTCAGCAATGTACCTCGAAAAATGAATAGACCTTGGCACGCAACGCAGAAAGGAGCTTTTTATGTGTGAAGCAAAATACGACTTTTTGACCGTGAGGGATATTCAGCGAACTCTCAAAATTGGGACAAATGTTGCTTATAATTTAATTCACAGCAAGGCATTTCCGGTCATCAAGATTGGGAAGAATTACCGGATACCGGCAGAGGGCTTTTACGCATGGCTCGAAAGCGCCGGCGTTGCGAAACAATGAGGCAAAATCTTCAATTATCATAATGAAAGATGAGAATTGGAGGTTACCATGGCAAATAAGCGTCGTGCAAATGGCGAAGGGAGCTGGTGGCAGCTCCCCGATCGCACATGGGTACATCAAATCACGATCGGCAGGAAAGAAAACGGATCTCCGGAAAGGAAATCGTTTAAGGGGAAAACAAAGGCGATCTGCAAGCAGAGAAAGGAAGAGTGGCTTGCGGAGCGGGAACACACGAAGACTTTGGAGGGGGCTTCAAAACGAGAGGATGCCCAAAAGGAAGAAATGCAAAAACGCCTTGGGCATTCAATGGAGTCGGAAGCGCAATTCAAGGATGCTTTTGTGGACTGGCTTCGTCTTTACAAGTCCCCGCCGACCAGAAAGCCATCGACCTACGCAAGCTATTTAGACATCTACCACACGCACTTTGCTCCTGTCTTTGATGAAATGCTCCTGTATCAGATCAGTCCGGATGTGATACAGGAATATTACCAAAAGAAACAGCTCAACGGTGCGCGTATGGACGGGCGGAACGGCGGACTGTCCCCCAAAACGATTCGCAATCATCACATGATCCTCAAGGACTTTTTCACATACGCTCAAAGCAAGTACAAGCTCCAGTGCAACCCGACACTGAGCACAACAAGGCCGGAGGTCGTCGCAAAGGAGATGCGTGTTTTGAGTCCCTCTGAAATGCAGATTTTTATGGAGGAGGTCATGAAGGAAACACAGCGCATAGCGATCTTGACCGATCTGTTCGTTGGCTTCCGTGTGGGCGAGCTGCTTGCGTTGGAGATTGCGGACCTTGACTTGGAACGGCAGACACTGCGGATCAACAAAAATCTGATTCGGGTAAAAACGGAGGCACTGTCGTTGGATAATCCGAACATCAGGATTTTGAATTACGACCCGAAGAAGAAAACGCACCTGATCGTCCAAAGCACGCCAAAGACAAAGACATCGAACCGCGAGATCGCTATTTCGGACGGCTTGTGCGAGCTGTTGATCCGACATCTCTACACGCTTGCTCACTCCAGCTGGCCCAATCCGGATAATCTGCTGTTTCCGTCAAGAGCAGGGACGCACATTGACCCCAAGAGCTTTGAGATCCGACTCAACGCCATATCAAAGCGATGTGAGATCAAAAAGGTTAATCCTCATGCTCTGCGGCACACACTGGCAACGCGGCTGGTGGAGGAACGGACGCCGCTCAACATTGTTCAGGGGATCTTGGGACACTCGTCCATCGAGACAACAAGGAAGTATCTTCACAAGAGCGAGGACATCGAACGGGAGGCGATCACCTCCATGACGGACTACCTGAATGGAGAGCAGTTCAACAACGCGCCACGGCTCAACGGAGCGAAAAAAGAGCAAAATTTGCCGGCATCCCGCTGCCGGATTTCTCGCAGCGGGAAAGAATAACAGCAAATAACGCTTGAAGGGAAATGCAATTCCCGTCGCACTGCCTACTTTACTGCAAACGCTAATAGCGGGCGGGCTGAAGAATTAAAATAGAACGACAAAGGAGATATTTTGTATGAGGGATAATATTTGATGAAAAAATGGGGCAAGGCTCTTCGGGAAAAAGAAATGCAAATTGCAATAGAGCAAAGAAAAAACCCCGAAACCGTTGAGATTTCAGGGTTTTCTGGTTGCGGAGACAGGACTTGAACCTGCGACCTCCGGGTTATGAGCCCGACGAGCTACCATCTGCTCTACTCCGCGATATATGACACACACGCTGTTTCGCGGTGCTTGATTATAATACCACAGCACGGCGTGTGTGTCAATAGGTTTTACTAAAAAAGTTTATGCAATTTTTCCCGGGAGTTCACCCGGCTGTCTGCATTTGTATCAGACAATGCCCTGGCTCATCATGGCGGAGGCGATCTTCTCGAAGCCGGCGATGTTGGCACCGGCGACCAGGTTGCCCTTCATGCCGTACTTTTCGGCAG